>Ga0326727_10003604_pt1 | contig 49001 bp, 29 predicted proteins | sample MB2enrmetagenome_FD_207643 | JGI IMG/M metagenome (GOLD analysis project Ga0326727, IMG submission 207643) | Lab enriched peat soil microbial communities from McLean, Ithaca, NY, United States - MB29MY | ecosystem: Environmental > Terrestrial > Soil > Wetlands > Peat | place: USA: New York... | reverse complement strand
TTGACGATGTGAAGGACCACCAACCCGTTCGCACCGTGGATATGAGCTACCTGGTGTACCGCGAATTGCTCTACCCCCTGGGAGCTTGGGCCGACCAGGTTATCTCGATCCGGAATCAATACGCGCAGGAGCACCAATTGCCGCCGCGCGCGGACAAGCTGGAGTGGAAGGACACCTCGACCGGGATATCGGCCGGAAGGACTCCCGATGAGGAAGAAGATTGATACCGACACGGATGTGGGCCTCGAGGGCCACCGGAACAAACAAGATGCACCTACAACCGCAGACCCTTTGCGTGGACAGCCACGCCGAATGCGATCCTTAGCAAGGTCAACCGATTTTTTGGACGTCGTTATGTTTTATGACATTAGAAGGGATGGGGAGGATGACTAGTAGAGCGATGAAGCGGGTGTGGTTGTTGTCATTGATTATACCAGCCTGGGTCGGCGCGGCAGGGCGCGCGGCAACTGTATCAGGCCTTTTTGCTAGCGGGTACAACGTGATCCCGATCCCACAGCAAGTAGAGTTGAAAGGCGGAGATTTTGAATTTGGGAGCGGGTGGCGCCTCGATCTCCATACCGGGGTGAAAGCCGACGACGTGGCCGTCGAAAGCTTGAAGGAAGGATTGTCCAGTCGCTATAAAATTACGCTCGATGTGGGCGCTCACGGGCAAGGCAAGGCCATCGAGCTTGCGATTCAGCCGGCCTCAGTCGAGGTCGGCAAGGCGACAGACAAGAACAAGCAGGCTCTCGAAGAGCAGGCGTACAAGCTGGAACTCGGCAGCGATGGGATTCGCATCACGGCCAATGCTGAGACAGGATTGTTCTACGGAGTCGAAACTCTGGTGCAGTTGGTGAAGCCGGCCGAGGGCAAGTTGTGGCTGCCCGCAGGCGAAATCACCGATTGGCCCGACCTCGAGCAACGAAACATCCTGTGGGAAGATCTCTTCCACGTCGAGCATGTGGACGTGCTGAAAGGAGCACTGCGACAGGCGGCGTTTTACAAAATCAATGGGTTTGTGCTCAAACTAGACAGCCATTTTGCGTTCCCGAGCGCTCCGGCGCTTGTCGACCCGTCTGCCCTGTCACCCGCACAACTTCAGGAGCTGACCAATTACGGGCTGCGCTACCACGTCCAACTGATCCCCTATCTAGACGGCCCTGCGCACATCCCCTGGATTTTGAAGCACCCGGAATATGCGAACCTCCGGGAGTTTCCAGACAGCAACTACGAGCTGTGCGTGACCAATCCGGATTCGTACAAGCTGCTGGAAGGGATGTACCAGGATCTTGTGGACGCCAACCAGGGCGTCAACCACTTCCTCCTTTCTACCGATGAACCATATTTTGTGGGGATGGCCGACAATAACCAGTGCCACGAAGCAGAACGCGCCAAGGAACTGGGAAGCCGCGGAAAACTTCTGGCGGAATTCACGACTAAGACCGCGGGCTACCTGCACGACAGGGGAAGGCAAGTCATATTCTGGGGGGAATTTCCATTGGTCACGAGTGATATTCCGGCTTTGCCTCCCTATTTGATTAACGGTGAGCTTTACGGCAAGGACTTTGATGAAGCCTTCAAAAGGCAGGGAATTCGCCAGATGATGTTTACATCGAACCTCACCTGGAAGCAGTTCCTGTTTGCGGACTACTATATCCCACCCTCTTCGGAAATCCTTCAGGGTCCTTCGGATGGCGCCTACCAGCCGACCCAACCCGGACCGGGACGGGTGGCGGAAATGTTTAACTTTGTCTCGAGCAACCCCGAACGGATTTCGGCGGATATCAGCGGAACAATGATCTGTGGGTGGGATACACAGGGGACCCACATGGAAACGATGTGGCTTGGATATGTGACCGGCTCAGCGGTGGGGTGGCATCCGGGCGGTGGGAACCCGCAAGAGCTGACGGCGGCGTTCTACAACCTATTTTACGGACCAGGCGCCACTAACATGGGTCTGCTCTACCAGTGGATGAGCGAGGAGGGGGAGTTTTGGAAAGATAGTTGGCAGGTTGTTCCCTCGAGCGCGCGCAAAGGCATCTGGGGGGATTATCCGGACATCATCTTCCAACCACGGCTGCCTGCGGAGGATCAAACTCTTCCCCTGCCTCCTGTCCCTTCCACTGATCTTTTGAAAAGGGATGGCCGCTGGGGCGCCGAAAATGCCATACGGCTCGAACTGGCGTCTGTATTCTACTCACAAAATGCCGCATTGATCGATCTCTTGCATACAAACCTGCAATCCGTAAGATTCAATCGCTATAACCTGGAAGTCTACCTCTCCATAGCTTGGCTCTATCGTCAGAACCTGGAGATGCTTATGGGGCTCCAACAGATCGACTCGCTGCTGGACACAGCAGGGCAAGCCGCGGCGAAAGCAGACGCCCGGCAGGCAGTCGCCTCGGTTGACCAGGCGCTGGACATTGCCACGGAGATTCGTAAGCAACGAAACGAAGTTCTGCACGACGCTGTCGCGACTTGGTACAAGAGCTGGTTCCCCCGCGTAGCGCAGGCTAACGGACGGCGATATCTTCTCGAAGTCGACGATGTGAAAGACTACCTGCCTTATCGAACTGCGGATATGAGCTATCTGGTTTATCGAGAACTGCTGCTGCCGTTCGGCGAGTGGTATGACAAGGTTGAAGCCGCACGGAATCGATATGCGCAAGGCTGCGGCATGCCGGCTCGCACAGACAAGCTCGACTGGAAAGAAATGGGAACGAGCACAAGTCCCAACTGACAAACAAGGCAAACAAGAGTGGGTTCTTCCGCGCTTTCGGTGCAAGCTTGACGGGTTTGACATCTTCAGATGGGAGCAACCGATAGGCCGAACCTAAGGAGTATGGGGTCAGTCTTCGGCCCAGCCAGGAGGACATCAATGTCCAGAAGAAGAGTCCTCTTGCTTTTGGTGAACATCGCGCTTTTTTTGCAGGGCGAGGCATTCGGCCAGTGGATTGGCCGCCCGGAGCCCCCATGGGAGAAGGCTTTTCAAGCCTGGGTTGCCGATCCGCACAAAAAAGTCTATCCCAATAGCTTTGGCCGCGACCTCGCGAAGCGCCAGATCGAACTTCAGGCCTGCCGCAACGAGTGGGTAATCATCCAGTTAGGGGTGCGCAGCCCGCAAGCCGTAAAGACCCTTTCCTTGCACATCGGCGACCTCATGTCAGACGGAGGAGGGAAGATCCCTTCCAAGCTAATGCGGGTTCGTTATCCCGGTCTCATACCTGTGGACGAGAATGGCCAATACACGCCTGACCCGCTGTGGGAAGTTCCTTCAGTTTCCCTCCGCCCTTACCAGAGCCAAGGAATCTGGATCGACTGGAAGATTCCCGCTCATGCGAGGCCTGGAGAATACAACGGGACCCTCGAGCTTATACGGGATGGCGCCAAGCCGGAGGTCTTCCAAGTTAAGCTGGACGTCCTGCCCGCAAGTCTGCCGGAGCCTTCCGGATACCACTGCTATTTGAACATTCTCATGGACCCGTCTTCTGTGGCGCGGGTAAACCACCTGCCATTGTGGGGAGAGGCGCACTGGCGCCAGCTTGAGAATTATGTTCAGGACCTCGCTGCTCACGGACAGAAGACCATTACCGCTTTCATTGTGGATGATCCCTGGGAGGGTATTACCGGGTTCGCGGTTCGAAACATGATTGAGTGGAAGTATGCTGGCGAATGGAGGCCCGGAGGACAGGGGCGTCCAACCCTTGACTTTACTCCCTTCGACCGTTGGGTCAGCCTTTGTCTCCGGGCCGGGATCACCGACCACATCGAGTGCTGGTCGCCGCTCGTCCAGCCCGGCTCCGACCATTCCGTCGTCATTTATACGGATGTACTGAGCGGTGAGCGCCGCACTCTTCGCCTGCCTGCCGGCTCGGATGAGTATAAGACGGTCTGGGGCGAATTCGCACGCACCTTTCAAGCACACTTGCGCGAGAAGGGCTGGTTGGACAAAGCCTACCTGGCGTTCGACGAAATTCATACCCCGGTGCTCGACCGTGTCGTCCCATTTTTTCACGAGGTTGCGCCTGACTTGAAGCTGATGATCAGTGGGGGCGATGAGGAGGGCCATTACCTCGCCGAGACGCGTGAGCTTTCGGTGCACTACGGCTACACCACCCCGGGTTCTGGAACTGAGTTGCCGGATATCCCGGCCCGCCGCAAGGCTGGGAAGCGCACGCTGCTCTATACTGCCGTGACCCCCATCTATCCCAATACCTTTATCTTCTCTCAGCCTCTGGAATCGCGGTACCTCGGATGGATTATTTGGAAATGGGATTTCGATGGGTATATCCGGTGGGCGTGGGACTTCTGGTGGCCGAGGAACTTTTGGGACCAGCCTCTTTACAAGTGGCATTCTGGCGACATGTGGTTTGTGTATCCAGGTCGTGAGGGGCCTGTGGACGGCATCGAGTGGGAGATGCTGCGCAAGGGAATCGAGGATTATGAATGCCTCTGGCTGGGGCGACAGGGTCTTGAGAAGGCGCGCGCCCGTGGTGAATATGGGGATCTTGTCAATCGAGGCGAGAAGGCGCTAGTGCACGCCGTGGATCTGGCCACGCAGCAATTTGACCGCACCAAGATCCCTCGGGATCCGATTCCCGCGCGGATGGATGAAGCGCGCCAGATCGTCAACAATTTGCTCGAGGAATTGGCCCGTGCGAATTTGCTGCCATAACGATGAAACAGCGAAATCGCTGACCGAATCTGCGTCTCGCCAAAACGCGATAAGGATTCGCTGCAAAAGCAGCCGCCCAAGGACCACAGTCTCCGCAGGTCGCTCAATGCCTTCGTCTCCGGGCCGTGATGCCATTGGGCTGGTCGAGCCTTTGCGCCGACAAGTGCCTGCCTTGTGCGCGGCAGGTTCCCCCCTTACTCAGATACCCGCAGGCGCTGTCGAGGTATTGCCAACCGGGTTGGGAGAATTGTGTCGTATGCGCCGTGGCCCACATGGCGGGCTGGACATCGTAGTGCCCGGACCAGGGGGTGTTTGCGGTCATAAGGCCGGATTCCGGCAAGGGCAGGTTATCGTAATAGGAAGAGATGGGGCTCCAGACCTCGGTTTTTGTTATCTTTCCAGAGAGGTAGTTCCGGTTGTAAAGCTTGGCCAGCTCTTCTGCCCCCTTCCAGTCGCCGCGCCACGGACCGTCTTCGCTGGCCCATAGTGGTTTCCCGCACTGTTTCGCGGATGGGGAACTGGAGTAGGTCGGCTCTCCTTTGCGGAAGCCGCTCCAGAGGAACTCACCATACCCCGGGTAATGTACACCTACTGCAAACACCGCCTCGCGTAAGGCCGGGTCCCTATTCAAGGGCTCTACAATTTCCCACGTGCCGCCATCCGCCGCTACGATCTTGGTCTCGAGCCCGTGGGCCACCAGGGTTCTCTTCAGAAGCTTGATCCAGTCGATGTCGTAGGGAGTTTCGTTCCAGATGCCCATGTAGTCGAGCGTCAGGTTATGATACTTTCTCCCTCCCTCGATGAACTTTGCGATGTAGTCGGCATTATCTTGAGAATAGAACTTCCCCCCACCGATCCAGCCGGGAGCGCCCCATTCCAAGCCGTCGAGCGTGATGTGGGGGTTGCGGCGCTTCGCCTGTTCCATCAACCACCACTCGTACCCTCGATCGTAATTCTCGTCATCGCGAGCATGCATGTGGCTCGGCTCGACTCGCTGATTCGGCAACTACTCTCCGTGATCCCCGACTCCACCTCCATGCTTCTTAAAAACTTTAGCCTTCCGCCCCCAGCCCATTGAGACTGCAGCCGGACGAGTATTGGCAGGGGACCGCTTACGACCGCTGTCGTCTGGCTTTGGCCTTCTGCTCGGTCGAGTCGGGTTCGCAACCTTCGCGACTTGGAGGCGGAAAGACCGGGCGTAAATTGCGCAGGGTGCTATAAGGAGTCTCCGTAATCGTCTGCACCATCGCCCAGAAATTCTCCATGGGCGTGTCCAGTTGCACGTGATTGAGCGTCATAAGAACTCTGTCCCTGTGCTTCATCGAAGTCTCACTCCTTAGCCCGAATGTTACACCGCTGCAACGACGCACCTTTGGCTCGGTCCTTTACTCCAGCCACAACACCTGAAACGGGTTGAGCTTGGTGCTCCCGTTCAAGGCTGTTTCAGAGAGTCGGTCTTTTGCCCCACGCGCAAGTTGCAAGGGCATTTCCTGCCTCGTGGTATTCACGATGAACAGGCTGTTATCCGTGTGTGGAACCGCCAGGACGCCTGCCGGCAGCGGCGCCGCCAAGAAGGTCTGGCTGTCCGGAACGAGTTGTCGGATCAAGCGAAGGAAACTATCGTCACCCGGCCAAAAGCCTAATTTGACCACGGTACCGCGCCCGAGCTTCCTCAGCGTCACGGCAGGCTTGGCATGCAGAATCGGCTGACGGCTCTTGAACGTGGCGATAACCTCCGTCCCGGAGTCGACTTCCATGAACTCGCAATAGCCTTCCAAACCCACCGGTGATATCCCTGCCACTCCACCGCCATTCCACTCTACCTCCGGGTCCTTCCTCTGGCCCACTGGCTCCAGGCCCATCCAACGGATGGTCCGCACCAACCCGCCGGTAAGTTCTCGCAGGTTCGCGGCGAACCCGTCACCGCGAAATACTCCGTTCTCATCCATGTATGCGGTGAAAGGAGTAACCACGACTACACCCCCGCCCTGTGCGAATTCCTGGAGAGCGGCGGTGACCTTGGCGTCATCCAAAGCCGTTGCCGCGGGCACCAGGACCAGCGAGTATTTCTTCAGATGTGACGCGCTGGCGGCCTTGGGAAGGTTCATACTGTCGACACCAATGCCCAGCCGGTGCAACGCATCGAAGCTTTCCGGCAATACCGCGGGGCTGGGCTTGACGTGTGGATATATTTCCAGAGCGGCGCGCTGCTCGAAGTCAGTAAGAGCTACGGCCGTGGCCTTCACCGGGTTCTCAATAAGGTGGTTCCCCCACTTCTTGAAGATCTGGCCCAATTCCACCGCCCAATCGAAATCCGGCTCGGGGTGGCCTGACCAGTCGAGCAGCCCACCCCAGTGCGGCCAGTGGCCTCCTCGCCAACGGTTGCCCGTCCAGTAGAACAACCCGCAGGTTCCGAAAGCGGCCGCCTGCAATCCATACATTAGGAATTGTTCGCGTGAAGGAAACGGGTCCCAAATAGCAGTCGCACCCATCACACCAAAACGGTTTTCCGTAGTGATGAAATGTTCGCGTCCGTAGGCGGAGCGATGCATGTCCTGATGCCAGGCCAAGTCCGGGTAGTACTTCGCATCGTCAGCCCAAGGCTGATAGTAGTTCAAACCCGCGATATCCATGATTTCGCCGGCTTGCGGATCGTCCGCCACCGCGTCCCACTCCGTGTTCCAATCGGTAATGATCCACTGCTTCACGCCAGCTTCGCGTAACGCCTCAGCTTGCATCTTGAAAAACCCCAGGAGGACATCGCGTCGAAAGTGGCGGTGCGCCAGGGTTAGCGCCGCAATTTCCTTGCCGCTCTCCTCCACCCCTTCACCCGGCTGGGGCACCTCATCCAGGGATCGCACCTTCATGCCCCAACTCACCAGATTAAGGCGGCGGTTGAACTCCTCGGGCGTGTGATAGGTCTTCTTCAGCCATTCCCTCCAGGCTTTCTCGCACGCGGGATTGTAACAGAGCCTAGTGATAGAACCTTCCTGCTCGTTCCCGAGTTGCCATGCGATGACCGTAGGGTGCGCTTGGAAGGCTTTACCCATGGCCAGAATGTATTCGCGCAGGACGCTTCGATATAGAGGATGATTAAGGCAGGGCGCATGCCGCGCCATGGGGTGCGCCTTCACCCCGGGGTGGAGCTGCGCCAGGATGTCCGGATCGCCGGCGGCGAGCCACTGCGGGGGGAGGTAGGACGATGTCCCCAGGATGGCCTTCATTTTTCGCCGCTCCAAATCGTCCAGGAATTGGTGCAGCCAGCCGAAATCAAATTTCCCTGAAGCAGTTTCTAAATTCCCCCAGGAGGATTCAGAAACCCGCACCGCGTTCATCTGCGCCCGCTGGAAGTGGTCCAGCATCTGGTTCCACTCCTCACGGGTTTGTAGTTCCGGGTAAACGCTGGCGCCAAAGAAGTACTCATCCACTTTAAGTTGGGATTTCGCTTGGGTATTCGTCGTGCCAGCCACAGGCGCCGACGGCAGTCCATTGGCCGGCGTTGGCGCGAGGGTGACAAGAGCCTCCCCCATAACCAGCTTTCCGCTGGTGCTCAGGAATTCTCTGCGAGAGGTTTCGGGAATTTTCAGCATGGGATGAATCTCCATTTCTCCGAAGGGGACTTGGATTAGGAATTGTCGTTTAAAACTGCGAGCCAGTGGTCGGTTTACTGCCGCTCGCCTCCCAAATTAAGACGCACACTGCCCGTGATGACATCTCCCTTGCGAAGGGATCTTTGCTCGTGAGCATACTGTTTGAAGCGCAACACTCCCTGGCCGCCTCCATTGGAAAAGTCGGATATCAGCAGCTTAATGCGGGAGTGCTCTACCCAAGCGCGGACGTTCTGCCGTCCATCGGATTCAACTCGCACCCCGTGTCCTCCGGCATCCGTGAGGGACGCCCAGAGGATGTTGTATTTGGTGCTACGGAAATCATTGGTCCCGCCGTCCGTGTTGTCCAGCTCCCAGGGCCACGGGGGGGCCTGTCCAAAAACGGCTTCAGGCCACTCCGCGGCATGGCGGAAAGCAGGCGCGCTGCCTTCCGGACGACCAATGTGTCCGGCCGGGTAGAAACCCCACGGCGCGTGGCGCTTCCAGCTCAGCACATCGCGGTTCGCTGCAACATCGAACAAGATACCGATTTCACGCACCTCCATTTCACTACCGCGGTACTCAAAGCGATAGTCGAGAACTATGGAGCCTCGGTCGTCGAGGCGCAGCGTATAGCCTCCGTCAAAATTCTCGTAATGTCCCTTGGCCTGAATTACGGCGGCGCCCGGCTGGGCTTGCGTCTCGACTTGGGAAGATGTCCACGACATCGGAACAGGCTGCAGCACGGTAAACGAGTCGGGCTCAATATACGGGTAATCAAAAAGGGGTATTTCGAGCGGCGTTACTGCCAGGTAAGGCCCGCCCACAATCGAAGCCGAGGAGCGCGACGGCCCGGCGACAATCATGTTCGTGTCCGGATCAAGCGTGCAGTAGAAGTCCGGCCCGCGCACCACGATCGACTTTGGACTCGTCTCCAAATGCGGAGCGGCCCTTGGTAGCGGCGCCTGCGCCTTGTTGTCGATGCGGTTACCGAATGTCAACCTGTAAGCATCCACTAATTCTCCGCCGTTATCGAAAAACTTCAACGTCAAGTCACTGACGTCAGGCGCGCTTTGCGGCAGTCGAACCTCGATGGTGCCACTGGTTCGCGGTGGTAAATTGGCTGAGGCGGCGCAGTTCAGCGTGTCTGCCACGCAATCGATTCGCAGCTCGTTTAAATTCGTGAAGTTATACCGGTTCTCGGCGGGGATGTGCAGGACTCGATCGGCCGGCATCGAAAGCGGATCGCGCTCCTGAATCCAGATGGGGGAATACGCCTTTTTCACGTGCCAGAACTCCGGCTTCTTCCGCAGCCATCCGTCAATAAGGCCCCAGTCCCCGTACCCGACTACCCACAATCCAAGCGCGGGATTAAAAAATCCGTCAGAGCGGTTCTGGTCGTGCGCGGAGGGGGAAACATAGAAAGTGTCGTCCTTCCATGCCCAAATGGCGCCACCTGCAATAGCTGGATTGGCGTACATGGCCTCCCACATGGGAGCGATCGCTTTGGCGTAGTAGTCCCGCACCCCAGGGTCCGTAACCAGCTCGCGAAAATCGTAGTTGGGGATGGAAGCGAACTGATCGAATAGGTGAGGCTTATCACCCTCGCGCGGTAGCTGCAGCGTATCATCCAACGAAGGGTAATGTGATGAGAGGAAATCAATGGTCCCGACTTCGTAAGAATAATTCGTCGGCCTGCTTGGGTCGGCAGCTTTGAAAAAAGTCATGATGCTCGCAGAGTTTCTGCCCCAAGTACATTCGTCGCAGGCCTGCCAGAACATGATGGCAGCGTGGCTGCGGTCTTTCTCGAGAGTCGTAGCCGCGATCGAAGCCATCGTATTGTAATAGCCGGGGTCCCTATTGCCTTCCGGAGCTCCCAACTTCACGTCCCCTCCCACCCAAACGTTGGGAATCTCTTCGGTAACCAGGAGCCCCAACTCATCACACAGATTGAGTAACTCCTCGGGCACCGGATAATGCGAGGTGAAAAGGTAGTTCACATTGGCTTCGCGCAACAGGCGAACTTCCTTCTCCCACATCGCGCCATTTGAAGAGCGGCCCGACACGGGGTTGGTTTCATGTCTCTCGACTCCGTGTAACTTGATAGCACGGCCGTTCAATAACAGCTTGCCCATACGGATCTCGACCTGGCGGAACCCGATCCGGCGTTCCACGACCTCCATGGTCGAACCGCCCGCCCCAAGCTCAGCAACTAACTTGTAAAGCCTCGGATGCTCGTTTTCCCAATGTAGCGGGGTCGCAACGGGAATCTCGATATCCTGTACGTTGTCTTCGCCGGCCTTAAGAACTGGCAGGGACACCGACGAGGGTCTGAGGGGGACCGGGTTTCCGTTTGGATCGGCCAGGTGGAATCGCATCTCCACCCCATTGACTTTTGACCTGCCCTGATTCTCGACTCCGAGGATTAGGTGTAACGTTGCGTTTTCATAATGCTCGTCAAACCGCGTATCGGTCTGCATGCGGAATACATTCAACTCGGGCACGGCAAACAAGTAAATCTTTCGCGTGATTCCACCTATTTCGTGTTGGGCGTATTTCGGCATGGCGGAGAGCCTCGCCGCCATTGTGTCCTGTTTCACCAACAGGGCGATGGTGGTAATCTTACCGTGTTCGACGTTCTCGGTTACGTCAAATTCAAAGGGTGTAAAACCGCCCTCATTTTGACCCACCTTTTTCCCATTGACCCAAACCTCAGCTAGGCTGAAAACCGCATCGCATTCGAGCTTAATGCGCCTGCCCGCCCATTCATCTGGGACTTCGACCGTCCGCCAATAGCCCGCCGCTCCGTTCGGAGGCACGGAAAATCCCTGCATGCCCCATTCGCCCGGAACTTGGATATGGTTGACTTGCGCGGGAGCGACGGCTCCTTCCTCCCAGAACTTCGGCGGCGGCTGCACGGTGAAGTTCCACGTCCCCCCCAGATCCACTTTCAGCGTCTCCAGCGCGGAAACCGTCGTTGGTCGCGGCGTCAACCGTATCTCGGGAGGGCGAACTTCAAAAGAAGCAATTTCCGCGGCGGCGGAGAAGTTTTCGTGGGAAGCCCGAATACTTATGAGCCCCGGAGCGAGCGAGCGCCAGGGCGCAGGCGCCCGAATAGAGAACCGGCCCGAGGTGTCGGTCGTCCCGGACAAATCCTCTCTTGCCGGGTCGTAATGGGCTTGGATGGAGCTCCGGGGTACGGGCCGGTAGAGCCAATCGGTAACTGTCCCGACAATTCCACCGCGACTATCGCCTTTTGCCGTCAGCAGAAGATTGTGTGAAATCCTACTGGAGGTGCTCCACAACTCGATCCGGCTGACGGCGACACTCTTTGCGCCAACCTTCTCGAACCGCAACTCGAGCACTCCTTTTTGCATTGCTGAGGCAGGCACATCGATCTCGTGCTTCTCAGCCTTATGTTCCGGCTCTTCGAACCGCCCCTGCAGTTCCACACCGCCCGCGGTGAGTCTCACGGCCCGGCCGGGGCTGTCGCTGAGATAGACGACGCGCAGTTTGTACCGCTCGGAACTTGGCAAACCAGAGTAGCGGTAGACCACGTCGTCTCCGTGCGAGAACGACCTCTCTTCATGGCTCGTCCCAGGTGCTGAGGTGGCTGGGACCTCGCCATCCATACCTTTCACTAAGTGTGGCTCCCGTGTCCAGTTGCCGCAATCGTCGATGGCAACAAGATAGAATCCGGATGGGCCATCATCCAAGCCCTTTGGCTGCGCAAAACCGTTCATGACGAAAGCAGTGATAATCGTAGCTAGAGCTAATCGAAAAGCGCGGGGCATAACACTCTCCTCGATGGGTTTGCAGCCCTTATTCGGATTGAGTCATCCTTCCTGTGCAAAGCTTTCACCTTTATAACTTGGTAGCATTACATTAACTATTTGTTGAAAGCAGTATGCCGTGTTACATGCCGCCAAGGCTGAATGGCTTCGGGAGTCGGCGCTACCGCCACGGGACGCCGGGGAGACAGACTTGGTGATAGCATCGTCGCCTTGCGGCGGCCCACAAAAGGCGGGTCGCAAGACTCTAACTTACGTGGCTGTAGAGTCGTAAGGTGTTTCGGTGATGGTGTGCACCATGGCCCAGAAGTTCTCTACCGGCGTGTCAAGTTGTACGTGGTGTGTCGGCCCGAGGATCAGTCCCCCGCCCTTGCCGATAGTCCGCAACCGGCGGAGCACCTCGCTCCGTACATCATCCGGGCCGCCAAACGGCAGCGTCCACTGTTCGTCGATGGTTCCCCAGAAGCACAGCCGGTCGCCATACTCACGTTTCAACTGTGCCGGGTCCATGGAGGCCGGCTGAATGGGATTCAGCACATCCACTCCGATCTCGATCAGCTCGGGAATGATCGGGTAAACGCAGCCATCGGTGTGATACGCCACTTTGAGGCGGGGATTGATGTTCTTTATCCTCTCGATGAAATGTGCCATCCGGGGCTTCAGGAAACGACGCCAGTGAGCGGGTGACATCAGCATCCGGTCTTGCGTCCCGACGTCATCCCCGATCCAGATCATATCGACCCCCATGCGGACCAACCGCTCTGCCGCCGTGAGGTGGTACCGGTACGGAATCTCTAGGATGTTTTCGGCCAGTTCAGGATCCTCGACGAAATCCATCATCAGCCGTTCATACCCCCGGAGCGCCCAAGCAGTTTCGAAGATAGTGGTCACGGTAACGCCGACGATCCAGTACTCCTGCTGGAAATCGCGGATCAGCGCCTCGGCTTCTTCGTAAAGCTTCGGCCGGTTCGGGTCTGGAGCTTTGTAGGTGCTCAGGGCTGCCGCATCGGAGAGCGGATACGAGACCATTTCGGTGTATCGGCCGGTTCCGAAGCGAGTGGTGTACGGGACAGATCTAAACCCAATTCCCCACTCGTCAATGTAATCCGATGGCTCCTGGTAATACGAGTTGGCCCATCCCACGGAGGTGAGCAGCAGGTCTTCACCAATCGTCTGCTCGAGGGCGTAGGTATTTCCGCCCCCGTGCGGATTGTGGATTTTGTTGCCGCGGATCCGGAGATCGGAACGCAAACGCTCGGCGAATTCCGGCGTGAAGCTCACTTGCATTGGGCAGCGGTCCGGCACTTCGCGGTTCAAGGCGGCAATGACGCGTTCACGGTGATTCATTCGATGTGACTCCTCTCAAGCGATGGTACGGACGAAGCACCCAAAACCCTTGGGAAACCGCCACCCATTCAGCCTCCCCGCCTCCACCGTTGCAACTTCAGTTGCATGACGTTGACATCAGGAGTTGGCGTGGTCTGGGCAAACGCGCTCCGATGATGCGCGCCGCATCCTGAGCCAGGCAATCGCCTTCTCGTGAAACCATCTGATATTTCCCGGCTTCCAATGCCAACTCAGCAGCGGGATAGGTGGCTAGAATGGTCCCCTTGGTCCGCAAGTCCGCCAAAAGGTCGCGGTAGTAAGACTCAATATGGAGGGGTGTGAAATCGCAGACCATCAGGGTTAGCCGGTTATCGAACATCTGCTGCATGCGCCGAATCTGGTGGAAATCGCCCATACAGAAACAATTAATGCCGGTCAGTCCCTCCGTTGCCAGAAAGTTTTCAATCTGGTGTTCGGCGCTCCCACAAAAATGCAACGTACCGCCGCCGAACGCCCGGAACACACGGCTGTTATAGGGCACAACAAATTCCCGGTACATCCGCGGGGACATCAGGCCGCAATCGTCATCAGAAATGCAGACCCCACCGAAGCCTACCGGCAGCAGAATGGCGTGCGGGAAGGCCCCGCCGGTCTCCGGCTGGCCGGCGGACTGCTTTTGCAGGCGAATCCAGTTGATCAGCACTTCCGTGGCGAAGTCCATCAACTCGTGGACCAGCGTGGGTTGCTCATAGGCCCAGACAAATAAGTTCTCAACTCCACACAGGGTGAGGGCAATGTTAAGCGGTCCCTGCGCATCGGTGAACATCACGGGCAAGTCAGAATGCTGGCGGAAATGTCGAATCGTGTCGAGCACGCGTGGCATCAAGCCATCTTTGAGAGGGTCGGGTGGCCGCAGCTTGCGAATGTCCTCAGGCCGTTCGAGCACCCGTCCCTCCACCGCCGGATCCATGCCTGGCTGAAACAATACGCGGCTGCCGATGGCGGACGGCACCACCACAGTTCCGTACCACGGCATCAGCATGGGTATGTAGTCGTCTTGGAAAACCAACTGATGGCGGCGGATCTTGGCCAGTTGGTACTCCAACATGCAGGCGGGGTCGGTGAAGTACCTATCTGGAATCAACTGCGGCGATTCGCCCGAAAGCCAGTAATTCACATCCACAACCAGGACCGGCAGTTCGCCGGTGTCCTTATGGCAGTAAGCATCGTGAATCCGCTGGCGGGCTGGTTCGAATCTGGCATCCATGCGACTTCCCTCGTCCGGGAGCATTTTGATCAGGGTCTGCGTTAGAGCGTGGCTATTCCAGCCACAGGACCTGAAAAGGTTTCAGGAGCACCTTCCCCGTTAGTTTCGCGGCGGAAAGCCGGTCTTGCGCCGTCGTCCGAACCGCAATCACCATTTCCTGACTTGTGGTATTGATGATGAACATGCTGTTGTCGGAGCGCGGAACGGCCAGCACGCCCGCTGGAACCGGTGCACTCAGCACGCCCTCAGGATCAGGAACGAAATGGCGAATCAGCCGCATCAAAGTATCAACTTCTGGCCAAAAGCCTAGTTTGACCACCACTCCTCGCCCCAGTTTTCGCTGTGTTGCCGCGGGCCTATCTTGCAGAATAGCCTGATCGCTCTGGAACGTGGCCAGCACCTCCGCCTCCGGACTCACCTCCAGGAATTCGCAGTACCCGTCCAAACCTACCGGCGAGGTCCCGGTCATCCCCCCGCCCTTCCACTCGATTTGTGGTCCACTTCTTCCGCTTGTACCTTCCGGACCCATCCACCGGACCGTCCGCACCAGCCCCCCCGTCAGTTCTTTAAGATTCGCGGCAAATCCATCACCACGAAATATCCCGTTTTCATCGGTATAGGCCGTGAAAGGAGTAACGACCACCACACCGCCGTCCTGCACGAAAGCGCTGAGAGCGGCCGTAACTCGCGGGTTGTCCAACGCGGTAGCCGCGGGGATCATCATAAGGGAGTACTTCGATATGTTAGCCGAGTTCTCCGCCGCAGCCACCGCCATGGTGTCCACGCCGATGCCCAACCGGTGTAACGCCTCGAACGTTTGCGGTAATACGGAGCGGCTCGGATTGATGTGGGGATAAATCTCCAGCGCGGCGCGCTGATCAAAGTCCGTGAGCGCCACGGCAGTAGCTTTCACCGGGTTCTCCAGCAGGACCTTTCCCCATTTCTGAAAAGTCTCGCCCAACTCGACCGCCCATTCAAAATCCGGTTCGGGATGCCCGGACCAGTCGAGCAGGCCTCCGCATTGGGGCCAGTGACCGCCCCTCCAGCGATTGCCGGTCCAATAGAGCACACCCAAACTGCCAAGGGCGGCGGCCTCCAACCCCCACATATGAAACTGTTCACGAACTGGAGCCAGAAGTGACGGGCCAACGTAACCCGACTCAGTGTCGCGCGAAGCGGCCCACATGTAGGTTGAACCCACCGCGCCATAGTGATTTTCCGTCGTTATAAAGTACTGTTTCCCGTAAGCAGACCGGTGCATGTCCTGTTGCCAGGTCAGATTCCGCCAGTATTCGGGATCGTCAGTAGAAGGCTGATAGTAGTTCAAGCCGGCGATATCCATGATTTTGTCGGCTTGCGGATCATCCGCTACCGCGTCCCACACGTCGTTGTAATCCGTCATGATCCACTGTGACACTCCCGCTTCTCGCAAAGTCTCGGCTTGTATTGCGAGGAAGTCCAAGAGCACGTCCCGGCGGAAGTGGCGGTGCGCCAGCGTGAGGGCCGCAATCGCCTTGCTGCTCTCTTCGACTCCTTCACCCGGTTGCGGCACCTCATCGAGAGATCTGACCTTCATCCCCCAACTGACCAAATTCAACCGTTGATTGAACTCCTCCGGAGTATGATAGGTCTTCTTCAGCCACTCCCTCCAGGAGGCCTCGCAGGCGGGGTTGTAACAGATCCTGAGCACGTTAGATTCCAGTTCGTTCCCCAACTGCCACCCAATGACCGTAGGATGGTCTTTGAACTTCTTCCCTAAAGCCAGGATGTACTCGCGAAGCGCCTTGCGATAAAGCGGATGATTCAAACAGGGCGCATGCCGCGCCATGGGATGCGCCTTCACGCCGGGGTGAAGTTGGACCAGGATCTCCGGATTGCCGGCGGCCAGCCACTGCGGGGGAATATAGGAGCCTGTGCCCAGAAAAGCCTTCATTTTCCGCTTCTCTAAATCATCCAGAAAATTCCGAACCCAAGCGAACTCATAATGCCCCGACGCGGTCTCGATGTTTCCCCAGGATGATTCGGTAACGCGCACACAGGTCATATGGGCACGCTGGAAGTGGTCCAGCATGTCGTTCCACTCATCCCGGGTTTGCAGTTCCGGGTAAACGCTGGCGCCAAAAAGGAATTCGGTGGGTTTCATTCGCGACTTCGCCAGGGCGTTCGGCGGTTCGGTTTGCGGCACGCCTGAGAATGCGGCCGACGCTGAGGCCGGTGCGAGCGAAAGCAGCGTTTCGCCAATCATCAGTTTTCCGCTATCACTTAAAAACTGCCTTCGCGAAGGCTCCCGGTAGTTCGCCATGGCACCATCTCCCTGCCCCAAGTGACGGATTCAAACTTCTTGTCAATTAGCGTTCAGTGCTTTAGTTGGAGAGTGGCAAATCCCACTCCCGCAATTCCCATACCTTTCGTTCCGGCTGGCTTTTGGTAACCGGTATAGAAAACTGTGTACCGCCGGTTCTCCTCGGGAATGAGCCCCAGGGGAGTGCGGACATCGTCGGCCCATTTTCCGGCGCCTTGGGGCTGCACATTGATCGCCTCGCCGGCGCTCCAGTGGACTCCATCCGCGGACCAGGTATATCCGATCGCGTTGGGAACGTTCGAATCGTAGACGGCAGCGAAGGTTCCGTCGTCAAGTCGAGTTACGATGGGGTTTTCGGCGAAGACCTTCTCAATCTTCAGCGGGTTGAGCGCCGCGCACCTTTTCCACGGGCCCGCCAAGGCTGGCGCGGAAGCGAGGCCCACTCCCCAAAAGGCAATCGGAATGTGCTCGGTCTTGGCGCTGCCGTAGAATCCGTACCACGACGTACCAACCTGATAGGGGAAAAAAGAATCTGTTCCCTGCAGTCCTTCCCAGGGTTCGGACTGCGCGTCAGGCTGAAGGATTACTTTCACGTCCTGGTAAGGGCCGTCGATGCCATCCGGACCCTTCGCTTTTGAAACCGCTCGCCAGATCGTTCCCCCGAAATTGTTCCGCCACTCGGTTTTCGTATTGGGTTGGCTTCGATAGGCAACGTAGAACAAATTCCACCGATCTTGCTTCTGGTCATAGACGGGCATGGGCGCCCACAGCGCTGCGCGGGGATCCTTGCCTTCGTATTCCCCACTCGATTCGTACAGCGTTGCGATCCGCTTCCAGTGAATGCGGTCCGGGCTCTCCCAGTGCGCCAGTTTCATTTTCACCCAAATCGGGTCCCCGACCATTTCCGACGTGAAAAGGTGATAAATCCCCTGGAGCTTCAAAACGCGCCCGCCCTCGAAACCATACTTGTTTCCAGCCGCTCCCTCCGACCGCACCGTAATGACGGGAGTTGGATACTGAGCGACCAGCGCGAACTGTGGTCGCGGATGAGGTGGAGGACCAGAATCCTGCCGGGCCCCCGGCAGAAATAGGCAGACGGAAGAAAGGATAAGCAGCCATAATGACAGCACCCGTTTGGAAGTTGCTCTCATGGCGAAACGCCCCCCAGGTTGATGGGATACGCCCCGTATTTTCGCACCGTCGCGTACATCCGCAGCGCGTTCTCCGCCGGAACCAAGTCATGAACCTCACTGGAGGACCCGATGAGGATGCCTCCCGACGGGCCGAGCTTGTTAATGAGCTCCAGCGTTTCGTTTTCGACGTCCTCGGGCGTGCCATAAGGCAGAGTGGTCTCACAACACACGTTGCCGAACAGCAGCGTGCGCGGATACTTTCGCTGGATCTCGAAGATGTCATTGCAACCGTTCCGCTCAATGGGGTTGAAGCCATCCGCGCCGAGTTCGTGGACGACGATCGGCAGGATCTTGTCGGCATTGCCGTCCGTGTGGTAGAGGAACTTGAATCCTCTGTCTTGGATAGGTTTGGCAATTCTCTTCCACATGGGCAGAGCCTTCTGGCGGAGAAACTGAGGGCTGAAGATCGGTCCCGCACTGCCCGCCACGTCCTCACCCATAAACATCAAGGGCGCCGAGGGGTGTGCCGCGAATACCTCGGCGATATATTGAGAAAACGTCCCGCAAACCTCCACCAGCCGTTCGACGAGTTCCGGCGCGTCGTAAATAGCCTGACAGAAGAGAGTCATGTCGGAGTATGTATACGCGTCGGTAAGCGGACCTTCCACCCCCCCGATGAACACTATGTCGAAAGAATCGTAAACGTCTTTGATATGCTTGATAACCGGTTTAAACCATTCCTCGACCTCGCACTTCTTGGGCATGGCCGGCATGTTTCTTTCGAGACCCTGGAGGTCGTGGAACGGACGCTTGGAAATCCAGGCGGTGCCGCCGGTTTCGGAAATCTCCCAGGTGGAAGGGTCGACTCCGAAGAAGCGTATCCAATTTTGGATTTTCGCCCACATCCAGTGATGGTCAGGGTCGTAGATGAAGCGCGTGACGTCCAGCCCAATCTTGCTTGCCATTCGCGCGTTCCGCTCGATCAAGTCCCCGCACCCTCCATAAGTTTCGAATAAATCGCGGTTGTCCACCAGGTCATAGGTCATGAGCCGGTCGGGAATCGACCAGTTGATCGTCAGGTTAAATCGTTCAAGGTTGGTCATGATCTCCCTTCCAACGGACGCCCACCCCTCCGAATGTACCGGTCGTCATCCGGCGGCCGCCGCGTGTCCTTACCCGCGCTTTGTCCGCCCGCAGCCTTTCCGCTACGCACCGACGAGCGAAAGTCGCACCGTGTCCTTAAGTTCCTCGCCCGCCTGCAGAACCCTGGGCGCAATCCCCGCGATCTCGGCGACTCCGTGCAGCCAAGTGGTATTAAGCGCCGGTCCGTTATAGCAGGCCACCAGCAACCCAATCCGGTCGCCGTCCAGAAAAGACCTGGTGTGCTGTTTCCCATCGGAGAGGACCGTAATCCCGTTCCCTGCCGAGTCTTTGAGCGAAGCGTAGAGAATGTTCATACGGGTGGCGCGAAAATCTCTCGTGCCCAGGGCGTTCGCGTCCTGAAACCAGGACCAGGTGGGTTTTTCCCGGTACGCGACCTCCATCCAATCGCCCGCTTTCGCTACCAGGCTGGGATCCGGCAGCGCCTTGGCAACACCTTCCGCCCTGCCGATATGATCCTCGGGGTAGACGGACCATTGGGCGTTTCGCTTCCACGCGAGGGTATCGCATGACCGAGGGGCATAGAACACCATGCCGAACTGGCGCAGGGAGATCTTCTCCTTGCCGGTATAAGAGAAGCGATAAATGACGGCCGCCTCGCCGTCGCCGCCGATGTGAATCGTGTAGCCGCCGGCGGCCTCCTTGTATTCACCCGCCACGGCAATCTCCACCCCACCGGCGACGTGCTGGGACGAAACCGAGGTGACCTTCCAATCGTGGCAGAGCTCGTTGGAGATGCCGAACGATTGCGGACGCACCCCCGGGAACCCCGGCGTCATCACATAATCCTGGGTTGGCAAAACCATCAGCCGTGGGCCGCCCACCAGCACCGTCCGGCCGTGGCGCGTGGCCTTGATAATCTCTCCGGTTTGCCGGTTGATGACCCACTCGAATCCCTCGCCGCGGGTGGTGATAGTCGTTCCGGTCTCGGCCAACTCCACCTTCTTATTTCCCGCGGACTTGGCCGCCGGGACAGATTCGGCTTGCGGGCCGATGGGAAGCTTGTAAGCGTCCACCAGGTCATTTTTGCCGAAGAACTTCAGAGAAAGAATCTTGCCCCTCAGGTCGCGGCTCTTCGGCCGTACGGAAATCGCCCCTTTTCCGTGCGGAGGGACATCCGCCGTAGCGGCGCCGGACTCGTCGCCGATAGACCATTCGATGCGGATTTCACTGAGGTTCGTGAAGTCATAACGGTTTTCGATGGGCACCGTCACGGGCTCGCCCAGCGCGGGGACGGGGAGCGGAGCGTCTTCGACCTTCACGGGAGTGTGCGCCTTTCGCACATGGTAAAGGTCCGGCTTGGCGCGCCGCCAGGGATCAATGAACCCCCATTCGCCGTTCCCGGTGATCATGCCGGAAGGAATGATGTATTGGTCGTCCGTGAGGTTGAAGACCTGCCCTCCCAAAATCGCTTTCGTCTGCCACAGCTTCTCCCAGAATGGGATGTACTCTCTTCCCCATTCATCGCGTATTCCCGGATCGCACGCCAACTCCGGCACATTCGCAAAGTAGGCGGATACCGACTGATCAAAAACCACCGGTCGCTTGGATTGGTAGGCGTGCTCAAACATTTTCTGCGTTGGGTAGTGCCAGCTCCCCAGGTCGAAGGGCGAGGGGCCAGGTTCCAGCCCGATCTGCTCGATGCCGCTTCCGGGATCCCAGGCCATATGAACGGGCCGGGAGGGATCGACGGCCCGCGTCATCTTCAGCACCTCGCGGAAATTCCTGCCGTACATCGATTCGTCGCAGATCATCCAGGTGATGACGCTCGGATGGCTGCGGTCGCGCGCGATCATCTCCAGGACGGGCTGGAGGTAATAAGGAAAGAGCTTCGGATCGTCATAGGTAAGACCGGCTCGGCCTGAGACCCAGCACGTTCCAGGTTCATCCATGACGTAGAGGCCGGTTTCGTCGCACAGGTTCAGCGATTCCTCGTCGGGAAGAAATGCGCACGTATAGGTATTGTTGCAATTTGCCCAACGCAGCCATTCGATGTCCTGCTTGTGGACCTCCGGCGAAATCGTCCGACCCGTAAGCGGATGGGCGTCCTGCCGCGACATCCCGCGCAGCCGGATCGGCCGGCCATTCAGCAGGAAGACGCCGTCGTTGATCTCGACCTGCCGGAAACCGAAGCGGCGCTCGGTCGTGTATTGATGGCCGGCCGCTTTCAGCTCGCAGGTGAGGACGTACAGGTTGGGATGTTCGGCGTCCCACTTCTTGGGCGCCTCAATCGGGATCTCGATCTCCTGCGACAACACCTCGGAAAGCCCCATCGGCGGCAACTTGATCGTGCCCGGGGTAAGATCGACGGCAGCTCCGGAGGAACCGTACCCACGCAGAGTGAACGCCAGCTCGCCGCCCGTAACCGGATCTTTGTTGCCGGTCTCATTGGCAACGTCGATCAGCACGTGCAGGGTGGCATTCCGATACTCGCGGTCAAAAGTGGTCGTGACGTGAAGTGCTGAAACGTTCACGGGCGGAACCGCGAAGAGGGATGCCTTGCGGATGATCCCTCCCATCGGGTGGCCTACCATTTCGAGACCCACCGTTAATGCGTCGGCGAGGCTGTCACTGGTTACGGCCAGCGCCAGCACATTCTCTTTCCCGGGGAGAAGGGCGTGGGTGGCCTCGAGTTCGAAGGGTGTGAAAGCGCCCAGGTGCGACCCGATCGGGACCCCGTTCATCCACACCTCGGCCTTGCTGTAAACCGCGTCGAACCTGACTTTGACCCGGTGGCCAGCCCAGTCGGCGGGCGCCTGGAAGCGCCACCGGTATCCGGCGGACTGCCGCGGTTTCACGTCGAATCCCTGCATGACCCACTCGCCCGGCACGGTGATGTCGGACCATCCCGAATCGGAACCGCCCTTCCAGAAATCCGCCGGAGGCGCCGGGTTGAAGCGCCATGTCCCATTCAGGTCGAGTTGCGGCCGTGCAACGCCCGGCACGGCTCCGGGCAGAGGCGAAAGGCGGGGCAGCAAGTCCACAGGACTGTCGTCGCCCGCGAAGCCGGTAACCGACTTCTCGGGGGTAGGTGTATACCCGCGAGCAAATGCGGCTCCTGCCACCCCTGTCGCTCCCAACGTGGCAAGGAACATTCGCCGCGTTACCGACCACGGAGATCGGGCCGGAGTGGAGACCTTGCTACTGCGCCGATCTTCTTCCTGGTCAGCCATAACCTTACCTCCCGACTTGGGGTATACGGAGCGACATAAGCATTTGCGCACGCGATGGTAGCGGCGGTCTCTGACCGCCGTCCGGCGCTCGAATAGCGCCGCTGCAATTTACGTCGTCCGGTATAGTTCTCAATCTTTCCCGCCCAACAACCCGTCCAGGAACGCGGGTTGGAGTTCGGTACGGGGATCGAAATCGTGCGAGGCCGCATAGTGCAGCAGGCTATATCGGAATTGCCTCACTGCCGGTCGGGCATCGAGCGCGTTATTGAGATCAAAGCTCGTTGCCAGCAGCTTACCGGGACCCACACGCGCTTCAAAGACGGCGCCCAGACAATAGCTGCGAGCGGCATCATCGATCACCTGCACGACCGGCTGGAATCTGTCGGGGGCGCCGTTCAGCACGAACGCTCGCGAGCCGCTCATCAGGTCCCACCATTGCCAGTCGGCGTGCGAGTCGGTGGGGAAATCCGCCAGGGCCGGGTGCGGCGGCCGGCAGAGAATGCCCATGGTTTCGTGACGCTCGGGAAACCAGGAATGCGCCCAAAAGATCGTGGTGAACGTCGTGGGCGTGGTACGAGCCGGCTCTCGCGGGTCGAGCAGCAGGACCACGGTGCGGCCGGCGGCCAGTTGGTTCCGTGTGGCGTCGTCCCAGCGCGTCGCTATCACCAGGCCGGATGGCGGTGAGGGTAGCTTCTCCGGATAGAGCCAGAAGTCCCAATCATTGACGAAAGCATCCGCCGCGACCTCGATCGAGTAACGCGCCGGCGCCGGATAGTTACCCAGTGCCAGCCGAATTTCGCCGAGGGCGGTAAGACCACCGGAAGGGACTTTGGCGGGCGGCAGCCGGCCCGAGGCCAGCGTGCGACCAGAGGCGTCTCGCAATGTCCAACCCGCCTTCAGGTCTTCGATGGCGGTTGGGCCGTAGTGGGCGATTTCAATCGGCGCCACGAGCGTTTCGTTGGTCGTCCAAGTGCGCTTTTTTATGCGCAGGAGTGGAACTGTAGGGTTACAGAACCGGCGGAAGGCCTGCGGAGTGATCAGGCCTTTCGACTCGCCGAGCGTATCCAGTACGCCGATGAATGCCGGGCCATAACCGGGCCAATCGGTGAGGCCCAGCAACTGGAATCCTGACATGCCGGGGGTGCGGAGATTCGATTCGATCTCTTCCTTGTAGAGCGCCACCATGAGGGCGCCGGAAGCCTGGCGGAAATCCTCCGCCATTGTGGATAAACCGTGAATCCCCAATGCTCCGCGATAATCCTCAAGATAGCGAGGTTGCAGGGGGCCAGTGTAATGAGGGGCTTCGGCGAAATTCGGGAAAACTGTCCATTGCCCCAGCTCGTGGGCGATTACGGGGCGGTCGAGCTTGGCGACATATTGTCGATAGTCAAAGTCCGTATCCGGCGGGTTCTTTTCCAGCCGCGGATCACCCCGCAGGTTCTGCCAGCGTGGGCCCGCGGAAACGAAATAATCGTCGGGGCGGCGGAAATCATCCGGTGCGGAGGTGCTGGAATACAGGTGGCGCGGGTCGCGGGCCTGAAGGCTGGGCACGAGGTTCCCCAAGAACGGGTCCAAGGCCGATCCCAGCTCGTTGCCCATGGTCATAAGGCCGAAAGAGGGATGATTACCATAGGTATCCACAATAGCTTCAGCTTCCTGGCGGATAAACGCGGTGCGCAGGGCATCGGCGGAGATGCGGCCGTCGCCGATCCACATGGGGTTCTCGACCTGGAGGATCAGGCCCAACTCGTCCGCGGCGGTGAAGGCCGCCTCGGGAGGGCACCACGAATGAAAGCGCACGTGATTGAAACCATAGTCCTGATAAGTCTGGAATCGCGCCCGCCAGGTTTTGACGTCGGTGGGAGGATAGCCCTTCTCTGGAAACGAGCCGTTATCGACGGTCCCGCGCAGGTGGATGACGCGCCCGTTGAGCATCATTTGCTTGCCGGCGGCAGTGAGCATGCGCATGCCGAACGGCGTGTGTGCCTCGTCGGAAAAGTCCGGGACGGAAATCGAGGCCAGCGACACGTCTAATTCTTGTACAGCCGGAGAGAACTCACTCCAGGGCTGAGCGGGACCCGTGAGGGGGAAGTCGCGCTCGATGATTTCGGCCGGATGGTGGCCGATATTGACGGGATTAGTACTTTTTGTCTGGCCGACCGCCAACGTCAGCTTGGCCGCCTGCGCCTCGCCCGTCGTATTCCGAATCCTAAGCTTTACATGCACAAGGTTGCGAGCCAACTCCGGATAGGCGAAAACCCTGTCGATCCAGACGGCATCCGAGGCGCGGAGCTCCATGCTTCCGGCGATGCCGTTCCAGTTTCCGGGGCCTTGCTCGGTAACGGCTGAGGATTCACCGATATCGATGCTGCGCCGGTTATCCACTCGCAGGGTGAGCCAATGATGGCCGGGAGTTACCCCGGCATGGCCGGGTTGGCCCAAGTCATAGACCTGCGGGGTGCTCAGGCTGTTCTGTAGCCCTAGAGGATAGCCGTCCAGCCATGCGCGGGTTTCCCAGTGACAACGCTCCAGAAACAAGGTAACACGTTTACCTAGCCAGGCTTCCGGAATCGTAATCTCGCGCTGGTACCACGCCGGGCCGATGAACCAGTAGGCGCGGGTCAGGTGGCCTGGGTCGCGCTCATCATTCTTATTACCGAAGCGCTGTTCGTCCGTGGAACCCGGCAATTGGATGTGGTCGGTAAATTGGTCCGTTTTCTTGAACCACTCCCCCGCAATGCCAGCGTCGCTCGGGTCCAGGCGCAGGCGCCATTCGCCCGCTATCGAGGTGCTTCGCGCCGCCGACCCGGCGCCCAACAGGGGCGGAAGCGTCCACGCAGCCAGCGCCCAAAGCAGGAACATTTTTGACATGATTTCTTCAGTTCTTCGTGAGGATTTCACAGGGTGCCTGCCCCCGTTAGGCGGGTCGGTAGGTCAGAAACATCGCTTCACCTCTACGCCGAGTCAAAAACGTGGGTGAAGTGTTGGGTTAAGAATTCCCACCAGGCCAAGCACGAGGGCCGTGGTGGCGCAGGCTTTGTACGCCAGAGCGCCCGCGCCACACAACGACCTCGAGAAAACAGATCAGAAGTAAAACTTCAATCCGGCTTGCATCACGCGGGCTGCGCCTGCGTAGGTGATCAAACCGAACTGGCCGGGGCCGGACGAACAGTCCGTGTTCGGGTTCCCCAGGTTCACGTGGTTGAAAGCATTGAACATCTCCCAGCGGAACTGGAGGGACTTCGACTCGGTGAATTTGATGTTTTTGAAGAAGGAAAGGTCGAAGTTGATCGCCCCGGGGCCAATGATGGTGCCTGCACCCGAGTCTCCGTAGCGAGTGTACGAGGGATCCACAAAGGCGGCCGTGTTGAACCATTGTGCCACGGTATGCGATCCGCTATTGGGATTCTGGCTGGGGACGGCGTCCGGATAGTTGCCGGCGCGGCCGCCCACGCCATTATTGACGTCACTGGTGGCGGTGAGGTAGTTGCCCGAATTGATGCTGGTGATCCCATCGAACTGCCAGCCGCCCACAAGGTGTCCGAGCGCGCCCTTGGAGTTGCCCAACAGAGCCTTCCCCGGTCCGAAGGGCAGCTCATAGATGTAGTTGATCACCGCATGCTGGGCCACGTAGTTGGGGCCGTAGTTCCAGTTCTGGTGGTTGATATCGAACGTGGAAGCTTCGTCCTGGGTGGCCACTTCCATGTCCTTCTGCCAGTCATAGACCCCGGTTATGGAGAACCCGTGGGAGAACCGGCGTTCGACTTTGATTTCCAGGGCGTTGAAGTTCGAGTAGGAACTAAAAGCATTGCCACCGATATAGCCGATTAACGGATACGGCTCGCGCGACAGCACCGTGGTGGGGTTATTGGGATCGAACGCAGTCGCTTGATCCGCGTTGTACCGGATCGGCAAATCCATTCCGTGGGTGCCCACATAGCCCACTTGCAACAGGAAGTTATGGGGCAGTTCCCGCTGGATGTTGAAGTTCCATTCGTAGTATTTCGGCGTCATTCTTTTGTTGAGGGTGTAGACCGTATCTTGGGTCAAATCCACTCCCGCACAGCAACTGGTGACCGCGGCAGGAAACAACGTGGTGGACGTAAAGGTGGGGGTCGGCCAGTCATTGTAAAGAAACATTTCATTCACATAGGGAGGCTGGAAATGGAATAAGGCGGCTTCCCACAGCCGCTGCTGGCCATCCATGACGGATAACCCGCCGCGGAACACCGTTTTGGGCAGCCACCTGGGGCTATAGGCCAGCCCCACCCGCGGCCCAAAGTTGTCTTTTTGCATGGGGTAGATCCGATCCGGCATGGTCTTCCCCGCATAGAGCATCGTCTGGGTCGTCATATCCCAGTTGTCGTACTCGTTGTGAATCTCGCGCGGGTTTTGGTTCCCTTCCCAGCGCAAGCCGAGGTTGAGGGTCAGATGTGGGGTGATCTTCCAATCGTCCTGGGCGAAGAAGGCAAATACCCCCCACTCGAGCTGGTAGGTATAGTCCCCGGCGCCCTTTTGGGCAAGGTGAGCATAGTTCGGAAGGCCCAGGAGGTAGTCGGCCATGGGGTTGCCGGTACCGGACACGCAGCTCCCGGCCACAATCTGGCAGGTATAGGAGCCGTTGAAGGTCAGCGTGCCGTTTTGCACCGCCCACCCGTCGTCGAAATACGTGATGCGGCGGATATCCGTCCCGAAGTTCAGGATGTGGTGCCCGCGTGTAATCGTCACCGTGTCGCTGAACTGGGTATTGAAATTGTTGGTGCCGGTAGGCTGCCATTCGTAGGGCCCGGTGCCTTGGAAGCCCGAAATGTCGATCTCCGGGATCGCCATGGCGAAGGCGTCGGGGTTGACGTTTTGTAAACCGAAGGCCGACTCCGACAGGTCGCCAGGGGTCGTCAGAGACTGCCCTTCGTAGATCAACTGGCGGGCATAGCCAAAGTGGAAATTGTTCAGAAGGGTGGGCCTGAAAATGTGCGTGTACTCGGCGCCCACGATCGGGTGTCCCTTCCGCGTGTCAATCATGCCTTCGTAGGGATTGGGGCCCGGATTGTTGTCGGAAAAATTATTGATGGACACAAATCCATCGATGCGATTGTTGGTGTTGATGTAGTAGTCGAGGCGGGCGAGACCCTGGTCGTTGTTCATCGTATATCCCGTGTTGACCGACAGATTGGTGCCCCCTACCGCGGCTCCGTGGGGCGTGGGATAATACTGCGCGCCCGCCAGCGCGAACTTCGAGATGCGGTTTGTGGGAATGACATTTCCCGGGAAGGGCTGGCCCGTCAAGGGATCGATGGCAGTGGCCATCCCCGCCAGGTCACCCCCCAACTGCGCCGCGGTCGGTTCCAACACGTTGGAAACGTTGCCCTGTCTGAGCCGTGTGCCTTCGTAATTCACGAAGAAGAACAACTTTCCCTTCTTGATCGGTCCGCCCAGGCTTCCCCCGAATTGGTTCTGGTGCAAGGGTGGCACCGTGCCCGTGGGATTGAAGGAGTAGTTCGCATCCAAGGCGTTGTTACGGAGGAAGTCGAAGGCCACGCCGTGAAACTGGTTGGTGCCACTCTTAATCGTCGCCGTCAACACCGTCTGGCCGTACCCATACTGGGCGGAGAAAGTGTTCTGCATCAGTTTGAATTCACCCAGCGCATCGATCGAGGGGCTCACTCCATACGAGCCACCCCGCTCCACGCGGATATCCGTGCCGTCCAGCATGTAACTGTTGCTAAACAGGCGGCCACCTTGACTGATGACTTGGTCGCCGGCGGAATCGCCGGCATTATTGGGTCCGGAGAGATAGACGTCGCTGGAGAGCGTGGCGAGTTGCACAAACTGGCGGCCGTTGAGCGGTAGGTCGACTAACTGGTGGTTCTCAACGACTTCGCCCACGTCCGAGGTGTCCGTAGCCAAGGTCGCCAAGGTCGCGGTGACTTCCACCCTTTGGCTCACTTGGCCGAGCGTCATGGTTAAATCAAACCGCACGGTCTGGTTGACCTGGAGTTGAATGTCGCTAATATCCAGGGATTGGAAGCCAACCAATTCCGCGTGGATGGTATATTGACCGGGGAACAGCGTCGTGAATGCATACGCGCCCACGTCGTTGGTGACTTGGGTTGCTCTGACACCGGTACCCACATTCGTGACGGTCACATGAGTCCCAACGAGCACGGCGCCGCTGGGGTCACTTGCGGTACCCACGATGCTGCCATAGGTGGTTTGCGCCTCGCAGCGGAAAAACATGCCGGAGACTAAAAGCAGTGCGCAGACCGCAATGAAAGCGTGCCTTAATGTGTAGGTTCTCATAAATCGAATCCTCCTAATTTTCTTGACCCGGAGACCCGACGCTAAGAATTTCAACGTGACAAGAAACAACTCATAAACCAGCGCGGCTACGCTGGGGACTGAACCTGCCAAGTGGACCCGAAGGCTTGCAAAAGAGGAGGTCCAGATGGGGGTAAGTATGTAAACTCTTACATTCCGCTTGTCAAGGACTTTTTTCGCCCTTATAATGCCGGTCATTAGCCAGGCCCCGGCGAGGCTTGCCGGCAGTAATGAGAAAAGGATTTCAGAGGCATGAACCTGCATGATGTGGCGCGCAAGGCCGGGGTGTCCATCGCCACGGTTTCTCGGGTCATTAATGGGCAGGATGTGGTCAAGGGGACGACGCGCAAGAGGGTCCTCAAGGCCCTGGAAGAGTCGAATTACCACCCCAACATCAATGCCCGCGCGCTTTCGGTCCGCAACCACCGGGTCATTGCCCTGATTGTTTCCAACCTGGCCAACCCGTACTTCGTCGACGTTTACCGCGGAGTTGAAGATGCGGCCCACCGGGAAGGTTATGAAGTCCTCGTCGCCGACACAGATTATTCGCCCGAGCGCTTGGCCAAGCAGGTACAACTGATGCTCGGACGGCGCGTTGCGGGTCTCGGGGTCGTCGTTTCAGAAATGGATGAAAGGGTAAGCCAAGTCTTGGTGCGCAGCAAGATACCGGTTGTGGTCTCCGGCGTTGAAGCCCACGCGCCCAACATTACCAGCCTCCGAGTCAACTGCGCAAAGGGGATGCAGCGTCTTCTCGATCACCTGCGCAGCCTGGGGCACCGAAAGATGGCCTTCGTCGACCACCATGCAAGCTTGGAAAGCATCACCGAACGCCGGAAGGCCTTCCTGGAGGGAATGGGGAAATTTAGTTCGGTGGAGTCGCGAACCTTCACCGAATCGGATTCCTTGGAAGGCGGACGCCAGGTGGTCCGCGACCTGCTGTCCTCGGGGTTCGAGCCCACCGCGGTCGTCTGCATCAACGATCGCATGGCGATCGGCGTGCTCAAGGCGTTGCGTGAGAATGGGATGCGCGTGCCGGAGGATATTTCCGTTACGGGATTCGACAACACCATCTATGCGGAATATGTCAGCCCCGCGCTCACCACCGTTCACATCGATCGAGCCAAGATTGCCTTTCACCTCTTCGAAAACCTGATCCGGCGGAAGCCGGTTCCTGACGGTCACGCCTCCCCGGCGGGCCGGGAAATCTTCATTGATACCCAACTCGTCGTGCGCGAGTCCACGGGGACGGCTTGTTCCCGCGGGGCGTTGCCTGCCCCTGAGGGCGCCCTCCGCCATCGTTGAATCTTCCCCCCAGAAGATTGCGGGGCTGCTTCGGGCCGGAAAAAATCTTGACAGCGAATGTAAAGCGTTACATCATCCTCCGCCTATGAGCAGCGCGCGGGCGTTTCCATTGCCATTGACCCCCAAGGAACGTGTCCGCCGCGTGCTTTACCGCGAGCCGGTTGATCGCCTTCCCACGCAATGCAACTACACCGCTAAGATGGGGAAGACGCTTGCCGAGTATTTTAAGGTTTCTCTTGCGGAGCTTCCCGCGCGCCTGGGTAATCATCTTCTGCGGGTGGAGGTAACCCCGCCCAGGCGCTTCCGCGAGGATGGCCGCGTGCAGTTTGATTGGTGGGGGGCGGGATGGAGCACGGAAACGGAGGGCTACTGGCATTCTGTCGCACCGCTTGCGCACTCCAATGATCTCGCGCATTTTCCCTGGCCTGAGGCGGACGCTCCGCACCTTCTTGATGACGCTGCCCGTTCCCTCGAGGAACACGGCCAGTTGTTCGTTATGCCGAATTTTGGTATCTGCCTTTTCGAGAGGGCTTGGTCATTGCGCGGCTTCGACAGGCTGTTGGTCAACATGGTCGAAATGCCGGAGTGGGTTGAATGCTTGCTCGACCATATTACTGAGGTTCAAGTTAGGCTGGCGCAGCGTTTTCTAGACCTTGGCGTCGATGGCGGCTATTTTGGGGATGATTACGGCGCGCAACACTCGATGCTTTTCTCGCCGCGATTGTGGCGGAGGCTCATCAAGCCCCGTTTGGCAAGGATGTTCGCCGTGTACCGGAATGCGGGTCTACCTGTCATCCTTCATTCCGACGGCGACATTCGACCCATCCTTCCAGACCTCGTGGAGATCGGGGTGACGGCGCTGAATCCCGTTCAACCGGAAGTGCTCGATCATGCGTGGCTATCGCGTGAATTTGGGGCAAGCCTGAGCTTTTATGGTGGCATATCGACGCAAGTGGCCATGCCGAAGACCGAAGCGGTGCGGGAAGCCACGCTGGAGTGTGCGCGCCAGCTCGCCCCTTCCGGTACGGGGCTGATCCTGGGTCCCTCGCATCGGATGCAATCAGACATTCCACCCAGAAGCGTGGAAGCAATGCTCGAAGCGTTTCGTGAATTGGGAGCTTGAACGTGTTTAGCGAACCTGAACGAAGGCGGTACATTGATGGCCTGTTCCGGAGCAAGTTCGGCACAGAGCCGGAATTGTGGGCGCGCGCCCCGGGACGTGTTGACCTGATGGGTAGCCACACGGATTACAACCTGGGTCACGTGCTTACGGTTGCCATCAATCGTGACACCTGGATAGCCGCGCGAGCGAACAACGACGGAACGGTGCGCCTGTATGCCGCCAATCTCGACGCGGAGGACTGTTTCCGGTTGGCGCCCATCTGCCGAAGTCAGTCGAACAAATGGAGCAATTACGTCCGCGGAGTGGCATCTGTCCTTTCCGAAGAAGGGTTCCCGGTGTGTGCGTTTGATGCCGTCATTCACAGCACAGTACCGCTCGAAAGCGGGCTCGGTTCATCGGCAGCGCTGGAATGTGCAGCGGCCGTGGTGTTTCGGGAACTGGCAGGTGGCTGGACAATGGAACGCGAGAAAATGGCCCGCCTCTGTCAAGCCGCGGAGAACCGGTTTGTGGGAGTGAATTGCGGCATCCTGGACCAATTCTCATCCTGCCTCGGTGAGGAGCATTGCGCACTCTTGCTTGATTGCCGTGATCTCACCACCCGTCCTATTCCCATGGCGGCGGGTATTCGGCTGATCATTTGCGATACCCGGGCGCCGCGTCAACTGTCGGGGGTCGAGTATGCTGCGCGACGCGCTCAATGCGAGGAGGGCGCTTCGCTGCTGGGCGCTTCCGCGCTCCGTGATGTCAGCCCTGGCGCCTTGGAGGCGCATGCCGGGGAACTCTCCGCGACCACGCTGAAACGCTGCCGGTTCATCGTCGCGGAGAATGCGCGGGTGCTGGGAATTGCCAAGGCGCTGAGCGCCGGCGACCGCGCGTCAATGGCGCGACTCTGTGCAGAATCATTTGCGGGCGCCCGCGATCTGTACGAGATTTGTACACCTCATATGTTGGCGATGATGGAGGCAATGCTGGCGGCGCCCGGCGTGATCGGTGCTCGCCAAGCGGGCGCGGGATTCGGCGGCTGCATGGTTGCCCTCGTGGAGGAGAAACAGACTGACTCCTTCTGTGCCGAGGTCGCGGATAAGTATCGCAACTCCACCGGAATTCGTCCGGAGATTTACGCCGTCCAGGCTGCCTCGGGCGCTGGCCTGCTGAATCCCCACGGGGTGGGCGAATGAGCGTCCAAACGCCTCTGCCAGAGCTTGGCAGCGATTACCCGGTTTCGAGGGAACAGATTGCCAAATTCCAACGCGATGGCCACCTCCTATTGAGAGGTGTCGCCAATTGGGAAGAAGTGTCGGCGTACCGGGTTCCGATCCTGGCAGCCTGCGACCGGCTTAGCGGTAATAGAACTCCATTTCAGGAACGGGACACGTACGGGAAGGCGTTTCTCAAGGGGATGAATCTGTGGACGGAGGACGAAGGCGTGCGGCGCTTCGTTCTGGCAAGGCGGTTTGCGAAACTCGCCGCAGACTTGCTGGGGGTCAAGGGAGTGCGTGTCTATCACGATCAGGCTCTGCTGAAGGAACCGGGCGGCGGAATCACCCCTTGGCATCAGGACCAGCATTACTGGCCGCTGGACACTCGCAACACGGTTACTATGTGGATGCCGCTGGTTGACGTGACGGCGGAAATGGGCACGATGCACTTCGCCTCAGGGTCCCATCGCGAGGGCTATCTGGGGGACATGCCGATCAGCGACGCTTCCGAACAATCGTTCCAACAGTTCATCCGCAGGCGCGGCTACGAGGTCGTTGGGGGCCAGGTTATGGCCGCTGGTGACGCCAGCTTCCATTACGGCTGGACCCTGCACGGCGCTCCCGGCAATACCACCACCCGCATGCGCGAGGTGATGACCGTCATTTGGTTCGAGGAAGGAGCGCGCGTCACTGCTCCCGATAATCCTAACCGCGCTCGGGATCTCGAACGCTGGCTTCCCGGTCTCAAGCCCGGCGATTTGGCTGCCAGTAAACTAAACCCCCTCGCCTGGGACGCCGAGAGGGCTTCGTTCAATTTGTAGGGCAGGCGCGTGAATCTTGCGTGGCTGCCGACAACCGTGCCAATCGTGGACTGAAAATGCGAAACGTAGTTACGATCTTGAGAACCTGTTTGGCGATCTGGACCATGGCCGGTATCGGCCTGGCACCGAGAGGCCCGGTCGGGACGGAGTCCGTGATCGGCCATCAGAAGGGATAGCCTCATGAAACGCAATATTACCGTGGTGCTTTTGGCGTCCGTTGTGCTTTTAACTCAAATCTCTTGCCGAAAGCCTGTAACCAGATCGGAAATCAAGATCGACGGTACAGGAACCGGGAGAGTGTTCGAAGGCATCGGAGGGGTCAGCGCTGGGGCATCCTCACGCCTGCTCATCGACTACCCGAAACCTCAGCGCAGTCAAATTCTGGATTACCTCTTCAAGCCGGATTACGGGGCATCTCTCCAGCACCTCAAGGTGGAGGTGGGAGGCGACACGAACTCTACCGATGGCTCCGAACCCAGCCACATGCGCTCCCGCACCGACGAAAACTACGACCGAGGTTATGAGTGGTGGCTGATGAAGGAAGCCAAGGCCAGAAACCCGAAGATCTTTCTGGACATCCTCCCCTGGGGCGCACCCGGTTGGATTGGCAATGGTAAGTACTACTCGCAGGACATGGCCAACTACATCGTGAGGTTTATCCAGGGGGCCAGGAAGGCACAGGGCCTGGATATCGATTATGTAGGCATCTGGAATGAGACGAACTACGATGTGGGATACATCAAGTTGCTAAAGAAGACGCTTTTGGCAAGCGGCCTCGCGACCAACGTAGTGGCGGCTGATCTTTACGAAAATCAATGGAAAATCGCCGATGATTTCAAGCTGGATCCGGAACTGAAAAAGGACGTTTATGCCATCACCGCACACTACGCGCGGGTGAAAGGGAATTTCTACGTCACGGGAGGAGCGTTGGAGTCCGGAAAGCCCCTGTGGTCGAGCGAAGACCAGCCTTTTGACGACGTCGGATTTGTCGGCATGATCCTCCCACGCGATTGGAAACCTGGGGCGAGGATCTGGGCCAAATTTCTCAACACCAATTATATCGACGGTAAGGTGACCAAGACGGAGACCTGGAGCCCGGTGACGTCTTACTACGATAACCTGGCGGCTCCCAACTCCGGGCTGATGTACGCCAACACGCCATGGTCAGGGTATTACAAAGTGCAGTCTGCCATCTGGGTCACCGCCCACACGACGCAATTCGCCCAGCCCGGCTGGCAATATCTTGACAGCGCGTGCGGCTACCTCCAAGGCAAAGGGAGCTATGTGTCACTCAAAGCCCCTGCCGGGAATGACTACAGCGTCATCGTAGAAACGATTGATGCCACCGAACCGCAGGACGTCGACATGCAAGTTTCTGGCGGCCTTTCGCAGGGTGCGGTCCACGTGTGGGAGACGAACGCCGCCAAATCCTTCGAAAAAGTCAGCGACATTACCCCGCAGAATGGCTCGTTCCGCATCACACTGGAGCCGGATGCGATTTATTCTTTGACGACAACGGTTGGGCAAGGCAAAGGAACCGCCACACCTCCCGCACCGGCCGCATTTCCGTTTCCATATGCCGATGATTTCGAGAGCACGGCAATCGGCAAGGTCCCCAAATATCTGGCTGATCAGGACGGGGCTTTTGAGGTGGCGGCCTGCACGGGCCGGCCCGGCAAATGCCTCCGCCAAGTCATCGATAGAGGCCCGATTACCTGGGGCGGCATCCGCCCTGACCCGTTTACCTTTTTGGGCGACGCCGATTGGTCAGACTACGAAGTGAGCACAGACGCCATGCTCGAGGAGCCTGGGAACGTGACCCTGGTTGGGCGTATGGATTCCGCCGACTGGTTCCAGGACGGGAAAGCGCGTTGGGCCAGTGGCTACGTGCTGTCGGTGCGGCAGGATGGCAGTTGGGAGCTGAACAGCTCGAAATTCAAGTCTCCTACCGTCAAGCTCGCCTCGGGAAAGGTTCCCTTTCAACTGAAAACCTGGCACCACCTCGCATTGACCTTCCAGGGAACTTCCATCCGGGCTACCCTTGACGGCGCCCCGGTGGCGAACCTTAAGGACGGTACCCATTCGAAGGGAATGGCAGGAATTGGCAGCGGCTGGAACACCGCGCAGTTCGACAATTTCGCGCTTAAATAAACGGGCCCGCGAGGTCTCCAGCAGCACTGCACATGACGCATTGCCGTCCTTTCTGCACGAAGGTCTTGAGAGGAACCTGTCATGATCAACCGAAGAGAATTTGTCAAGCTCGGCAGCACAGCAATTTCTTCAATGTGGCTGGTGGGTGACGCCAGAGCCGTGGCGAACCCAGGCGGCGAATCGCAGGCAACCGGCGCCACCCCTGCCGCCGCGGCAGTCACACCTGCCAACGCGGTGTGGCCAAGGCCCATCATTATTCCATTACCCATAGAGGTTTCCGGTGTTTCCCAGCCTCGCATCGATTTGTCCGGGGCGTGGAAGCTGACCACCTCTCCTCCTTCTGACTTTTGGACGGATGCCGTTGATCCCGCCGAATGGACTGATGTCACCGTCCCGGGCGAGCTAACGGCGCAGGGAATACCCTTCGCCCGGGATAACGAATTCGCGTATAAGCGGTCCGTGAAAATTCCCACCGAGGCAACAGACAAGAGGGTCCTGCTACGCTTTGACGGGGTTTACAGTTACGCGCGGGTTTGGGTGAACGGGAACTTCGTGCGAGAACACCATGGCGGGTTCACGTCGTGGGATTGCGATATCACCGAGCAGGTGACGCCCGGCCAAACCGCCTGGCTCACGCTCGGAGTCACCGACCGCAGCGATGAGATTTCCTACGAAAGCAACTATGCCAAGCACTACATCGGCGGCATCCTGCGAGGTGTGAAGCTGGTCCTGCTGCCCGCCATCCACGTTTCCCGGTTGCACGTTGAGACCGATTTTGATTCGTCGTACAAGGACGCTCGCCTGAAGGTGACGGCCAGCGTGGTGTTGGGCGACGCGCGCGAGGTTAAGCTGAACCTGCACTTAACCGACCCGGAAGGAAAGGAGATGGCCTTAACTCCGGGCTTGCTCGCCTTCGCCGCTGGTAAGCACGAGGCTTCTATTGAGGTTCCCGTCTCGTCTCCCAAGAAATGGGACAGCGAACATCCCAACCTCTACACTCTGCGAGCGGAGTTGACCGTTCACAAGAGTTCTGTCGAGAAACTGGAGAAGAAGTTTGGGTTCCGAAAAATCGAAGTGCGAAAAAACAAGCTGTATGTCAATGGGGACGCTGTGAAATTGCACGGCGTGTGCCGGCACGATACCAACCCCCTATGGGGAAGGATGACCTCTCCCGAGCAGGATGAGAAAGATGCGATTCTGCTCCGCGATGCCAATGTCAATTTCGTGAGGACTTCGCATTACCCCCCGACTGAAAGTTTTCTGGAAGCGTGCGACCGGCATGGCATTTACATCGAAGAAGAATCCGCCGTGTGTTTTGTGCAGCAGCAATGGTCGGTGATGGCGGGCGGGACGGAGTCAGATTCGAACTTTACCTCTCGTTATTTGAACCAATTCACCGAAATGATCGAACGGGACAGGAGCCATCCCTGTGTCATTTTCTGGTCATTGGGTAACGAAAGCGCCTGGGGCACGAATTTCCAAAAGGAGCACGACTACGCCAAGCAGGAGGACACCACTCGGCCGATCATCTTCAGCTATCCCGAAACGGTGCCGCAAGGTGTCAAGACCTACGACCTGTTCAGCAAACATTATCCCGACTGGAACGGCGATTTGACCAGCAAGGATTATCCCAAACTGAACGACGAATACGCGCACTGCTCCTGCTACAACACGGAGACTTTGAAGCGCGATCCCGGCGTCAGGAATTACTGGGGCCACAGCTTGAAGCGCTTTTGGGAGAATTGCTACACCGCCGACGGCTGCCTGGGCGGCGCCATCTGGGGCGGGTTTGATGAAGTCTTCCTTCTGCCCGCGGGACCGGTAGGTTATGGCGAGTGGGGGATCATCGACGGCTGGCGCCGGCCCAAGCCGGAATACTGGCTCACTAAGAAGGCTTATTCGCCGGTGCGCATCGGGAATACGGAGGTCGCTAGCGTACCCGCCGCCGGCAGCCCTCTCACGATTCCCATAAAGAACTGGTTCAACCATACCAATCTGGGTGAGCTTGAAATCCGCTGGGCAGTGGGGAAGGATTCCGGGCAAATCGAGGGGCTGCCCCTGCCGCCGGGCCAGGAGGGCACGATCAGAATCCCCGGCCGCAATTGGGAATCAGGCGATGTCCTAAATCTAAAGTTCAACCGCGCCGGGGGAATTCTCGTTGACGAGTTTGACCTGCGAATCGGCCGGCGCGCAATTGCCTTCCCGGCTGAAAATGGTCCGGCGCCCAAGGTTACGGAAGACGCGCATCTGCTCACCGTGCAAGGCCCGGACTTCGCGGTGGTGTTCGACAAGGCGAGTGGACTCATCGCCGAGGGAACCTTCCGCGGTAAGCGCATCATTGAAGGTGGACCTCGCCTCAGTTTGGGATCCCTCGAACTGCCTTCCTGGTGGTTGAGCAGCATGAGCCATACGGCTACCGCCGATGCGGTGGTCATCAAGACGTCGGGGGCGTACATGCAGGTCCGCGGCGGGGGCGACGATCTGGGCGTGCAGTTCGAGATTCGCATCGACGGTCAAGGTTTGATTTCTACTCAATACACTGTCCGCAGCCAACGCAAGGATATGAGTGAGGTGGGAATCGCCTTCACCCTCTCCAGTTCGATCAGTCAGCTTACTTGGGATCGGAAAGCTCTGTGGTCAGCTTATCCTCCCGACCACATCGGCCGCCCCAAGGGAGGTGCGAAGCGGGATCCGAGCGGACCGGCGGAATCCTATCGCAATATTCCGCGCGGGCCGTGGGCACAGGACGCAAAGAACTTTTTCCTCTACGGGCCTGATGACCTCGGCGCTCGCGGCACCAACGATTTTCGTAGCCTGAAAGAGAACATCTGGCACGCATCGTGTGTTTTGGCGGAAACGAATTTGCGCATCAGGGCAGAGTCCGACGGTTCTGCTGCCGCCCGCGCAGAGGTCCTGGCGGACGGCAAGGTGCGCCTGCACATCGCCAACCTCTGGGGATATCCCGACCTTGAATGGGGAAATTACGACCAGCCGATTAAGGTTCCGGCGGGGTACCAGAATACGGTGCGCGTGCGCCTGACCGACACTGACGAAAGCTAGGAAACCGCTATTAAACCGGCCGGGAACCCGTTCTTGGTGTGTATCAGGAAAGTCATCATGAACAAGATCCTTCGGTATGTACTCACACTTTTCATCCTCTTATCCGTTATAGCCTGCCTCGCACCCTTGATGGCGCAGGACCAGAACCCCGCGGGTTTCCACCTTGTGGCGGTGGATGACTGTGGCGTTCCTGCACGTGAGGCACATTTGGTGGAAGGCCGTGATGGAGAAATTGCCGTGTCCCTGGCCCCCATGGCGACTCCAGAAGAACGGACCATCTCCGAAGGAGCGGAAGTGGTGTACAGATACTCCGGCCTCGCGCCGGGCGAACGGTACAAGCTGCGCGTGGTTTACCTGGGCAAGCACGCCGGCCAAGCCGCGAAGCTCAGCGCGGGCGGGGTTGAACTCCAGGGGCAATTTGAGGAGCCGGAACATCAGGCTGCCAAGCGTGAGATCGATATTCCCTCGACGGCGATTCAGAACGGGATGTTGGAATTAAAGTTCGAACCGGCTGAACACGGAGAAGTGGCGGTGAGCCTGATTGAGCTATGGTCCACCGCCGCTGAGCTTGCCAACAACCTTCATCTGCAAGCGGGCGGGGATAGCCGCGGGGCAATCGCCGGGGTGGTCACGGACTGGCTGAACCGCCCCGTGCCGCGAACCTCGATCCGCGTCGAGGATTCCAACCACGCGGAAATTCGCGGTACGGCAGACGCGGCGGGCCGCTTTTCGATCCGCGCGCCTTTGGCGTGGCATTCAGCAGAGCCCCGGCTCATCAACGTGCAGGCGACGCGGACAAGGTACTCCACTTCATCAACCATTAATTCTCTTGAGATTTTTCCTCCCGATATTCACTTGACTCCACGCCCCTCGGCGGTTTCCGAAACCGACACACTGAAGGTGGACCTCGGTGGGACGTGGAACTTTGTCGTTCAACCGGCCCCACGCTTTTGGGAACAGAACACTGCTCCCGCTGAGTCCGTTAGCACGATTCAAGTGCCCGGCGAATGGGCGATGCAGGGCTTTACGATTCCCAAGGGCGGCGCCGCAGGATACTGGCGAAGCGTTGAGATTCCCCGCGATTGGGAGGCGAAACGAATCAAGCTGAAGTGTGATGCCGCCTTTAGCCTCGCGGAGGTCTGGGTGAATGGCAAGAAAGTGGGCCAGTACGAGGGCGGCTTTACTCCCTTTGAATTCGATATCACCGATGAGGTTGAACCCGGCAAGCCTGCGGTGATCGCCCTGCGGTTAGTAGAAGACACCATGGCGGCGGGTTTGTCATCGATGATTGACTACGCGCAGCACGACTTGGGTGGAATCACGCGCAAGATTTACTTGTTCGCGGTCCCCCAACTGAATCTCTACCGTCTTCATGCCGACACGCGGTTCGACAGCCAGTTTCGCGATGCGACCCTGCACCTCACCTTGGGCTTCGCCAATCAGAGCAAAGCGAGAATTGAGGGAGGCGAGTTGCGCTTGCGTTTAACCGACCCGGATGGCAAACCGGTCAGCCTTTCACCCGCGTCCGCGCGCCTGCCGGCGATGGCGGCGGACGAGAACCAAGTGCAGGCAGTGGATATTCTGGTTTCGAATCCCCTTCACTGGGAGAATGAGCACCCGCGTCTCTACACGTTGACGGCGGAACTGGCGGTGGCCGGTACAACTCTGGAGACGGTCGAGCGCCGAATAGGATTTCGGCAAATTGAGATTCGCGGCAACCGGCTGGTTCTCAATGGACGAACCATCAAGCTGCACGGGGTGGAAAGGCACGAGACGAATCCAGCGCGGGGACGCTCTCTCGAGGCGGGGATGTGGAGCCAGGACGCCAAACTTTTGCATGAAGCGAACATGAACTACGTTTTCACTTCCCACTACCCGGTGCCGGAAGAGTTTCTTGACGCTTGCGACGAGGTGGGGTTGCTCGTTACTGAGGAGATGCCCTCGGTTTGGGTCGGGTGGAAAGAAATAGGGAATGCGCCTGGGGGCAGCACCGATCCTCGCTATTACCAAACCTTGGCGACAATCGCGGCCACCGCGCTCGAAAAAGACCGCAGCCACCCGTCCATTGTCTTCTGGCAGAGCTGCGACGAGTGCATCTGGGGTAGAAACTTTGCGAGCTTGATGTCTCTGTTTGCCACCATGGACCCCAACCGGCCAATCAACTTTTCCTACGAAGCCGGCACGAGTAAGTTCTTTTCGCAGCATTACCCGACTATCGAGGAAGCCCGCAAAGCGCCGGCGGATGGCAGCAAGCCCATCATCTACGATCAGTACTGCCACATTAACAACTACAACCGCCGCGAGCACTTCACCGATCCCGGCTTGCGCGACTACTACGGCAAAGCCATTGCCCCCATGTGGGACGCCATGTACGCGAACCCGGGGATCGCCGGCGGCGCCATTTGGGAATGGAGCGATGATGTATTTCAAGTTCCCCCTTCCGGACACGAGCGGGATCGATTCCAAGGCTACCTGGATACTGAGAACGGGCGTTGGCTTGTAGGTTACGGCTTTTGGGGAATTGTGGACTCATGGCTGCGGAAAAAGCCGGAGTTCTGGAACGTCAAGAAGACCTACTCCCCCGTCCGGATTCAGGAGCATGAAGCAATTCCCATCGACAGTAGCGGACGGCTGCACATACCTGTCGAAAACCGATATTACTTTACGAACCTCAATGAACTCCGCATCGAGTGGAATGCCAGCCCGTGGCAGGGTTCGGCTACGGCAGACGTCCCTCCACAAACGAACGGCGTGCTGGAGATACCCTTACCGAAAGGCGCCGTAGGTATCCAGGATTTGACACTGAAGTTTTTCAATCGGGGCGAACTCGTGGACGCCTATGACTTGCCGATTGGATCGGTGAAGCCGGAACGAGTCGAATCGGCGCGGGAAGGACAAGCAACCTCTGTGCCATTTTTGGACCAAGGCGAGAAATCCATTGTGGTTCGAGCGAAGGACAGTTATTGGGAGTTTGACCGGAAGACCGGTCTGCTCTTGGCTGGTGGAAAGTCCCGGCAGGCTGCCTCTGCCGTGGGCGGGCCTTACCTTGCCGTGACGCCGCTGGAACTTGCCCCATTCTCGCAGATTTCCGGTCCCAATGTGGCATTGCAGCCGCCCGTGATGCATTGGGTGGCATCCTCGGTGTCAGCACAGATGCAGGATGCATCTGTCTCGATCGAGACAAGGGGCAACTATCCCGAGTATTCCGGAGGTTACACCCTCAGCGTGGCCGGTTCGGGGGGCCTCACTTTGGACTATCGCTTCGAATACACCGGCGTCGAGGTACGCGCCCGTGAGATCGGCCTGCTCTTCGATGTTCCCGCGAGCGCCAATATTCTCCATTGGAAGCACAAAACGCAATGGAGCTACTACCCCGAGGTGCACATCGGGCGCCCGGAAGGGAGTGCACCGGCCTTCCGCACTGCCTCCGCATGGCCGCAGCCTGTTTGGGGGCAGACGCCTCCCTGGCCGTGGGAATTGGACAGCACCGCGGGAGGAACGAACGACTTTCGTAGCTCCAAGTTCAACATCCTCTGGGCGGCACTTACAAATGCGGGGGGACAAGGGTTGCGCGTGGAATCCGACGGGCGACAAACCGTCCGCGCTTGGGTGGACCAGGACCGGGTCAGACTACTGGTGTCGGACTTTGCTAATGGCGGCAGCGAAGTATTCCTGCGTAACACTCACTATGCACACGAGCAGAAAACCCTGCATAAGGGAGACGTTATTTCCGGCAGTGTCCGCCTGACCCTGAACAGCGAGCCACAGTAAGATCTGACCGAGCTGGGCCTTACAAATGCCGAGGGCGCAAAAGTTTGAATATTCCTCTGTCCGTGGCCATCCAGGCACTTAGTGATTTGAGGTTCTGCGCGCACGGAGAGATCAGGAGATCAAAGGTGTTACGCTGGTTGATAGTCGAGAGTTCCTTTGTACGTGCAATGGTTTTTGTGTTGTTTTTGATTACGCTGCTTGTTCCCTCCAGCCTTGCCCCCGTTCAAAGACCATCGAGTGCGGCCGCGGAATTAGCGATACCCGGCGACCGCTGGATGGAAATTGATCTTTACTGGTTCGAGCAGAAGGATATTGCCGGGTCGGTGAAAGCGTTTTGGGACCGCTTCCAGCCGTTGTATGCGGGCGTTCAGGACTACCGGGGCCTTATCCTGAACGTGGGCTGGACAGTGGCGTGCGTGATGGAGTGGTCTGGAGATCTGAACCAGGCCATCAGCCTACCGCATGGTTCAGGGCAGCAACACTGGGTTGACGAAAGGGGTCCGTTGCGGGGCACGACGGCCGAGCGCCAGCAGGAGGCGCGGGCACGATTTGCCAGGCCGCAGGTGGTTCCGCACCACGGTTATGACCCGTGGACCTATGGCGACTTGAAAAAGCTGGCGATGGCGATTCGCCAGGAAGCCGAAAAGCGCGGCATCTCCGACTTCAAGGTAGGGATGCTGAACTACGCCTGGACGAACGCTTACGGGGAAGTGCCCGCCTGGGTGCGGCGCCATCATGAGGCCTTTACGGGCTGGCCGTCTCAGCCCTCCGGCGGGTCGATGTTTTCGCCGTATTTCGATCCGAACGCCAAGTTGCACGCCGATTCGGCAAAATTGGGGGGCCTGCCGGGAGGAATTCCGGAGGGCATCCCCGTTCACGAAGCCTATGCCGCCCAATGGGGAAGCTTGTCGAAACTCGCGGGGCTCGACGCTCTGATGTTCCGCGATTCTTTTGGTTTTCCGGTGCCCTATCAACGCCGCGGACCCTGGGGGCCCGTTGCCCCCTCACCGGAAATTATTCGGGAAGCCACGGCCGGAGTTGCGGCGCTGGTGCGTGAGGTGAAGACGGCCAATCCCCGCGCGCTGGTCATGATGTACTCCAACGCCGCCAGTCCCGTGGCCGATTGGCGGGCCAACGGTCTTGATCTCGAATCGCTGGCCAAACAGGGCTACCTTGACATCTTTGTGGATCAAACCTGGGCGGGAGCCTGGAACGAAGTGGGTCTTCGGGAAACCAACTTTTGGAACAATCCCCTGCTGGGCTGGACGTATCAGCTTGGCTACATGCTTCTGCACTCGGCCCTCCTTGCCAATACCAAGGTACGCCATTATCCGCTTATCGAAACGTTCGATGCCTGGGAGGATTGGGATGTCATCCACACGGCGCCGGAGCGTCTCCGCTGGGGCATCTGGGCGTACTCGCATGCTGCCGTCAAGACGCCCCATGGACTGAAGCTGCCGGCAGGGTCATATATTTCCTGGGCCAACCAGGGCAAGCGGTTGCTGGGCAAAGAGGACGTCCGTTTTCTGGCCGACAACCTCAATGCCACCATCGCCGATGCCCGCCAGACACGGGAGGTCTTTGGGCCCACGCTGGTCTATTCGCGGGAGTCAATGCAATGGCAAATCGCCCACGCCACCCCCAACCACGACATCAAAGAGTGGATTGGTGAACAGGCGGCGTCAGTCATGAAATGGCCAGTTCCGATCCTTTCCGTGACCCGGGTGGAATGGCTGCCTCAGGTGAAATCCGCTCTCTTCATATTCCAAACCCCCTCGCACTTGACTCCCCAACTCACGGAGTACATTGCCGGGCTGATAAGAGCAGGGCAGTCCGTCGCGATCTTCGGCTGTACGGCCGGTGGCATTGATCCTGAACTCGCCCGGTTGGGAGGCCTGGTTCCCACCGAAGGTTCCGCGGAAGAACGTGCCACGGTCCATTTGGCGAAGCTGATGGATACTTCTTCGAAGTTCGCGCAGGATGTCCCTGCCACTTTCAAAACCTACTACCGCTTTACCAGGAACCACGCTGCGGCTGACGTCCGCGTGCTCTACACCATCGACGGCAACCCGGTTTTGACATTAAATACTACCGGCGGTAAACGCATTGCGATGTGGGATCCGTCAGAACTGGTTTTCCAGGACGGCACCCCGCTGGCTGACCAGTGGGGCGGCAGCGGCGCACCCTACGCGCTAGCGGCGGGCGTACTGAATTACTTGCTTTCCAACCGCGATGTCCTGCACGCCGCCGACATTGACCTGAACCAGACCATGAACATCACCGCTTGGCGCGCCGAAGGGGGGAGGATCCGCATCTTGGCCGGCAACCTTGAAGAGGGTCTGCGTGACGACGCCGATATGACTCGGCACGCCGTTCTGGTGTTGCCCGAAACGTGGAAGGGGCGAATTTGGAGGGACGCCTGGAGCCAGACGCTCTTGAATGCCGAAAACAGCCAATTGAAAATCGACTTGCAGCAGGCCGGTTCGATACTCGCAGAGCCGGCCGCGCCGTGAGCCACACACTGGAAGCGCTTCCTTGCTGACTTTCCCCGAGGGCAAGGGAAGGGCCCGATGATGCTATGGTTTTTTCGGAAGCAGCAATGCACTGCAGAACACTGCGGGAATAGCTGACCGTTCGCGGCTGCGAACCGATCTTCACTTGATGGTGCTCCGCAGTGATCTTCTGATCTAATAGTCAACGAAATCCATCTTCTGCAAGGGCGTTACAGCAGGTTGCTACCGGCAATGATGACCACTGCCAGGATGAGCGCCGCAATACCCCAGCGAAGGAACCGCGTCGCCCCAGATGGGGCCCCCGCCCACTCACCTCTCCAGATACCCCAAGCGTTCCCGACAACAATGGAGAGCGAAATAAGGATGGGCCAACCCACCACGCTCCCCCATGAGCCCAGCTTTGCCGCGCCCATCCCGTAGACGTAGAAACTGGCGATCCACATGATCCACATGAGCGCCGCCAAACGAACGTTGCGACCCGTTTCGGGCCCCCAATAAACCGAGATGGTTTTTCTCTTCAGCATCAGGAATAAACAATACGCGAAATTCACCAGAAAGCCCACCGTGAAGAACCAGGACCACACGACGTTCGTGGCCGATTCGGGCGAGACGTCAAGGGCCTTGCTGGCTTCGATCATGCGCGTCGCGAAGGCCATACCGACATTGGGCAGACAAGCCAGCACGCCGGCGAAGATCGCAATCGTGAGTCCTGTGGCCAGAGCGCTCGGGCCAGTGCCAGCAGCCGAAGATACGGGCTGCTTGCGTACGCCGCCGACCGAGCAGAGCACAATGCCCAGGATTACCACGGCCATCCCTGCGCCAAGCACCAAACCCCTGACGGTCAGCAGCTCGCCGGGAAGGAACACCACCAGCGGGATCGTCGCTCCAAGGCCGGCGATCAGTCCCATAATGATGGGGTATCCTAGTGCCAGGCCAAGCTTGTCCATGCCAATGCCGAACAGGACCGCGCCGACTCCCCATCCTGCCCCGAGGAGCGCCAACTGAAAGAGCGCTGGTGACGGCACCGCGCGATACAGGTGGACCACATTCGGAAAGACGAGCAGGCTGATGATCCAATTGAACAGCAGCATGCCGAAAAGCGAAAAGGCAGCCCAAGTATGCTCCCAAGCCCACTTGCGGGTGAGCGTCATGGGCAGGAAAAAAGTGCCCTGGAGGAACCCTGCAAACACCATGAGAAGAAGACCAGAGATAGCGACCATTCGATTGTTGCGGCGGCCTTATCCCGTCACGCCCTCCACGTATCCGCACTTGGCTCAAGAAGGCGGAATGAACTGTGGGTGACTGGGATTCAGGCGGCGATAGAGATAGTCCCGGCTACAGTGCCAAGCCCGGCATCTCGTGATTGCCTTCACCCGTTCAAACGGCGCCTGAGGTTGTGTGACCTGGAGGTAGCCACGGTCAAATTGTCTTGGGATTTGACCGTGGGTTCGTCTCTCCTTCTGCGCGCAGAGCTCTTCCAAAACACTCATTTCGGCATCCGTTGCGGCCATCGGGTCCTATGGCAATCAGGACAAGGGGGGACGCATGAATGGCACGTTCCGTATGGCAATGGCAATCGCAGACACGCCAACAAGCTGACAGCTTCAACCTCTAAGTCTTGAGCTTCAGGCTGCTCTTGTTTGCTTCCAGGAAAGCACGCAGGTCCTCCCCGGCATCAAGGAGCCTGGTCCATTGCTCGTAATACAATGTGACCGGGAAGCGTCCCAAGCCATAGACGCTTACGCCGCCTTTCTCGCTCACCTTAAAACCTATCGTTCCGGGCTTCTTTGCTGCCACTTGTTTCTCAAGTTCGGCAACTCGGGCCAGCAACTCTTCCTTCGTTGGCTCTGCCATTGGAACCATCCTCCTGTCGCCGCCGTAGCGGCGTGGGGTGCTTGTTGACTCTACCGGTGCGAGGGTCTTGATTTTAGTAAAGGGGGTCTTCAGAGTCCAGGAAATTTGCCAGAGGGAACGGGGCTTGGGCCTTCGGGGTCTCCCCCCGATGGAACTTTACGGGCGACATTGCAGAACCCACCAGAGAAGCACGGCATCCCGGCAGCCGTGAGCGATGCCTTAGCGAGGAGCGGCTTCCAGGGGCGGCGAAAGCTGCATGACGACCCGTATGATGGCGAGAATCCTCACAATATTTTCCCGAGACTGAGCATTTCGGAACAGACGGGTGATTGAGGTCAAGCTATGCTTGACTCGATGCAATCCCCGACTAAGACTAAACTCTCGATGGAAAAAGTGTTGCGAGCCGAGGCAAAACTACTGGCTTACGTCCAAAGTGGCTCGTGCAACCCCCAACAACAAAGAGAACTTGCCAGGGCAGTGCAATTCGCCATAGATGAATCCAATGGCAAGTTGCCCAAGCCGTGGCCGCCCCGACAGAAATTTCGTCCCGCTTCCCGACCAACCGACAATTAGGAAACTAGCCTCCCGGCCTCTTGGGCGTTAGCGGTGGAGGGTGCTGACCCGGTTAGGACTCCGGGGGGCAGCGAATCCCCAGGTCACCCAGGAGAACATCAAGGACAACCTCTGCAACCGCCATTGGAGCACCAGGCTGATAGGACCCCCTATGGAATACACCAGCAAGCTGAAGAGGAAGCAACTGCGGGAACACGGGGACACCGTCCATCAGGCAAAGGTAAGCGCAGGAATCTCCACATCGGGATTCTCCAGTTAAGGAGCGGAGCCAGCAGAAGGGCTGGCCCAAAATTACCGGGGGTAGTGAATTTCTACATGCCACGTGTTTAATCTCAAGCCATGAAAACATCTAATCCACTGTATTCACACTGGTTAATTGAAGATTGGGTTTGGCGGAACGATTGCCCAAAAGCCCTATTCTGTGGAGACGTATTTACACTTAGGAGGACGTCCAAACCTATGTCCACAATAGAGGGACCAAAGCGGGCTCGGCGGTTCACCGCATCTTTGCCTGTATCCCTGTCGGAAGGGGCGGCTCACTACGCCCTGGATACAGAAAACGTGAGCGACACGGGGCTCTGCCTCCGTCCGGCGAAAGTGTTCCCCGTCGGTACTCAACTGCACTTGGTTTTTGGTCGACCGCCCGAGTTGCCCGCATTAAGTGCGCAAGGAATCGTGAGGTGGTCTGAAGGTGGAAAGGGGGTCGGGGTGCAGCTCACATCTTTCAGGCCGGGTGACCACCAGGCTCTCCTGAGATTCGTGGACTCGCAGTCCCAGCGTGAGGAGGCTCAGGTGGTTGCTCCTCCTCACATAAAGTCTCAGGTCTCGTAGGCTTGCTTGCTCCCCGGCGCGTCTTGGGGCAATTCTGTGCGGTGGCCGTGGCATACTACCCAGCCGGCCATCCTAATGCATAACTAGTTCGGCATTTTCGTATTCGGTGCATGTAAAATCCTTGGAGGGTCGCCTGTCTACCGACTCGGTTGCGTGGTGAGCGGAATCCGGGATGCGGCCAGGGTAGAAAGCCAGAATCCTATGGTTCTCCCTGCTGCCCTCATAAAGCAACATCGCGTTCAGCTTTCTGGCCGCTTCCAGCGTCTCCTCCTGTGAATACCCATAGAGTTGGAGCCCTGGCAACGCCTGTAATTCCGCAACCCACCGGCCATCAGGCTCGCAGCTTAATTCGATTTGAGAAGCCATAGCTTTTTTCCTCCACTTATCGTCATCGACCGACCGCCGCAACTCTTAACCGTTCTTGCAGCCACGCTCCGTCCGAATTCACCGGTGTCCAGCCTATTCGGCTCGGGGAGGAGCCGCCCCGCTACCCACAGGAGAGCGACTACCCTGAACACCTTGCGTAAAGACCCCTGCATGATGGAGCCTTACGATGTATGAGACCCTACGTGCCAATTTAAGCATCCTCGCTAGTGGTGTGTCTGGCCAAAAGTGCTCACTTCGGCGGGAAATTACTTCGGGAGCTCGCCCCCTCCGTTTTGCTCAGAGCCTGCCCTGAGCGTGGCGAAGGGGCAGGCTCTTGGGGCTCAAGGACCACGGCGGACTATGCCCGACTTGGGTTCGTCCGCGCTACATTTCATTTCCCATTGAAATGCGGCACGAAACCCATTGCAGCCAGGAGCTAAGCAATTCACCTTGCCGATAAGCGCCCTAACCGCGGTAGTGCGTGGCAGGCAGATGGTCATTGAGGGGAGGGAAGTGATCCCTCATCCGGCCCGCGACGGCTGATGAGTGTGCCGGTCGCGGTCCACCTTCTCCCCTTGAGGCCGTTTCAAAACTGGCGGCGAGAGTTGGAGAGGACCCCGCCGCGGGGGCGATGGGCGCGCGAATCTCAAGTTCCGGGTGTAGAGACGCACGCCGCGGATCGGGGCTCGTTTCCGCCCCATCGT
>Ga0326727_10003603_pt1 | contig 49045 bp, 34 predicted proteins | sample MB2enrmetagenome_FD_207643 | JGI IMG/M metagenome (GOLD analysis project Ga0326727, IMG submission 207643) | Lab enriched peat soil microbial communities from McLean, Ithaca, NY, United States - MB29MY | ecosystem: Environmental > Terrestrial > Soil > Wetlands > Peat | place: USA: New York... | reverse complement strand
GCGTCTGTTTGCGGGGATGCTGCGGCGGATAGAGGGTTTGCCGCTGCCAGTCGGATAGGCGCGGCAGGGAGGCGAAACCAATCTGGACGACGGAGGAGGTTGAGGGAGAAGTGTCCGAGAAATCGCTTCGAAATGGGGAAAGTCATGGCTTTTTTGTCCCGGCAAAGGCCGTGTCGCGCACGACCGGGTCTTTGGCCTTGGAACCAATGCAAAAAAGATCGCGAGCGGTGGCAATGGGAGTATATTGGGCCACAGCCGGGAAGGCAAAATGGAAATTCCGGCTAATATATTGGCTTCAATCGCACAGGCTGCGTTCGAAAAAGGGTCACGCAAGGCCGGATGCGGTGCAGCCGCTACACGGCCGGAGCAAGGAAGACAGCAAGATGGAAAGAACCGCCAATTGCCTCGCCAAGCTGGAACGGATGAACAAGGCGCTGCATCACGAAGAGCCGGACCGCGTGCCCATCAGCGACTTTTTCTGGGGCAGCTTTTTGAGCCGCTGGCGCCGCGAACTTGGCTTGGCAGACGATACCGATATCTACCGCTATTACGACCTCGACTGGCGCGTCGTGGCGCCGAATATGGACCCGCACATCCGGCAGTTCGACATCCTTCGCGACGACGAGACGGAGGTCACGGTCCACACCGGTTTCGGCGCAACCATCCGCAAGAAATTCGACCTGCCCATGCCGGCCTTTGTGGCCTTTGACACCGACACCATCGAGAAGATGGACGCCGTCGAATTCGACGACCCGTTCGACGAGCGCCGCTTCTTCCGCGCCGGCGACGACCAGATCAACGGCGTGGGCGATGGCTTCGAGCGCAACCTGGCGCCGTTTGTCGATCGCGTTGCCGCCGAGTACGCGGATTTTCCCGTCTACGGGGGCGCGTGCGAGGCGCACGAAATGATCTGGCGCATCGTCGGCACGGAAAACGTGATGATGTGGATGGCTGAATATCCCGACGCCATCGCCCGCTTCGTCGAGCGCCTGCACGAGTTCAATCTAGGAATCATCCGTGCGCAGATCAAGGCCGCGCAGGGCCGCCTGGCCGGTATCATCATCTGGGGCGACGTGGCCTACAAGAAAGGCATGCTTTTCTCGCCCGCCTTCTGGCGCCAGCACTTCAAGCCCGGCGTCAAGGCCATGATCGACGAGTGTCACTGCCACGGGCTGCCGGTTATTTATCACGGTTGCGGCAACGTCAATCGCATCTTTGAGGACTTCATCGAGATTGGTGTGGATGCCTACAATCCGCTCGAGTACAAGGCCGGACTCGATGCGGTCGATTTGCGCCGCCGGCTCGGCCACCGGCTGGGTTTCTGCGGCAACATGGACGTGCAACTGTGGGCTGCGGGCAGTAAAGAAGAGCTGCGCGCCGCCGTGCTCACCAAGCTGAACGCGGCCAAGGGCGGAGGGTTCATCTTTCAGTCCGATCACTCGGTGCCCTCGAATGTCTCCGGCGAAAGCTACGACTACGTGGTGCGGCTGGTGCGCGAACACGGTGTCTACCCGCTGCAGCTAGGCGAGTTCGATTTGCCCGACCTGGGCTGAAGGTTTTTCCGGATTACATGGTCACGCAGATGCCGGTCGGCGTAGCAGGCCTGTTCCTCGCGGCGCTCTTCGGCGCAGCCATGTCGATGCTCGCCTCCGATCTCAACTGCCTGGGCCTCATCCTGGTTGAAGATTTCTATTCGTACTTCTTCCCGCGCCACAGCGACGCTCAGCGCCTGCGCTTCGGCAAGATCGCCGTTGTCTTGTGCGGCTTTCTCGCCATCGCGGTCGCACTCTGGCTCAGTTCCACGCATGGTTCTGCATTGGCGCTTTACTATGCCGCTACCGCCATCGTCGCCGGCGGACTCGCCGGCCTCTTTCTGCTGGCGTTTCTTTCGCCGCGAGCCGGCCGCTTGGGCGCTATCGCCGGCATCGTGGTCAACCTGCTCTTCACCGCCTACGCCACACTCACTCTCGACGGCGGCAAAATGCTCAACCTTCATCGCTACAACTACCCGTGGAGCGAATACACCATCGCCGTCTTCGGCAATCTTCTGCTCCTTGCTTCTGGGCTGCTCTGCGCGGCTGTTTTCCCGGCCCCTCAAAGTCTTTCCTCCACCCAAACACTCTGGAGCTGGCTTGCCGCTCGCAAGCATTCCAGCCCTCAATCCGTTCCACTGGGAGACACTCCATGAATCGTTTGCAGCAAGCTGTTCAGGCTAACGGCGGCAAAACTCTTCTCGGCGCGGCCGTCTATTTTTACGATCCCATCTTTCTTGAAATCTGCGCGCATCTCGGCTACCAGGTGATCTGGATCGAGATGGAACACGGCCACATCACCTTTGCTGAGGCCGCCGACCTTTGCCGCATGGCCGCAGGCACCGGCATGTTGACCATGATTCGCATCTCCGATGTGCGCCGTGAAAATGTACTCAAAGGCGCCGAATGCGGGCCCGACATTCTCGACGTTCCCATGATTGAAACGCCTGAGCAGATGCAAAGCCTGCGCCAATACGCGCGCTTTGCTCCCGCGGGCAGCCGTGGCTTCTTCTCCGTCTCGCGCGCCGTCAACTTCAGCATTCCCAGTCCCGTCGTCGCCCAGCAGCAATGCCTCAACCAGGACCTTTGCCTCATGGCGCAGATCGAAAGCAGCGCGGCGCTGGAATGTGTCGACGAGTTGGCCGCAGTTCCCGATGTCGATCTCTTCATCGGCCCCGCCGATCTCGCCGCCAGCCTCGGTCTGCCCTCGCAAACATCGCACCCGGCAGTGCAGGCAGCCGCGGCAAAGATGGTCAAAGCCGCCCGCGACCACAACAAATGTGTCGCCACGGCCTGTGCGCCCGACGAATTTGCTTTCTGGCTCTCGCTCGGTGTCGATCTCTTGTTCTGCGCCAACGATATCTCCTGCCTCAAAGAAGCGGCCGGAGATTGGCTGGGCGACGCACGCAGAATTCTCGCGCGCCTTAACGGCCATGAGGCGCCCTTGAGCGCCGCACGCCGCGGTTAACGCGCGCTGTGTTTCGCAGGATCCATTGATGAAGCTTCATCTTCAATTTGCACTCGCTCTCGCTTTTCTCCCCGCCGCCGCGTTCCCCCAGCCATCCTCGCCGGGCCAGACCTTTGCCGTTCTTCACCCCAACGACTATCACCATTACGTCGCTCAGTTCGCCGCCGACGAGCGCGAAGCCACTGGCCAGCAGCCTGCCGACGAGTGGCCGTGGATCGCCGCCAACGTCCCGCTCTTTGATTCTTCGAACAAGCAATTCGAGGAAATGTATTACTTCCGCTGGTACTCATTCCAGAAGCACGTTGAGCAAACAGCGGACCACGGCTACCTCATCACTGAGTGGCTGCACCGCCCCGACCTTCCCAACAACGGTGTGCTGCCCGACGCCGCGCCGTTTCATCTCGGTGAGGCGCGCTGGCTGCGCAACCGCGAGATCGCGGAGGATTATGCGCGGTTCTGGGGCAGTCCCGAGGCAAATCCGCGCGCCTATAGCTTTCCATTTGCGTGGAGCGTGCAGTTGGTAACGGTAGCCACGGGCGACACGAAACTCGGCACCGATCTGCTTTCCGATCTCATCGCCAATTACAGGGCCTGGGACGATCATCTCGATCTTGCCATTGGCATGTACTGGCAGATCGACACCCGCGACGCCATGGAGAAATCCATCGGCGGCGACGGCTATCGCACGCCCCTGAACAGCTATATGCTTGCCGATGCGCGCGCCATTGCGGATTTCGCGCGCGTGATGGAACAATCGGCAATCTCCGCCAAATACGATGCCAAGGCCGGCGCGCTCGAGCATCTGATCGAGACCAAACTCTGGAATCCGAAAGACCAGTTCTACGAAGATCTCTCGCCCGCTGTCGACTCCGGCATTCGCAAAGAGAAGAGATTCAAGGATCCCGGCACACAACTCCAACTCGCCGGCGTCCGCGAACTCATCGGCTACATTCCCTGGCAGTTCTACGCGCCCACGCCGAGCCACGCCATCGCGTGGCAGCAACTCTTCGATCCCCATAGTTTCGCCGGCGAGTACGGTCCCACCACTGCCGAACGCCGCAGCCCGCGCTTTCGCTTCGCCTCGGACGATCAGTGCACGTGGAACGGCCCCTCGTGGCCTTACGCCACCACGCAATCGCTGCTGGCATTGGCTAACTTACTCAACGGCCCCGCACAGAACTACATCGGCAAGCAGCAGTACTACCAGTTGTTCGCAAACTACGTTCTGTCGCAGCGCATTAAGCTGCCCAGCGGCCGCGTGATCGACTGGACCGACGAGGATCTCGACGCCGACACCAATGAGTGGATCGCGAAAGACATGCTCATTGCCAGGAACAGGCAGGTGGGCCGCGGAAACTACTACAATCATTCCGGATTCGCCGATCCGCTCATCACGGGACTCATCGGCCTGCGCCCGCGCGCGGACGCCAAGATCGTCCTTCATCCGCTTTTGCCCGCCGGCACCTGGACCTATTTTGCCGTGGACGGTCTTCCCTATCACGGCCATTTGCTCGCGATTGTGTACGACGAGACCGGCAAGCAATATCGACTAGGCCGCGGCCTCATGTTGTTTGTCGATGGTAAAAGAATCGCAAGCCGCGCCACGCTCGGCCCGCTGGAAGCCGAACTGCCGCATTGAAACTGGCGTGGTGAGTCAGAGGTTCGCATCACTATGAGATTGTCATCCTGAGCGGAGTTTGCCGCGCTTTTTGCGGCAAACGGAGTCGAAGGATCTGCGGTTGTCTTTCAATGCCTTTAGATTCACCACAATGAAGCGTATTTAAAAGATCAGTTTTGTAACAAGGACACGACTTTAGTCGGGCCGAGAAATGCAGGAAGATACGGGGCTTTAGCCCCTGAGGGACGCTTCGTCAACGCCGTGCGCCTTCCTTACACTTTCTTCTAATCCGGTCTAAGCTGACAGCTGAGAGTTGATGGCTGAAAGCTGTTCCTACTCAAACAGCCAGTCCAGATTCGGGGGGCCGGCTCCATTGCCCGTCTGCGCAAAGTTCATATGCGTAGCTAGGTGGTAATCGGCAGGAATGAAGCCGAGGATTACGTATTGTCCTTTGCCTAGATCAAGATCGTTTGCGCCCGCCGGCAAGGGCTTGGCCCACACCGCCATGGCCGGAACCTTCGGCGCTGCAATCGCATTCAGGAGCACAAGGTTCCACTGCTCGGTTTCAGGATCGAGCACCGAGTTCTTCTTCGACGCGTTGTTCACAAAACCAACCAGGATCTGCGCCGGTTGCGCGAGATCGAAGTGCAGCGTTCCGCCTGCGCTGGGCGAGATGCGGATTCCCTTCATCCCGGCAAGTTCCGGCGCCAGATCGCTGATCGCTGCATTCGCGCCCACGAACAGATTCGCGCCCTTCTCCACGGTGAATTCCTCGCCCGCGCCGGGCTTGAGCGTGAAGGTGACCTGCGGCAGCACTTCAACTGTCCTGTTCTCGTCGATCTTCGCGCCGGAGCTCAACTGGACCAGCCGCTTGCGGAACGTGGCCAGCTCCTTTTCATACATCGGCAAACACTGCTGCCAGTTCGGAAACTGATTCATTCCGCCGCGGAACGGAATCTGGCGCTGCGTCGTCTCCATGCTCGTCGCGGTGCGGTACGCCGGGCCTGCGATCGCTGTCAACTCGCGGAAGTGGTCCACGCTTTCGGCTAACAGGGTTTCAGCCTGCCGCAAATGTGCCGCATCGTGATCGTATCCGTAAAGCAGCACCTGCTCCGCAGCCTTTGTCTTCGCGTTGTAGAACTCCATGAGCAGCTCGATCGCGTGCATGTCGTTGACGATGCGTCCGTATTCGGCCTTGTTCCTCGCCACAAAGGGTTCGGCCGTCTGCGCTGCCTCGAATGCCTTCCGCGAAGCCTCCACAGTTTCGTCGCTTACGCCGAGCGGCGTCTCGCCATGGTGTGGTTCGTTCTTCACTTCTTCGGCGACATAATCTTCTAGCCGCTCGCCCGGCGGCGCATCGCCCGTCCACAGCGGTACCGCGGGATTGAAGCGCGCGGGATCGATCAGCTGCGGCATGGTCATGCCCAGCGTGAGCGCCTGGCGATTTCCTTCTGTGATGCCGATGCGCGGCAGAAGCTTTGGCTGGCAGGGTCCGGCCAGCGTGTAAGCGGCGAGGATTTTTTCGCCGGCCTCCGCTGATCCGAATTTCTCCGCGAAGCGCGACACCCAGTACGCATGCTCTTTTTCGGCATCGCGATTCGGATTCCACGCGTAGCGTCCCCACGCTTCAAACCAGATCCAGTCGCGATCGGTCTGCAGCAGCATCGGTTGCGTGTTGTCGCCCGCATACGGCCAGTCCCAGTAGCGCAGCGGATACAGATGCAGCCCTTCGATGCCGATTCGTTGAAAATTCGCCTCCGTCTGCCGTATGAAATCCGGGTCGCCCCAGCGGAACGGCTCGAGATTCGAGAGCAGGTGCACGTTGGCAATGGCCACATTCGAAGATTCGGCGAGCATTTTGAAGCGGTCGAGCACTGGCCCGCGCACATTGGTCCACGTCAGCGATTCACCATTCCACTTGGACAAGGTATCGATGTTCGCGTAGAGCGGAAGAGCGGCCTTCATCACTGCGTCGATGTCCGTGGCGTGGTCGCGCACCACGATGGGAGGCTCCTCGGTGATGCCGAGTTCCTTCAACCCGTCCTCGACGCCGGAAATAATCGCCTGCGCAAGCCATTCCGCTCCGTAGCGCGGGCTCAGCGCCTCGCCCAGCGTCATCATCAGGCCGGCGTGCGGATATTCGCGCACAAATTCCGAGATCACGTAGCGCGTGTAGGCGCTCGCCTCTGCGTTCGGCGCCGACAAATGATACGGAAGATGATGCGCGCGGGCAAAGGCGTGCGAAAGATGAATGTTGTAGAAGCCCTGCAGCACCCAGATGCCGCGCCGGTCGGCCTCCGCCGTGAGCCACTTGAACATCGCGATGTTCTGTTCGAGCTGCGCCGTGGGCAACTCCTGCGCCTCGGGATATTTCGGCAGCTTCAAAAGGCTGGTGAAGGGATGGCCGCTCCAAAGATACAGCGTGTTGTAGCGCTCCTCGGCCAGCATGTCGAGATACCTGATCCACGCCGCCTTGTCGTAGAAGAACGGAAAATTCTGCGACGTGTAGGGGTAGTCGTACTCGGCGTCGTCGTAGGTGATCTCCTGCTTCTGCATCCCGATGCAGGTTCCGCGCAGCTTCAGGGCCGGATGTTCCATGTCGTCAATCCCCGCGGGCAGCGCCTTCGCCGCGCGGATGCGATCGGCCAGCTCCAGTGCGCCGTAGAGCACGCCCGAAGGATCGGAGCCGGTAACGATCCATGTCTTTCCGATCTGCCGGATGAGAAAAGCTTCCTGAGCCTGCGGCCAGAACTCGGGCAGATCGAATTGTGCGAGTTCCGGTGCACTGCGCACCGCGGCCAGCACACGTGCACTCGCCGGCGCCGTCTTCAATTCCGCAAGCGCGGAGCGTAGTTTCTGCGCTCCATAGAGCTCGCGCGGCGACGCGCCCTTTGCGGTGACCACCGCGACCTGCGTTGCTCTGACCGGTGCACTTACTGCCAGGATCACGATTGCTGCGCAAAGAGCTGGCGCAACACGCATCCTCATCCATTCTGTTCGTCTCATTGCTCTCAATCCCGTTTCGCGTCCGCAGCAATAACCCCTGAACCGCGAATCTCTTATTTCTCCGCAAATGCCGAACCCCGCACGAAAAGCTAGAGCCTAGAAGCTAAAGGCTAGCAGCTAGCTTTTCTCAAACAGCACAGCCATATACGGCTTGCCGGTCAGCGTGATCTTGCTTTTGCCGCTGAAGGTTCCGGGCAGTGGCGATTCCGTCATCGCCCACGGATCAATTATCGTCGCTTTGAACTCCACTTTCTCCGGCAGTGGGAACTCGTACTCGCCCACGCAATGGTAGTCGAAATAGTAAAGAATCACCGCGCCAGGATTGCCGGCATTCAGGTAATAGGGATTCTCGGCTGCTATCAGGCCCGTGGTGCCCGATTTCTCCAGCAACTTGCGCAGGAACGTGATGCGTGCGGCGCTGGTTCCATGCAGCTGGCCCGCATCGGACCAGACTGGGCTTCCGTCCGTCACCATGTACGTTTCGCCGTGCGTCGCGTACACGCCGTACACAATGGCGCGCCAGAAGCGGTGCGTCATCTCCTCCGGCGAAAGATTGCCCCAGCGGCGCGAAATGTTGCCTTCGTATTGAATCTCGTCGTAGATGATGGGCTTGTTCCAGGCCGCCATCCGCTCCGACGATTTTTCGAAATCGTACTCCTGCAAACTGGCGTGCGTGCACCATGGTTTCGAGTGGTCGTAGACGACGCGGCTGTGATGAATCGACCGCAACCGCCTGTACGGATCAACCTCCTGCACGATGCGAAAGAAGCGGTCCCAATCCGTCATGGTTTTCGAGCGCACCAGGTCGTATTCGTTGGCGATCGACCACCACACGTTCCGGTATGCGGAAAGCCGCGCCACCGCATAGCTTAAGTATCGGTCGTCCGCCTCCTGTCCCATGGCCTTGAATCCCCACGCATCGTAGGGATGAAACAGAATCACATCCGCCTCGATGCCGGCGGCCATCAGATCCTGAATGCGCGCCTCGAAATGCTCAAAGTAGGCCGGATTGAACCGCGCCAGATCGAACTTCTCCTTGCTGCTTCCGTTGTCTACGAGATTTTCCGCGCCCGGCGGCAGGGCCTCGCCCATGCGCTCGAAAGGCATGGCCACCGGCTGCAACGTGCCCAATGGCTTGGGCAGCAAACACATGCGCACCTTGTTGAATCCGGCCTCTTTCAGGTTCCTGAGAGTGTCGTCGCCGTAAGGCGCGCCGATGAAACCGTACGAGTAGCAGGTAGTTCCGAAAGGGAAGTACGGCGTTCCGTCGGCATATTGAAAGTGGAACTGGTGCGCCGTCCCCACCGGCCCGTGATTGCCTGCCCCCGGCGCAACGCACTCGAAGCCGCCGGTCAGGCCGGCAAGTTCCTTCACGTTGCTGGTGATTTCGTAGCTCCAGCGCCCCACAGTATCGGGCGAGAATCGCACTTTGAAGGCTCCGTTGCCATCATAAAAACCAGTCGCATCCACGGTGCGGTGGCCCAGCGTAAATCGGGCGCCAAACTGAACATCCACAAAGGGATTTTCCGTCGAAGGACCATGCGCTTCGGTGGTGAAAATGCCCCACTGCTCCACCCTCTCGCTCCCAATTCTTGCCGGCGCAGCCGGGGCGCTGGAAGCAAACCCCGTCACCACCGCCCCGGCCCCTAATTTGATCAGCTCTCTGCGATCCATTGTTCCTCACTTCCCAAACGGCTCGAGGCCACCCGATCCTTGCAAAACTTTAAGCTCCGGTTCGCGGCCAACCGGACCTTGATCGAGAGGTTGAAGCCGCGCCCATGACCGGGCAAAGCCTGTTCTACACAGCTTCCACCAGGGTGTCAAACAGAATCTAAAAAATGAAAATTATTGCACGCAACGGTCCGAACAGCGTATAAATTGCAAGAACACTCTCTCGAGCGCTTCAACGTAAAGGTGCGGCCCTTCGATGAAAGGCAAGACAGATTTCTCCTCCACGCAACGCAAGACCACGCGGCGGCGCATTCCCAAATGGGCGCTCCACTCCAACGACTCGGCAGCCAACGAGCAGTATTACCTGCGCTCCATCGGCCGCGCGCTTGAGGTTCTCGACTGCTTCGACGGCAAGGCGCCGCTGGCGCTCAAGGAAATCGGCATCTCGACCGGCCTTCCTGAGTCCACACTCTTCCGCGTCCTGCTGACGCTCGAAAAGCACGGCTACCTGAAGCAGGCTGTGGACGGAACCTACCAGCTCGCGCCCAAGCTCCGCTTTGGCTGGCTCATTGAGCAGGCCAACATGCTGCGCGACAAGGTGCGTCCCGAATTGGAGCGGCTCACCCAGCGCTTCAATGAAACCGCCAGCATGGCCTACCTTTACGACGATCGCATCCACGTGCTCGATTCCATCGAAACCTTTCATGAGATCCGCATCTCCAACCGCATCGGCCGCGTCCTGCCGCCGCATTGCAGCGCGCTGGGCAAGGCCATCACCGCGTTTCAGGACCGCGCCCTTGCCGAGCAAATCGTTGAGGTCTACGGCCTCTCGCGCCGCACCAAGTTCACCATCACCGATCGCGCGCGCCTGTTCGATGAATTCGCCCAGATCCGCAATACGGGTGTCGCCTGCGATCGTCAGGAATCGATCCTGGGCGGCATCTGTTATAGCGCCGCCCTTCGCCCCGCCGAAGGTCCAGTGGTCGCAGCCATCAGCCTCTCCACTCCCGTTGTCCGCATGACTCCCGAGCGGGAAGAAGAAACCCGCAAGGCTGTGCTCGAGACCGCGATCCGCGCCTCGCAGCTTTAATCCGCACTGGGGTCTGCGCACATTGCTGGGAACCGTTGAAAATCAGTTGAAGTAATTTCCACCGCGCCTCCGCACCCGGCCGTCTTTCCCTCCTTTCGCCATCAAGAAATGCCTTGGCCCTCCCTGCTCGCATGCCCGTTTTCCCATGCCGCGGCGGCCGAGTCTTTGCGCGCATTCGAATCCGCTCAGTGCCAAGCCGGCAAGGCAAATCGCCGGCATTCGTATGCGCGGCGAACGATGCGGCAAATCAGAAAAACAGGTTCCGAATCGCGGAATTCTACAGCCGGTTTCACCGGTTTTCCTGCCCGATTCCCATTATTTCAGGCAATCTACGGATTGAACTGAGTTAATTTTCAAAAAGTGCCGTTAGCTCTCCGATTTTTTCTTGACGCCCCGGCCTACCTGCTGCGGCAGGACTACACCAGCAACTGGGATGGAAATGGGCAGAAGGACATCAAGGGCTGGGAGAACATCGATCTGCAACTGCGTCTCGACTGTTTCAACCTGCTCAACCGGCCGCAATACAACACGCCGAACGTCAGCCCGACATCCAGCTTGTTTGGCACCGTGACTGGTGTTTACTCCGGCACTAATGCCCGCCAATTCCAGGTGGGTGCGCACGTCTCGTTCTAGCGATTCCGGGCTGAGGAAACACGCCTCAACATTCTCAGCCCAATCGCCCAAGTGCTGATTCCTTAAACCATGCGGGGGATGCCGAGTGCATCCCCCACCTTTTTGCTTTCCCGTTTTGATCTGCAGTCTCAAATCAGCGCAAACCCATCGCTTCGCCCGAGATTCTTCGCACCGCAACGGCCCGGCCCGGCCGTACTCTCAGAAATATGGCCGTGCTCTCTGTCGATCTCGCTTTTCGGCGCTGGTCCGATCTGGGCGTCGTGGTTCTCAGCCGTGCTGCTTCGCGTCTTCCAGGCTCTCCAGTGACCTGCGAGATCATTGCTCTCGATCCTCCCGGGCTTGGCGCCGCGAAAAACCGGGGTCCCCACGAACAGGTCTTCGTTCGTGGGGCGGAAGACAGCGATCCCATCGACCCCGAGATCCTCGCCGGACGCCTCAATCACCTTTGCGCGGTGCGCAACATCCGCATTCTCATGCTCGACGGTCCCCAGGCATGGAAATCCGCCGCCAACGGCCTCAAGCACGCGCGCGTCAGCGAGCGGCAACTGAACACCGCCGCCAAAACCGGCCTGCCCGGCATGGTGAAGCCGGCCACCTACAGGTCGTTCGCTGAATTCTGCATGGATGTTTACGATGCGCTTTGCCGCCGCGGCTGGCGCCGGCTTGAAACCCGGCCGCAACCCGCTTCACCTGACCCGGCGGCGCCATCGCTCGAGCGCGTGCTCGTGGAAAGCTATCCTCACGCCGCCTGGAAGTCTCTGGGAGTGAAGCCGCTGCCCGCCAAGCGCCGTGCCCGGGTCAGCGACCTGGCCGAGGCCTACGGGGCGCTGCGCGCGGTGGTTCCCTTCACCACCAACCGCCCGCCCAATCACGACCAGTTGCAGGCCATTGTGGGCGGCCTGCCCGGCCTGGCTTTGGAAGAGCACAATCCCGCCGCCATGCGCATTGTCGGCAATCCGCCGCACCGCGAACAGGGGCATTGGCGCGAAGGCTTCATCGTCGTGCCCTTGCCGCCTCGCACGCCCTCCTGCGTCCGCTGGCTCCATTAGGGTCCCTGATCTCTGGTCTCTGATCCCTGATCTCTGATCTCTGTTCCCTTGTTCCCTGGCTTTCAGAACCGGTACACCACGCCGAACGTGCCACGTGCGTTCCATGTCCGGTGCGTCGAGTAAGCGTTCTGCGAGGTCGCATTTGGTAGTGAGAACGATGCGCCGACGCGGTCGCCGGAAAGTCGCACGGCCCAATTGCGGAACAGACTATAGGTCAAGCCCCCGCCAAAACCGCCCGCAAACGAAGTGGAGGGACTCATAGCCTCGCCCCCGGTATGCTCTCCGCCCACTTCGGCGAAGATCTCGCCGCTGAGGTTTCCGTAGAGGTCGGCGTGGAGTCCCGGCCCAACCATGAACGAGTAGACCGACGGGTTGCCGCGATTTGATAGGTTGCTGTGGCCGGTTCCCACCCTGTAATAGTCCACCGATCCGATGAGTTGAAAGTATTTCCCCCAATCACGGGCCAATGACACCTTTCCACCCAGTAATCCGCTGTACGACTCGGTTGCCTGCCTGAAGCTGGTATAGGCAACGCCCGCGTATGCTTCGTACTTGAAAGGTGCGGCCTGCCCGGGACCTGGCGCTGCCTCTGGGTTTACCTGACCAGCGGCTGCCAGGGGCGCAAGCGCCGCGACAACCATGGCCGAAATTCGAAATAGGATCGTCCTGTTCAACTTGAAACTCTCCTCAAACACTGCCGTGCGTATCGCAAAACCAGAGTTACCATATCCCGAAGCCACAACTGCAAAGTCGATGCGACCAACCCGGGGCCCCAGGAAACGATCTTTGTTCCTTGGGGTGGGAGCAACAGGGAGCAGCGACCTTCAAAAACCTCAACGGGCCACACCAACTCTGGTTTTGCCGTAAACAAACCTGTCGCCGCCGGGTTTCGAACCGCGGCAGGCATCTTCCGGCTGGTTTCCGGTACCCTCCTAGACTATCCTCTCCCCCCGCCTTTCACGAAGCCCTTCACGCGAGGAATTGCCACGGCCGGCTGGCCCCCAAAACCCTTCTCTGGAGCCTTCCTCCTTGGGACGGCCGCTTCGCCGGAAAGGTAGCACGGTGCTCGCCCGCAGGCGATCAGTCGTTTTCCAGATACCAGGGAATATTGATGACCACGATGCGCCGGTTGCCGCGCATGAGCAGAATCATCTTCAGTAGATCGGAGCGGCGGTTGTGCAGCATGCCCTCCCACCAGTGCCGCACCACCAGTTCCGGCACCAGCACGCACACCTTGCAGGTCGAGCTTTCCCGCTCCACGTTCAGCACGTAATCCACAATCGGGTACACGATGTAGCGGTAGGGCGACTGCAGCTTGATCAGCTTGGGCACACACCGGCCCGCCGCCTTCAGCGGCGCCGCAATGTCTTTCTCCCACGCATCGCAGAACGAATCGGAGCCTTCTGTCGTCTGCACATGCACGCAGCGGATGTCGCACGACATCGATAGCGCGAACGAGAGTGCCTTCTCGCTGATCCGGCTCCAGCGATCGATGGGAACCACCACGATGGGCTCGCTGACCTCGGCCGGCACAATCGGCCGGTCGAGATCGATTTCGCGGTTCACGCCAACGTAGTGGCGATTCACGGCGCGCATGAACAGGATCATCACCAGCACCAGCAGCACCGTGATCCACGCGCCTTCGGCAAATTTGGCCAGCAGCACCACCACCGTGGTAATGCCCGTGGCCACCGCGCCCACGCCGTTCACTATCATGCGCCCCGGAGCGTTCCCCTGGCGCTTCCAGTGCATCACCATGCCCGCCTGGGACAGCGTGAAGGCCAGAAATGCGCCAATGGCGAAAAGCGGAATCAGCCGGTCCGTCACGCCGCCAAACACGATCAGCAGCAGCGCCGTCAGCGCTACCAGCACGTAGATGCCCCACGAGTAGAGCAGGCGCCGCCCACGGATGAGAAAGATGCGCGGCATGTAATCGTCCATCGCAATGGCGCGCGTCAGCCGCGGAAAATCGGCAAACGAGGTGTTGGCCGAGAGGGCCAGCACCAGCAACACCGAAGCGATGGTCAGAAAATAGAACCATCCATGGCCCATCACCGCGCGCGTCAGCATGGAGAGCACGCTCTCGTAGCCGAGTCCGCCGGGATCGGTAGCGGCAATGCCGTAGGCCCGGCATAGCAGTGCAATCCCCAGCAGCAGAATCGCCAGTAGCGCAATGATGATGGTCAGCGTGGTTTTTGCGTTCTTGCGCGTGGGTTCGCGGAAGGCCATCACGCCATTGCTCACCGCCTCCACGCCCGTCATGGCCGTGCAACCCGAAGAGAAGACCTTCAGCAGCAGCCACCAGCTCAGCGCCGCGGTCACGGGCGGCATCGCAGGCATGGGCGCCACCGGCTGCGGATGCCCTGCCGCATGCACCACCTGCCATCCGCCTACTGCAATCACAATCAGCAGTGTCGCTGTGAACACATAGGTAGGGATCATGAACACGACGCCCGTGTCGTGCACGCCGCGCATGTTCACAATGGTCAGAATCCCCAGCACGATCAGGCACAGCATGAGTGTGTGCGGCTGCAGGGAAGGAATGGCGGAGATCAGCGCGCCCACGCCAGCCGAGATGCCCACTGAGGCGTTCAGAATGTAGTCAATCATGAGCGCCGCTGCGGCCAGCAGTCCCGCGCCCTCACCCAGGTTCTGGCTGGCCACGGTGTACGACCCGCCGCCGTGCGGATACGCCTCGATCGTCTGCCGGTAACTGAAGTAGACGATCCCGAGCAGGATCACGATCGCCGTGCTCACGGGCACGATGTACTGCACGCCGAGTAGGCCCAGGGGAATCAGCAGCGTCAGCGCCGCTTCAGGCCCGTACGCGGCCGAGCTCAGTGCGTCCAGCCCGAAGACCGGAATCCCCGCCAGGGGGCCGATATGCTCGGCGCGTTCTTCGCTGGTGGCCAGCGGTCGCCCGAACAGCAGATTGAAAAATCCTGTGTAGACGCCCATGACCTTCAACTGCGGCAGTGGATTCAATGCGGGGAACGCCGCCGAAGGCATTGTCTCACGGCGCACCGGGAACCAACGTAAAAGGTCCGAAGGCGTGCGAACCAGGGCAGGGCAATTGCATGAACATCTTTTGTTGTTGTGGGCGGCAAAGACTTTCACTTTCCCATTCAGGTTTCCGGGGTTATAGTGGCTGCAGCCAATCAAGCCCAATCATTGGCCTATTCGGGGCTCGGGAAGCATCGATGGCCCACGACGTCTTCATCAGTTATTCCGCAAGAAACAAGACCGCGGCGGATGCCGCGTGCATGGTGCTGGAGTCGCAGGGAATTCGCTGCTGGATCGCTCCCCGCGACGTCTTGCCGGGCGTGGAGTGGGGCGAATGCATCATCGATGCGATCGGGCAGGCGCGCATCATGGTGCTGATCTTCTCGGCGGATGCCGACGCCTCGCCACAAATCCGGCGCGAGGTAGAGCGGGCCGTCAACCATGGCGTCGCCATCCTTCCGCTGCGCATCGAAGATGTACAGCCCAGCAAGGCGCTCGAATACTTTCTCAGCAACGTGCACTGGCTGGATGCCTGGACGCCGCCGCTCGAGGCGCACCTGAAGCAACTTGCCGGCACCATCCAGGTGCTGCTCAAGCGGATGCCGACACGGGAGACAGCGAATGCGTCCGAGCCAACGCCGCAGCCGGAGCCGGCGCGGCGCGATCAACAGTTCGCCAATGCGAAGGTCTCGGTGGCGAGGAAGCAGCGGCGTTGGTGGCCGTGGGCTGTTGCCGCGGCGGCGCTGCTGCTGGCGGCCGGCCTCTTCTTCTTCGGCCTGCGCTGGGAGCACGGCAGCAGCTCGCAGGCAGTGTTCACGCAGCTCACGTTCAGGCGCGGGACCATCGACTCCGCGCGGTTCGCTCCCGATGGCAACACCATCGTGTACGGCGCATACTGGGATGGCCAGCCGTTGCACTTGTTCTCGGTACGGCCGGAGAGTCCGGAATCGAGCCCGTTGCCACTGCCGGGGGCAGACATTCTTTCCATTTCCGGCTCCGGCGAGATGGCTTTGTTACTGGGCCCTCGGCCATCCGGGGGATGGGGCCTTGCCGGGACGCTGGCGCGTGCGCCGCTGGTGGGCGGAGCGCCGCGCGAACTCCTGGAGATGGTCCAGGAAGCAAACTGGAATCCGGAGGGCTCTGCTTTCGCCTTGGTGAGGGCGGGGTTCCCGGGCGGAGGCACCCGCCTGGAATACCCTGTTGGCAAAGTGCTCTTTCAAACCGATGGCTGGCTGAGCCATCCGCGCTTTTCGCCGCAAGGGGATGTGATCGCGATCGCGGAGCACCCGGCGAAGGGAGATGATAAGGGGCATGTGAGCCTGGTGGATCTGCAAGGCAACAAACGCGACCTGACTGGCGACTATCCCGGTGGCTTACAGGGAATCGACTGGACCCCCGCCGGCGACGAGGTCTGGTACACGGCATCGGAATCCGGAACCAATTTCGAACTGCGCGCCGTGAGCCGCCGGGGCGGCCAGAGCCGGCTGGTGTTGCGCGTGCCAGGGCGCCTCACTTTGCAGGACATCTCCCGCCATGGCCGCGTGCTGGTGACGCGCGACGCGATGCACCCCTCCGTGATGGTCTGGAGGGCCAATAGCGATCGGGAACGTGATGTTGCCTGGCTCGACCAATCGGACATCCGGGATCTTTCTCCTGACGGCACGTGGGCGCTCCTTACCGAGGCAGGCGCCGGCAGCCGGACCGAAGGCGCTTACCTGCGCAAAACGGATGGCTCACCGGCGGTACGGATCGGCGATGGTTTCGGTTACGGGCTCTCGCCGGACGGCAAGTGGGCCCTGTCGGTCGTATCAGGACCGTCGCAGCAACTGTTCCTGCTCCCCACCGGAGCAGGAGAGCCGCGGATGCTGCCGCGGGGCAAGGTTGCTGCGTACGCTGGACACACGGCCAACTGGTTTGCCGACAGCCGCCGATTCGTTTTTACCGGCAGGCAGGGAAGCCAACGTCAGCTCTACATCCAGGACATCCAGGGTGGCGACCCGAATGCGATCTCCGGCAGCGAAGGCCTCACCTTTTTCGTTAGCCGCTCACTTTCGCCCGACCAAAAGTATGTGGCCGCCATCGACACGGACCGGAAGATCTGGATTGTGCCGGTGGAGGGAGGCTCGCCCAGACCGATGCCAGGTGTCGAGCCCGGTGAACAGCCGGCAGGCTGGACCGCGGATGGGCGCTCCCTCTACATTTACCTCCCCGATACGGAGGCGCCGACCAAGGTTTACCTGGTGGATGTGGCCAGCGGGCAAAGGAAACTCTGGAAGGAGATCACGCCTGCCGACCCGGCCGGCACTTATGGAATTGATTGGCTGACGGTGAATCCGGACGGCAAGTCATACGCGTACAGTCTGTTCCGGATTCTCTCCGATCTCTACGTTGTGGATGGGCTGAAGTAGGGCGGCTACGCGGAGCCAGCCGTCCCTGTCGCCGGCAGCGTAAACAGGAACCTGCTTCCGTTGCCCAACTCGCTTTCGGCCCAGATGCGCCCGCCGTGCTGCTCCACGATGCTGCGGCAAAGCGCCAGGCCCAGGCCCGTCCCGCCCAGCGCCCGCGAGTCCGACGCATCGCCCTGATGGAACGGCTCGAAAATCCGCTCCAGTTTTTCCGGCGCAATGCCGCGCCCCTGGTCCGCGACGGTAAAGCACACCTCATTCACTCCGAAAGCCCCCGGTCCGCTGCCGGCCGTATCCCGTGCGCTCAGGTGAATGGTCGTGCCTGGCGGCGAGAACTTGATGGCGTTGGTCACCAGTTCGTTCAGCACCTGCATCACGCGCTCGGAATCGGCAAACACCGGCGACGCCTTGGCATCGATGCGGAACTCCATGCGTGCTTCTGTCGCCGCTCCGTGCGCCACGTCGGCGGCGCGGCGCAGCAGGTCGACCGCTTCCACCGGCTCGCGGTGCAAGGGCAGCCGCCGTTTCTCCGCGCCGTCGAAGTCCAGAATGTCGTTCACCAGCCGGGTCAGCCGGTCGCAGTTGCCGATTGCCATTTCGATCATCTGGCGCTGCTTTTCCGGCCGTTTGTCGAGCGAGCCCGACTGAATCAACCCCAGCGATGCGCGCAGCGAGGTGAGCGGCGTGCGCAACTCGTGGCTCACCGTGGAAATGAACTCGTCTTTCATGCGTTCCAGCCGCCGCCGTTCGCTCACGTCCTGGAAGGCGACCACCATGCCGGAGACGCGTCCATCATCCATGAGCGGATTGGCGCTGTACTCCACCTGGATCGCCGAGCCGTTCCTGCGCCAGAAGACCTCGTCCCGCATGCGGATCGGTTCCGAGCGCCGCAGTGCCTGCAGAATCGGGCTGGTCGATCGCGAATACGCCGTCCCGTCTGCGTGGCTGTGGTGGATGAGCTCGTGCAGATCGCGCCCCGTCAACTGCTCCGGCGGGTATCCCAGCATGCGCGCGCCCGCCTCGTTGATGAACGTCACCTTGCCGTCGAGGTCGATGCCGAAGATGCCGTCGCCCACCGACTCCAGAATCAGTTCGCGTTGCCGCGTGGCCAGGTGCAGCGCTTCCTCGGCCTCGTGCTGCTCGGTCACGTCCATGCCGTGCACGATCACAAACCTTCGCTCCCCGGCCAGTTGCATGCTCCGGCTGTGCACCGCAATGCGCCGGTAGACTCCATCGCTGCGCCGCAGCGGCAGCGCTCCCTGCCACTCCTCGCTCGTTTCCACCGTGTTCAGGCAATCCTGGAAGGCCGCCACTCCCGCCGCGTCCATCAACTCCGTCACCATGCGGCCCACCAGATCTTCTTGCCGGTATCCCAGGGTTTCGGCAGTAAACGCGTTCAGCGAGGTCAGCCGGCCCTCCATCGAGCAGGTGAAGACAAACCCCAGGCTGTTCTCCACCATCTCGCGATAGCGGGTCTCGTTCGAGAGCAGCGCCTTCTCCATGGCGCGCTGGTCGGTCACGTCCTGCCCGCTCACGATCAGGTACTGGATCTCGCCGGTCGGCCCCTGCAGAGGCCGCAGTGTCCAGCTCACGCGCCGCGAGCTGCCGCCCACGGCCCGCCACGCCGTTTCATGCGGCCCGCTTACTAGGCCCACCACGGCGTCGCGCAGTTTGCTCGCCACCCACGCGCGGTCCTCCTCCTCCAGAAACTCCTCCACAAACGGCCGCCCGATGGCATCAGCCAGGCTCAAGCCCGTCAGTTGCGAGCAGGGTTCGTTCATGCGCACCACACGCCCGGCCGTATCCAGCACTGTCACCAGTGCGGGAATCGAGTCCAGTGTGGCCGCCACAAAGCAGCGCTCGATGGCCAGCGCCCGCTCGGTCCGCTGCCGCTGCCGCTGCGCCTGCTCCTGCAGGCGAATGCGGCTGTACAGCTCCAGCCGCGTCACCACCTGCCGTCCCAGAATTTCCAGCAGCGTCAGATGCTCCGGCTTGAATCGGTCCGCCGTGCGCGCCAGCACTGCCAGCGTTCCAATGATCTGCATGTCCCCGGAAAGCAGCGGAACTCCGGCATAGGAAAGGCAGGGATCGGCGTTGGGCAGCGGAATCCCCGTGGGCGGGAAGCGTGGATCCTGGCTGGCATTCGCGATCAGCAGCGGCTGGCCCTTATCCAGCATCCATTGGCAGGCCGTGGCCGCGCGCGGCTGGTCGGTCGCACGAAATCCGTAGCGCGATCTGAACCATAGCCGGTTGTAGTCCATCCACCCCAGGTAGGCGTAGTCGGCATTGCACAACACCGCGGCAAGCTCGGTCAGCTCGCCCAGCCCGGGGTCGGAGTTGCGATCGAAGACACTCAGCTCTGACCGCACGCCCGTATCCTGGTTCTCACCGGCTTGGGAACCGAGTACAGCGCACATAAGTACACGCACCCGCTTGTCAGTATCGGGGAGATTGACAAAGTTGGCTCTTCCACAAAGTAGGTAATTGCATGCAAAAGGCTTACAACCCAAGTACCCGCGATTTTTCGCGCGTTCGATTCATCCGGAGATTACTATAGGCACTCGCAAAGTGTTACCTGTCTAGCCCCCGCAATTCCTCCCCACACGAACTCACCACTTCACATCTAAAATGCCTGCTCCCGGCCCCAGTCCCTTAGTCCCTCAGTCCCTACGTCCCCAATTCCTCAGTCCCTGTTCCCTGTTCCCTGTTCCCTGACACCTGAAACCTGCCTTTAATGTCCCGGCAGCTTGCAGCATTCTCCTGCCGCCAGGGGCTCGTTCGCCCCGGCATCCAGCACCACTTTCCAGGTGCCGTCCGGCTGCTTGCGCCACATGGTGATGTACCGCCCGCTCGTCAGCACGGGATTCCCGTTGGCGTCTTTGCTGCGCCCCTCGAAGTGGCCCCACGTATAGCCCATATCGCCGGAGGGCCCCATCATCGCATCCGTCGGCGTCCAGGTCAGCTGGTAGTCCTTCGGCGACCAGTTAGCCGACTTGGCAATGGCCACCTTGCCGATCAGCGGCGCCGCCCCATTGCCCAGCGCCACGCCGTCGTCGGCAAACCAGTCGGCAAAACCCGCGCCTCCCCGCTCCAGCACATCCTTGGCAAAACGCGCCTCCAGGTCGAACAGCAGCATCTTGCCCGGCTTCACGGTCGCATCGGTAAGCGGATTCGGAGCCTCCTGGGTCATTCCCGGCTCCGGTAACTGTGCCCACGCCGCGCTCGCACCCAAACCTGCCGCCAATCCCGCAATCACCATCCATGACGAAAAAAGATGTCGTATTCTGCTCATGGTCTTGCCCTCCAACGAGTTCCAACTCTCTCTCTGGCCCATCCTACAACGCGCCGCCGTACGGCTGCCTTCGATACCGCTACCCATTGCGCGCCGTCGGCGTTATGATGGTCAAGCGGGAGAACGCCAATGTGCCAATATGTCTTTCATTGTCGCGACTGCAACAAGGAGTTCACCCTCAATCTGCACATGTCAGAGCGCGAAAGCAGCCAGGTGGCCTGCCCGCATTGCGGCGGTAAACAGGTAGAACAGCTGGTGACGGCTTTCTCGGCAGTCACTTCTAAGAAGAGCTAAGCCGCGCGCTTCCCTGGCGCAACCTCGAACCCGTCACGCCGCTATGGCTGGTTAGGTGAAGGCGTCGCGCCCGTGGGAGCCGCAGGCCCGGGCGGAGGCGCTGCAGGCGGAGATCCCCCCGGCGCATCGCCCTTTCCGCTTTCCTCTGTCACGATCCGTGCCTTCGAGCGGAACAAGTGATATTGCGTAAAGGCAACGTCGTTCACTTGCGTCTGCACATTGACCGCCGACCCCTCTTGCGGCGCGGCGCCATGCGCCACCGGAACCTTCGAGAAAGCCACGCCACGCACCGGGCAAATGTAGCTCTGCTCGCCAATCATCACCGGCGCATACTCCACCAGCGTTGCCGTCTGCATCGCCTCGTAGGGCGGCGGCAACTCCGCCACCACGCTGATGCGCAGAATTGCGCCCGTCGCCGGATCGATGGCAATCTCGCCGTGGTAACCGGAATAGACTTGTTCGACTTTGTCACCGGCCGGAACCCCAACCAAATAGTTCGATTGCTCCTCGGGCACGGCATATCGAAAAACAGCCACCGGCTCGCTCGCGCCCTGCTCCCAGCGCTGCCAAGTCACCTCGCCGCGCACGACGTCGCCCATCACCACGGAAAGAATGGGGCCAAATTCGCCGTTGGTCGTCAGCCCTTTCGCCGGCTTGCTTTGGTTCTTGCCCTGCTCGGTATCCGTTTCGTGCACCTCGTTACCGTCCCGGTAAGTGACCGTGGTGCTGGAAGTGCCTGTGCTGTGCAGAGACTTGTATTCGGTGCTGCTCACCGTGGTCGCCGGCAGTCGCGTGGCGCGCGACCGCAATCCCACGGTGTTTGATCCGTCGGCAATCACCGTCTCGAGCGAGGGCGTGTCCTCAAAATGCGTGGTCTCCCTCGTGGCCAGAAAGTTGGGCAACCGCGTGATCGTGGTCTTCACGTAGTCCGCGGCCAGTGCCAGCATCCGCTCCTGGGTCGCGCTGTCCGGCCCCGGAATGGGAACCACGTCCGCGGCGGGAGGGTTCAAAAATGCCGCGAGATCGGCAAGTTTAATCAGCGCCTCATGAGTCTTGCTCCCCTTGAAATCCGCCTCCCAGTGCGTCAGCCGGGCCGGGCTCACCCGCTCCGACAGCTCCAGGTCCGAGAGCTCCTGGGCCACCTTGCCATCGGACTTTTCGCGAAGCGAGTCCAGCAGTTGCTCCAGCTGCCCCACCGTCACGCTTTTGGCCGCCATCGCCGGCCAGGCCGAGCCTAGCAATAGCAGCAAGACCGTCCATTTCCGCATCGCGCAACCGCCCGTTCTCTCCGCGGCACAAGTATAGTGCAGTTGCGCGGCTTCCGGACTCTTGCAATGGCCCTGCAAAGCGGTCCGTCATCAAAAACAAGTCATTTATGTTAAACAACTTATAACGCTGCAGATCCGTGTCTCCCGTCCCCGCCTTTATCCCCGGCCGTGCCCGGAATTCTTTCATCCTCTCTCCCTTTCCAAGGCGTCTAACACTGCAATGGGCCGATCCTTCACCCGCGTATACTAGGGAGAGGCGAAACCTCAAACAAAGACCCCCGTGCAGGGGGCTTTTTACCACAGGGGCTCTCCCTTGGACGCCCGATTTCCCGGGAAAAGGAACTCAATGGGAACACTGCTGGAGTCCATCAATTCTCCCGCCGACGTAAAGCGCCTCAATCCCGCGCAACTGGCCGAGCTCGCGCAGGAGATCCGCGACTTCCTCATCCAGACCCTCTCCAAAACGGGCGGCCATCTGGGCCCCAATCTTGGCGTGGTCGAGCTCACTCTGGCCCTGCATGCGGTCTTCAACACACCCGAAGACAAGATCCTCTTTGACGTAAGCCATCAGGCCTACATCCACAAGATTCTCACCGGCCGCCGCGACCGTTTTGAAACCATCCGCCAGCCCGGCGGCCTCAATGGCTTCATGCTCCGCACAGAAAGCGGGCACGACAGCTACGGAGCAGGCCACGCGGGCACCGCGCTTTCCGCCGCACTGGGCATGGCCGTGGCCCGCGACCTGGCCGGGGGGCACGAAAACGTCATCGCCGTCGCCGGCGATGCCGCCTTCACCAACGGCATCACCTTCGAAGCGATGAACAACATCGCCGAGCAGACCAGTCGCCTCATCGTCGTGCTCAACGACAATAAGTGGTCCATCGACCGCAATGTCGGCGCCATTGCCCGCTACTTCCACCGCATCGTCACCAACGAGCACTACCAGCACCTGCACGAAAAGGCCACGCATCTCGTCGAGCGCTTCGGCGGCAAGACCGCCGCCAAGGTGGTCCGCCGCGCCGAAGAGGCCGCCAAAAGCATGCTCTGGCCCTCGATCCTCTTTGAAGAATTCGGCCTGGAGTACTTCGGCCCCATCGACGGCCACAACATCCCGCTGCTCGTGGAGACCTTCAAGTTCCTCAAGACGCTCGACCACCCTGTGCTGCTGCACATCCTCACGCAAAAGGGACGCGGCTTTCAGCCCGCGCTCGACGGGCAAAAGAAATTCCACGGCCTCGGTCCCTACGATCCTGAGACCGGCCAGACTCCCGACGGCTCGACCACCTATGCCGAGGTCTTCGCCAACACGCTCGCCGATCTCGCCACAAAGGATGAACGCATCGTCGCCATCACCGCAGCCATGCCCAACGGCACGGGCCTCGATCTCTTCCGCCCGCGCCATCCCAAACGCTACTTCGACGTGGGCATCGCCGAGGAGCACGCGGTCGTATTCGCCGCCGGCATGGCCACGCGCGGCTCCCGTCCGGTCTGCGCCATCTATTCCACCTTTCTGCAACGCGCATTCGATCCCATCGTTCACGACGTCTGCCTGCAGAAGCTTCCCGTCCTTTTCTGCATGGATCGTGCCGGACTCTCGGGCGACGACGGCCCTACGCATCACGGCCTCTTCGACATCGCCTACCTGCGCGGCATTCCCGACATTGTGCTCATGTCGCCCAAAGACGAAGACGAGCTCGCCGACATGCTCAAGACCGCCCTCGAACTTCCGGCCGCGAGCGCCATTCGCTATCCGCGCGGCGCCGTGGCCGGCGTGGCCCGCAAGCCCGAGCCGCAGATCCTTCCCATTGGCAAGGCTGAAGTGCTCGCCGACGGCTCTGACGTTGCCATCCTCGGCCTCGGTCCCATGATCTCGCTCGCTCAGGGGCTGGCTACCACGCTCGCGCGCGACGGTTACTCCGCCGCCGTCATCAATCCTCGCTTCATCAAACCCATCGATCGCGAGATGCTTGAGCGCTACGCCTCCCGCGTGGCCGCCTTCGTCACCTTTGAGGATCATGTGAAAATGGGCGGCTTCGGCACCGCAGTCGTTGAAGCACTCGATGAGATGGGTCTCGCCGTTCCGGTCGTGCGCATCGGCTGGCCCGACCAGTTCATCGAACACGGCAAAGTCGAGCCGCTCCGCGCTAAGTACGGCCTCTCCGTAGAAGCCGCCTACGCCCAGGTGCTCCCGCTGCTGGCAGGCCGCCGCCGTGCTGCCCTCGTCGCCAGCTAGTTTTGTGCCTCTCAAATGGCTAAACTCAAAAGTTTGTCATCCTGAGCGACCGGAGTCCGCGAACGCGGACGAAGGGAGTCGAAGGATCTGCGGTTGTTTTTCCACGAACTTCAGATTCACAACACTAGCCGCGAGCTGTTCCCTAGTCCCTAGTCCCTAGTCCCTAGTCCCTAGTCCCTGTTCCTGTATCCTCCATGCATGTTCCCTTCGCTCCGTCCTTCGCGCTGGCCGCGCCGTTGGCCGCTCTGGATCGCCCTGGGGTTCATCCTTCGCCTCTACTTCATCTGGTCTCCGCGCACCATCGACGACGATACCTGGGACTATCTCGAGCTCGGCCGCAATCTGCTGCACCACGGTGTCTATGGGCTCGGCTCAGGCGACGATCTTGCGCCCAGCCTCTTCCGCCTGCCCGGCTACCCCATCGTTCTGGCCGTCTGCAATCAACTTTTCGGCCATCTTCCCCATGGCGGCTGGCTCGTCGCTGTCTATCTTCTGCAGACCGTAGCTGATATCGGCGGAGGCCTTCTCTTAACTGCCTTCGCGTACCGCCTCATCTCTCCGCGAGCCGGCGAAATCGCCCTCGCTCTCGCCATGCTTTGCCCCTTCACCGCCGCGGAAGCCGGCACTGCCATGACCGAGTGCCTCTCCATCTTCGCCGTGTCGCTGGGAATCTACGCCGCAGGGCGCATCCTTGCGGCAGAGACGTCGGGTTCACACGACACACGCGCCGTATGGCTCGCCGGCTGCGCTTCGGCGCTTGCCATGCTGTTGCGGCCTGACGGCGCGCTGCTTTTTGTTGCGCTTGCCGCGGGTTTGTTCTACTACATCCTCCGCGGTCGCGCCGGGCAAGGCATGAGACTCGCGCTGCGCCGCAGCCTCACCGCCACATCCATCTACTGCGCCATCGCCTTGGCTCCGATCGCCGTGTGGGCTCTGCGCAATTGGGTTGACTTCCAGGTCTTTGAGCCGCTGGCTCCGCGCTATCTCAGCGACCCCGGCGATCGCCCCAACGTCGGCGTCTATCGCTGGATCCGCACCTGGTCCGTCGAGTACGTCTCCACATCAAATGTTTTCTGGCAGGTCGGCGTCGGCCCCATCGACCCCGGCAATTTGCCCGCGCGCGCCTTTGACTCGCCGGCCCAGCGCGCGCAAACGCTCGCCCTCCTCGATGAGTATAACCACAGCCTCTCTGTCTCCGCCGATCTCGACAATCGTTTTGGTGAGCTCGCCGCGGAGCGCATCCGTGCGCACCCCTTCCGCTACTACGTCGCACTCCCGCTCGAGCGCATCGCCGACATGATGCTTCGTCCTCGCACCGAGGAGTTCCAACTCGAGGTCTTCTGGTGGTCCTTCAGCGACCATCCCGCGCAAACCCTATGGGCGATTCTGCTCGGCCTCATCAATCTCTTTTATGTCGCCGCGGCGGCGTGGGCTTTTCTCCGCGGCCGCGTGCCCTGGCCCTGGATGCTGGGCGGTTACATCCTCCTGCGCTGTTTGCTTCTTGGCGCCATGGAAAACTCCGAGCCGCGTTATTCGCTGGAGTGTTTCCCAGTCTTCATTGTTGCCGCCGCCGCGGTCCTCAGTGGTTCCAAACTTGCCCCGTCGCAGCCGCGGGTTGCCCCATCCTCAAGCTCGACGCACCGCGGCGAGCTTGAGGGTGGGAATGCACGCCGACTCGCCGACTTGCTGACCCGCTGACTCGCTGACTTGCTGACTCGCTAGCCCCACTGTCCCACCCCCCTGTGCGACAATCCTCTTCAGACTGATTTTGCGATGCGTATGGATCGTTCTTTTGCCGCGCTTGTCTGCGGAATAGTCTTAGCCTCCGTTTCCGCCCACCCACAGGTCGAGCCTGCGGCTCCCCTGGTTCTTGCCGGCGGCACGGTCATCGATGTGGCCAATTGGGGCCACTCGGCCCACGACATTCCCGGTGCCATTGTCGTCATCCGCGAAGGCAAAATCACTGAGGTCGGCCTTCCCGGCGCGGTGCCCATTCCCAAAGACGCGCGCATCATTGATTGCACCGGAAAGTTTCTCATTCCCGGCCTCATCGACGGCTACGCGGGCATGAACTCGCAGGCCCAGGCCAACGCCGACCTGTACATGGGCGTCACCACCGTGGTCGCGCGCGCCGACGATCAACGCGGCTTCATCGATTTCAGCGCCCAGCCCAGTCCGCACATCTATCCCATTGACACCATCGGCGTCACCGACAACTGGAGCCTTCTGGCTCGTCAGACGGAGTGGGTCTCCAAGCTGCGCGAGGGCCCGCATCCCGCCGAGTTGAGCCCCCAGGATACGGCCCGTCAAATGGTCGACACCGCGCACCTCGGCACGCGCGTTCTGCTGCTGCCACCCCATCTCACCGCCGCCAATTCACAGTGGATCATCGCCCGCGCCCACGAGATGGGTCTCGTCACCTACGGCATCTTTGTCGCCACGCCGTATCGCGTCGGCATCGAAGCCGGGGTCGACGCGCTGCCGCAAATGGATCGCTACGTCCTTGGCGTCATTCCCGACGAACTGCAACGCCCGCTCATTGACGATCCCGACGGCTCCGCGGCCAACACCGCCTACGATTACTCCGAGCACGTCTCGCCCACTGATCTCCGTCTGCGCAACTACGCGCGCTTCCTTGCCGCGCACCATGCCGCGCTCATGCCCAGCTTCAGCCTCTATTACGTCAATCTGCCCGGGCGTCGCAATCTCTGGAAGGAACCGGCCGCGGCTCTTCTCGATCCCGATCGCATGATTCATCCCTCCGACCCTGCCACCGGCGAGATGATCTACCCGCTCCCCACTTGGGCGCACCATCTGCCCGCCGCGGGGCAGCGCTGGATGGAAGAAGACCTGCAAAAGAAGGCCGGGCTCACCGCTCTCCGTTTCTGGCGCATCAACCAAACCATCTTCGCGGCTTTTCCTCACTACCTGGCCGCCTCCGGCGCCGACCCCATGGGTACAATGCCCGGCATTTCGCTGCACACGGAGCTGGAGCTTCTGGTTCGCCTCGGCCTCTCGCCGCGCGAGGCCCTTGCCGCCGCCACCAACAACTACGCGCTGCAGTTCGGCTGGAACGAGCTCGGCCTCATCGCCGCCGGCCGCCGCGCCGACATCCTCGTCCTTGACGCCGATCCCACCACCAACATCTGGAACGCACGCCGCATCTCCACCATCATCCACGACGGCGAACCCCTCGACCGCAATTCCCTTCTGCACCTGAAAAAATAAGGGCGCGCGACGAAGGCTGGATCGGAACCGAAATTGTAACGCCAGTCTCCAGACCGGCTGTCGTGCGGGTCTCCAGACCCGCACTCGCGGGCACCCCACCCTCGCAACGTTTTCATCGCTAGCGTGTTGAGTCAGAAGTTCGCATCACAATGAAACTGTCATCCTGAAACGAAATTGTCATCCTGAAACGAAACTGTCATCCTGAAATGAAATTGTCATCCTGAGCGAGTTTTGGTGCGCTTCTGCACCAAAACGAGTCGAAGGATCTGCGGTTGTCTTTGCTTTTGCCTTTCGCAACCCTCGCCCGACCACGATCCGGGTTGCCCCATCCTAACGCTCGACGCAACGCGGCGAGCTTTAGGGTGGGAACTCGCTGACTTGCTGACCCGCTGACCCGCCGCTCTACTTACCCCGCTCCGCGTCCGCAATCGCATCCCGCGCCCATGTGGAGTACACAAACTCTTCGCGCTGCTTCTCCCACTCCGCCATGGGCAGCACGCTCAACTGCTCCGGAGTCAGCTTCGGCACATTCACATCGATCGCCACCAGCCCCGCGTCGCGGTCCTCGCGCTGCGCGCTCTTGTTGAACTCGATGCCGTTCTTCGCCGCCCAGTCTCCAATTCTGATCGTCGGCAAACCCGCGATCTGACGGCTCTTCCAGCTGGCAAAATGCAGATTGTCCGCGAGCCACTGCGCCGCAATCTTCGTCACCCACGCCGGCCGATGGCTCGCCCCCGGGTCGAAATAGGTTGTGAACACATTCTTGTCCGACCCCAGCTCTGCAATCGTCCGCTTGCGCAGGTCGTCAAAAAAATCCGGTCCGTGCGTCGGAATCGCCACCACTGTGTCATTGGTCCCGTTGATGATGAACGTCGGCCCGCGCTTGGCTTGCAGCGCAAACAGCACGGCCGGCCGGTCGCCCAGAAACTCCAGCGCATGGTAGGGCCCGCTCTGGCACATCACCATGTGGCTCGAGTCCCAATACCCGCCCGGCCCGTCCAGATCGCCGCCGCCCGTCAACAAAACCGCATGAATGCGATCGTCCACCGCGCCCGCGATAGACACGACAAACGAACCCATCGAAAATCCCATCACCGCAATGCGTTTCGCATCCACTTCCGGCCGGCTCCTCAGATACGAAACCGCCTGCATCACGTCGGTCACCATCTGCCCGCCCATGCGTTGCGGCACGCCCGGCACATCGATCACCCGGTCGTGTTCGCCCGTCGCGTCCTTATGCTCGTCGTTGCGCTCGCCCTCGCCAATCGGGTCGTAGGTCAGCACCATCGCCCCCGCGCGCGCATATTCCACGCCCGTGTACCACGAGTACCAGCTCGTCTTGTCGGCTCCGTGGCCGTTCACCACCACGATTCCCGGAATCCTGCCACGCACCTTCTCCGGCCGGTACACAATCGCCGGAACGCGTAGTCCGTACTCCGTCGCATACGTCACGCGTTCCGCCACCACGCCCGGCTCCGGACTGAAACTTCCGTAGTTTTTTGCATCGAGCGCCGGCCGTGGCTCCGGAACAAACAATGCCGCGCGAATCTTCTCCCGCAACTGCTGCGTCGTGGCATCGCTCATCTGCGACCTCAGCGGAACGGCTGTCATCGTCAGCAGCGCCAGTCCCGCGCCGAAAGCCAGACTGGTCCCGAGAGCCCATCGGGCAATTCCGTGCCTCGGGCAACGCTTCTCCTCGCCATTCGCCTGCAGATTCATATTGATCTCACCTGCCCCGCCACAGTACAGGCATCCTTCGTAAGCATACACAGCACATTGCGCAATGCACGCTGTCAGGCAATGGAGTCTTCCATGGCGCAACCCGTCGACTTCGTTAGCGCGCGAGCCGTTTCGCGCAGCATCCTTGGCGCCTTCTTTAAAGGGCATGACCGTCAGCGACGTTACTGTGACGGCCCGCGATTTTTCGGCGACGGCCGCCGCGGGCAACCCCTATACTCTGGTTGAAAACGCATATCGATCGCAAGTAAACAGAACACTCGGTTGCCCCATCCTGAAACTCGGCGCGACGCGCCGAGATTCAGGGTGGGAAAGCACGAATTCATCCCGCGGCCGCCTCGCCGGCTTGCTGACTCGCTGATTCGTCAGCATCATGTACCCTTGAAGACAGCGCATCGCCTCAGTCGCCATGGCCCGATTTCCCTTCCCAGTTCGCTCCGAAACACAGGGCCGCAACCGCGTGCTGCTCCTCATCGCGGTCTACAAATTTCTCCACGCGCTGTTTTTCTTCGCCATTGGCATCGGCGCGCACCACCTGCTCCACAAGAACATCGCCGACCAGATCGAGCTCTTTGCCCGCCATCTGCGCTTCAATCCGGAATCGCGGCTGGTCATCTTTGTCCTAAGAAAAGCCTCGGTCATCAATGGCCCCGTGCTCGAACGCATCAGCCTCGTTGCTTTTTGCTACGCCACGGTCACTCTGGTGGAAGGCATCGGTCTCTACCTCCAAAAGGCCTGGGGCGAGTTCCTCACTCTCGCCATTACTGCCTCATTTCTTCCCTGGGAGATCTTCGAAATCTTCCGCCGCATCACGTGGGTCCGCGTCGGCCTGCTCACCATCAATATTCTGGTCTTTCTTTATCTTTTGCGCCTGGTCCTCGATCGCGCGCGCCGCCGCGCCGGGGCGTGGAAACACTGATCCCCGCCTGACACCTGATCCCTGACCCCTAGCTCTTCTTCACCGCGTGACCGCCAAACGCGTTGCGCATGATGGCCAGCATGCGGTCGGTAAAGTTGTTCTCCTCGCGCGAGCGGATGCGCCGGATCACCGACTCCGTAATCACCGGTGCGGACACGTTCAGGTCGATCGCTTCAAACACCGTCCAGCGTCCCTCGCCGGAGTCCACCACGTACGCCTGCAGCCCATCCAGCGTGGGATTCCCGGCCAGCGCCTCCGCCGTCAAATCCAGTAGCCAGCTTCGAATCACGCTCCCATACCGCCAGATGTCCGCAATCTGTGGCAGGTCCAGGTGAAATTCTTCTTTCTTTTCCAGCACCGTAAATCCCTCGGCAAACGCCTGCATCAAGCCGTACTCGATGCCGTTGTGCACCATCTTCACAAAGTGCCCCGAACCCGCCGGACCTACGCGTCCCCATCCTTTGTCCTTGGCCGGCGCCAGCGCCTCAAAGATCGGGCGTAGATATTCCACCGGCTCCTCGTCGCCGCCGATCATCATGCTGTAGCCCTCTTTCAGGCCCCACACGCCGCCCGAAGTTCCCACGTCGACAAAGTGGAATCCCTTGGCCGTCACTTCGTGGTAGCGCCGCATCGAATCCTTGTACATCGAATTGCCGCCATCGATCAGAATGTCGCCGGGAGCGAGCAACGGCTCCAGTTTCGCGATCGTGTCATCCACGGGCTGCCCCTGCGGCACCATGATCCAGATGGCCTTCCGGCCCTTCAGGTTTTGGACGAGAGCTTCGAGAGAATTGATGCCCACGTTGCCCGCCGCGGTCAGCCGCGCCACGGCATCGGCGTTCGAGTCGAAGCCCACAACCTGGTGTCCGCCCAGCTTCAGGCGTTCCGCCATGTTGCCGCCCATCTTGCCCAAACCGATCAATCCTAATTGCATGTTGACCTCCGCTGAAGTTTCTCTTAAGGGAAATTCGATCGGTGCCTGGAATTCCAACCCCGCACCATCAAGCTAAAAGCTAAGAGCTAAAAACTAATAGCTGCATTTCAAAACACTCCCAATTCTTCCAACGTGACCCGCAACGCATCCGCCCCTGTAAACTGGATCGCCTTCATTCCCGCCGCCAAACCGCCGGCCACATTTTCCGCGCGATCGTCGATGAAGAGAACGCGCTCCGGCTTGCAGCCCAGGATGTCGAGCGCCCTCCGGTACATCGCAGGCTCCGGCTTGCGCAGGCCCACGTAACACGAGCTGAACGCGACCTTGAAATAGCTCCGCAGGCCAAAGTGGCCAAAGCGAAATTCGTTCGTCTCCCGCGCCTCGTTGTTCAGAGCGCCCATCATACATGGATTGGATGCGGCAAGCTCCGCAAGGATGTGCAAAGCCCCATCGGGTAACCGCTGCGATTGGCCGAGCATGAAGGAGAAGAATTCGCTGCGCGAGAATGCGCGCGGCTCATAGAACACGGTCGCGTCCAGATACTGATTGAGATCGATCTCGCCGCGCTCCCACGCTTCCATCACTTCCGCGTGCCGGGTCTCGAGCGCCTCCGCATCCAAGCCGAAATGCGCCACGGCAGCCGCGCGTTCTCCGCGGTCCCAGCCGTTGGTCAGCAGGACTCCGCCTACATCGAAGAGGATTACGTCGAAGGGGAACATCGGCGTCTCATTTCCGCGCTCTTACCCGCAGGACGGTCAGAAAAAGACAAAAACGCACTCTTGCGTTGAAGGCTGGGTTTGCTTGCCCGGATCCGTCCACAACCAATCTATTCTGAATCAAAAATCAATCGGGCTTCGTTTTGATGAACGGCCCGGCTTGTGCCTTCCCGCGGCGTGCTCTCACGCAGGATTCGACGAGCCGTCTCCGCACTGATATTTGGCCTCGATCGCCAGCACCTTCTTGAACCGCCGTTCAAACCGGCCCTCTTGCGCCTGGAATTTGGCCGCGATGAATGTGCGCGCCAGCTCGATCGCCAGCGCGGAGCCAATGATTCTCGCGCCCAGCACCAGCACATTCATATCGTCGTGCTCCACGCCCTGGTGCGCCGAGTATGTATCGTGGCAAATCCCGGCGCGAATGCCGGGAATCTTGTTGGCCGCAATGCACACGCCCACGCCGCTGCCGCAGATCACAATGCCCCGCGGCGCCACGCCCGCCTTCACGGCCTCACCCACTTTCTCGGCAAAGTCGGGATAGTCGTCCTCGGGGTCGCATTGGAATGCCCCCAAATCGATGACCTCATGCCCCGCCGCGGTCAGGTTGGCGCGCAACTCTTCCTTCAACTCAAATCCCGCATGATCGGACGCAATCACAATCTTCACGATGATCCTTTCTCAGCAACAAGCGGCGCTACTTCACCAGCTTCTTCGCCCTCGCCGCCACATTCTCCGCGCTGAATCCAAGCTCCTTCATCACGACGGGGCCCGGAGCCGAGGCGCCGAAGCGGTCCAGCCCCACCACGTCGCCGTTCGAACCCACATACTTCCACCATCCCAGCGTCGCGCCCGCTTCCACTGCCAGCTTGGGCACGCCCGCCGGCAGCACGCTGGCCTTGTACTCGGCCGATTGCTCATCGAAGAGCTTCCAGCTCGGGAAGCTGACCACACACGCGCGAATTCCTTCGTCGGCGAGCAGTTTTGCCGCACCCAGCGCCGGCCAGACCTCTGAACCGCTCCCGATCAAAATCACCTGCGGATTCGCCGCATCCTCCAGCACGTACGCGCCCTTGCTCACGCTTGCGTATATGTCGCGATTCGATGCGTCGATCACCGGCACATCCTGCCGCGTCAGCGCGAAGAACGCCGGCCCCTTGCGTTCCAGCGCCAGCCGCCATGCCGCCGCCGTTTCATTCGCATCCGCCGGACGGAAATCTGTCATGTGCGGCACCGCGCGCAGCGCCATCAGGTGCTCAATCGGCTCGTGGGTCGGCCCGTCCTCGCCTACGCCGATCGAATCGTGCGTAAACACAAACAGCGAGTGCGCTTCCATGATCGCCGCAATGCGCAGCGCCGGCTTGGCGTAGTCGGAAAACACGAAGAATGTCGATCCGAAGGGCGTCAACCCTCCGTGCACCGCCATGCCGTTCACCGCCGCGCACATGCCCAGCTCGCGCACGCCGAAAAACACATTGCGCCCGGCCGGATCGTCCGCAAAGTGCGGGCTCGCCTTGAAAATCGTCTTGGTCGATGCCGTCAAATCCGCGGCCCCGCCGAACAGCTCCGGCACTTCCGCAAAAAGCGCGTTCATCACCGCCTGGCCCGCGTTTCGCGTCGCCATCGGCTTCTCCGTCCCAAAGCTGGGAATCGCTTTCTCCCATCCCGCTTTCAGCTTGCCTGCCTGGGTGCGCTCAAACTCCGCCGCCAAATCCGGAAACGCCGCCTTGTACCCGGCAAACTGCTTGTTCCACTCCGCTTCGGCCGCCGCGCCGCGCTTCACCGCCTCGCGCCAGTTGGCCAGCGCCTCGTCCGGCACATAAAAGCTCTGGTCCTCAGGGAACCCGAAAAACTTTTTCGTCGCCGCCACATCCGCCGCACCCATGGCCTCGCCGTGCACCTTGTTGGTGCCCGCCTTCGGGCTGCCATAGCCGATCACCGTGCGCACCCCAATCAGCGACGGTTTGTCCTCCACGGCCTTCGCCGCCGCAATCGCCGCCTCTATGCCGTCCAGATCGTTGCCGTCCATCACTCGTTGCACGTGCCATCCGTAGGCCTCGAAGCGCTTGTAGACATCCTCGGTAAAGCTCCAGTTGGTCGGACCATCCAGCGAGATCAGATTGTCGTCGTAGAGAACGATCAGCTTGCCCAGCTTCAGCGTTCCCGCCAGCGAGGCCGCCTCATGCGATAAGCCCTCCATCAGATCGCCGTCGCCGCAGAGCACAAACGTGTGATGGTCCACCACGTTGAAGTCCGGCCGGTTGTACGTCGCCGCCAGGTGCTTCTCCGCTATGGCCATACCCACACCCATCCCGAATCCCTGTCCCAGGGGCCCGGTCGTCACCTCCACGCCATCGGTCAACCCGTACTCCGGATGCCCCGGCGTCTTCGATTCCCACGTGCGGAAACTCTTCAAGTCGTCCAGCGTCACTTTGTAGCCGGAAAGAAACAGCGACCCGTAGAGCAGCATCGACGCATGCCCGTTCGACAGCACGAACCGGTCCCGGTCGGCCCACTTGGAGTGCGCCGGGTTGTGCTTCATCAGCTTGTGGAACAACAGGTAGGCGATCGGTGCGCAGCCCAGCGGCGCGCCCGGATGGCCGCTCCTGGCCTTCTCCACGCCGTCCACGGCGAGCAGACGAAGAGTATCAATCGATAGCTGATCGAGTGAGAGTGACGCAATGTCTGAAGCCATATGAGTCTTTGAATTTCCTTTCGAGACAGCGGTTCCAGAGCTGCTGCACCCGGGAACCGGTTTGCTAAGTGGCGTTTTCCTCGAGAAAACGCCACCTTTCGTTGAAGCGCGTAGGGCACGTGAACTCTGGAACCGCTTTGAAGTGCGAGCGCATCGGTCAAAACCGCTCTATTGATTCGGCAACAAAATACTGCATCCGTGCCCCATCCTTTTCCGCGCATTTTGCGGAAAAGGGTGGGAAAATGAGCCACTATCCATTGGCCGGATCAATCCGCCGCATCCACCTTGACCCTTACATTGTATCCAAGCCAGGCCTCCGGTCCCGTCCCCAAAGCCGTCCAGCGCAGCGTCCATTCCAGCTCCCCGCAGCCCGGCGGCGCGGCAATGTCGGCGCTGCATCCCGCGCTTCCCAGGCTCCGGCTGGCCGTCGTGTTTACCGTTTGCCAGCCGTCGCCGGTCCACACCACCTCAAATCGTTCCTCATCCAGAATGCGCAGCGTCTTCCCCGCCCCGATGCGCTGGATCGGCCGATTGAAGCTGTAAATCTCAAGGCCCTCCCGGCGCCGCTTTTGGCCCCCCGGCTCGCAATACCGTTCATAAACCGGGTCGATGCGGTCGAAGACTTTGCCATCCACGGCCGAGCGCATCAGTTTTAGGTACTCGGCATGCGCCCACACCAGCGGCACCGCCGAACCCGCCGGCTTCCCGAACTGCAGGCTGCGCTCCGGCCGGTCGGCCTCGTCCCACACCTGTTCCGGCAGCAACTGCCCGCAGGTCGCAAACTTCTCGTAGGTCTCGATCAGCGGGCCAATGTCCTTTCCCGCTGCCAGTTCGTAGTGAGCGCGTTCGCCGATCAGCAGAGGCCACACCCGCCCCTGGCCCCATCCCTGGTAAGGTCCTCCGTCCGGCCGCTGTCCATAACCGTCTCCGTTGTAACGCAGCCATCCGGGCCCCTGCGGCAAATCCCGCTTCAGCACCGCATCCACCACTTTGAGCGAATCGATAATCAACGGATCGTCGGCACGCCGCACCCCGTAGCGCACCAGCTCCAGGAATCCCGCGTCGATAATCTCGCGCGCCTCAAATTCCACCCGCGTCCCGGGCGGCCGGTTCGACAGCCGGATCACTTCCTTGCCGCACTCCTCGTGCGCATAGGCCTCGCCGCACTCCGGCGGTCGGATGCGCATATAGTGCCGCTTGATCTCCGGATCGAGCACGCCGTTGTTCGTCACCGTCCAGTCCTCGAGATGCCCCTCGATCCAGTCGGCAAACTCCTCATAAAACGTGCCCAGCTCGTCGGCTTCGTACGCCCGCGCCATCTCCGCCGCGCAAATCAGCCCTGCGATCACTGCCGCCAGCGTCGACGGCGAGTAACCCGCATTCTCCTCCCAGCGCTCCTGGTGCGTGATCGGCGCATGACGCACCAGAAACCCCGCCGCCCGCTCCACGATCGGGAAATTGTGCAGTTCGCCCAGCCCGCCCGCCTTCCACAACCGCCACGCCAGAATCAGCGGAAACGCCACCTCGTCCAGTTGCTTCCCGCTCCAGTAGGGAGTGCCGTTGATCCAGAAGTTCTGTGCAAAGCCGCCGTCGGGCAGTTGCGTGCATCCCAAGTACACCAGCGCTCGCCGCGCCGTCTCCACACGCCCGCAGGCCAGCAGAGCCGTCGCCGTCTGCACCATGTCGCGCGTCCACACCAGGTGATAGCCGCCCAGGTCGTCGTCGCCCTTCGCCTGGCCCCAGGGAATCGATGCCGACGCCACAAACGCTCCCGAATACGCCTTGTCTTCGTGCGCCAGCAGCACCGCGTGGCTGGCCCGCATCAGCTTGCCGCCGTCTTGCGCCTTGGCCGCCAGCCAGTCGGGATGCGCCGCCCGCCGCCATTGCACGATGAAGCGCTCGCGCTGCTCCGCGAACGGCATCGAGAGCGCGCCCATCGTCTTTTGCAACGCCGTGTGGTGCCCTTCGCCGATTCCGATGGCCAGCGTGAACTCCCGCACCCCCATCTCCCGTACCGCCGCCCCGTTGCCGTCTTTCGCCGCGGCCGTGCCGGCTCCATTGCCCCCGTTGCCCAGCCGCGCGCTGCATCCCAGGTCAATCTCGCCCATTACCGCGATATTCCCGCCCGTCGCCGAGCCGAACTCCCAATCCATGGTGAAGTTCTGCATCAGGTCCTGCCAGCCGTCGCTCGTGCCCACAAATCCGCAACTGGCGCGCGTAAAACCGCAACTGGCCGTCATCACCAGCGACCACTCGTTCTTCCACGCCAGCAGCACCTTGTGTCCGGCCAGGTCCATGGCACGCGCCGCGTTTCCCGCCCCGCCACCGTCCAGGTGCGGCGCCAGCAGCGCATACATCTTCAGCCGCGGCACCAGGTCCTCGCGTCCCTCCAGGTGCACGTGCTGCAGCACCACGCCGTGGTGCGGATCGCAGATGATCTCCTTGGTCACGCTGTAGCGCCCATCCGGATCGCGATTCACATACCGCACCCCCAGCGCCTCGGGATCGATATACTCGAAGCTCGTCTTCAGGTCGCGCTTTTCCTCGTGCACAAACGTCTCGCCGTCGGTAATCAGGAATCCCATGTCCCGCACCTGCGGGCGATCGATCGTGGGAAAGTAAATCTCATTCAGAATTCCGTGCGAACACGTGACCCAGATGCGGCTCGATCCCGCATAGGCGGTCATTACCGCGTCCTTCACGCTGGAAGTCCAGCGCGGCTCCAGGCCCGGCGCGCCAAAGGCCCCGCCCTGCTGCTCAAGCCACCGGTACAAGGACTGATCGCTCATGCGCACTCGTCATGATTGGTTTCTGAAGTTGAAAACTCGCTGTCATTCGCATCGGGGAACAAGAAGAACGCAAGAACAGGGGAAGCCGCGCACCGCCTAACAAATGAGACGCTGTTTGCGTGCAGATGGATGCTAATTCATTTCGGCTACAACTTCACTACAGCGTGTTTCAAAAATCAGCTTTGTAACAGTGCCCGACTTTAGTCGTGCCGAAAAATGCCGGGTGCCCCATCCACGGCGCGTCTTAGTCTTTGCGCCTAGGGTGGGATAGCAGGACCCTCGCCCCATGAGCCGGGTGCCCCAGGTCCCGGGGTCCCCAGCGAACGATTTTTGTTCGCTAGGGTGGAGGTCCCGCATTTGAGACCTGGGAAACCACCGCCGCCAACTTACCGGGAATAAGCTAAAAGCTAAGAGCTAAAAGCTAGCAGCTCCCTCGCTTTCTACTCCCTATTGGCTACTCCCTACTCCCTGTCTTCCCAGCATGTACTTCACCGCCGCATCAATTTCCGCCGGCGTCACATCCTCCACCACGCCCGCGTCGCCAATCCCGATAGGCAGCACGAAACGCCGCACCCCGCCCACATTTTTCTTGTCGCTTCCTGTTGCCGCCAGCACCCGCCCCGCACTCACTTTCAGCCTGGGCAGCGGCCCGTAGCGATAAATCAGCTTTTCCATCCGCTCCATTTGTGACCCGCTAATCGTGCCCCGCCGCCGCGCCACGGCCAGTGCCGCCACCATGCCCCATGCCACGGCCTCGCCGTGCAGCATGGCCTTGTAGCGCGTCGCCTGTTCCAGCGCGTGGCCCACCGTGTGCCCAAAATTCAAAATCATGCGCAGCCCGCCTTCGCGCTCGTCGCGCCGCACCACGTCGGCCTTCATCCTTATCGACGCCGCAATCACCCGCTCCAGCGCCTTCGGCTCGCGCTTCAGAATCGCATCCGCGTGTTCTTCCATGAACCGCACCAGAGCCCGGTCGCGAATGATACCCGCTTTCACGCTCTCCATCAACCCCGCGCGCAATTCGCGGTCGGGCAGCGTCCCCAGCACCCCAATATCCGCAAACACAGCCCGCGGTTGCAGAAAATTCCCCACCAGATTCTTGCCTTCGGGCAGATTCACGCCCACCTTGCCGCCCACGCTCGAATCCACCTGCGCCAGAAACGTCGTCGGCACCTGCACATACTCGATCCCGCGCATGAACACCGCGGCCACAAATCCGCCCACGTCGCCCACAATGCCGCCGCCAAAGGCAATCAGCAGGCTTCCCCGGTCGCCCCCGGCGCGCACCATCTCGCGCGTCAACCGCTCCACGCTTCTTACTGTCTTGTGTTGCTCTCCAGCGGGAAGGAACAACGTCACCGGCGGCTCGGCAAAGGACCGCAGGAACCACCTGGACCACAGCGCCCAGATCTCCGGCGACGTCAGCACAAACACCCGTCGCGGCAGCCGCCCCACCGCGCGCTCAATCCGCGGCGCCAGCGTCTCCAACAACCCGCTGCCCGTCACTACGTCATACTTCGCCGATGGCGTCTCTACCCGTATCGTCTGCACAGTGATTTCATTCTAGTGTGGTGAGTCAGAAGTTTGCATTACAGTGAAATTGTCATCCTGAGCGGAGTTTGCCGCGCTTTTGCGGCAAACGGAGTCGAAGGACCTGCGGTTGCCTTTTCGCCAGCCGGGTGCCCCAGGTCTCGATTTTGAGACCTGGGATAGCAAAAACCCCAATCCATTAAGCCAGCCGCGTGCGCTGCGAGACGCGACCGCCCCAGGGCTAGAAGACCCGCGCGAGAATCGAACCGCTCACCCCAGCCCCCTTATCCCCTGCTCCGACCGTCTCTGCCTATCGCCATCGATCGCCACGCTGCACTACGTACTGCGCCCACACGGTTCGCCACGGGATCAGCGGAATGAAAATCACCACCATCAAAACGGCCTGGATATCCGCCGCCACAGCATCGTCAATCTGGTGGGCGCGCCACAAGGGAAGCGCAAAGCCGGCAAGATAGATTGCCTTCCAGATCAATTCGAACAGCAGCAGCGGCAGCATCTTCACCGGATAGCGAAACCCCAGCAGGGCCGTCGCGCCCAGACCCGCTAACAATGCGCAACGAATCCCTTCCGCTTCCGCGAAACCATTGCTGTGATTGAGTACGGCGGGCCAGACATACACGCCAAGCCCGGCAGCCAGCACAAAATAACACGCACGCAACGTATACAGCCGCCACAGCGGCAACCCGCTCGCTGCAATCACGTCGCCCTTCGCCGAAGGTGTCTCTACTCGTTTCGTCTGCATAAGGAAATGATAGAACCACGGGCGCACGAGGATTCGGTGCTACACTCTTTCCGCCAACCCTGGAGCATCTCTATGCGCCGCGAATTTGCATTCGCCCTCTTAGTATTCCTCTCCGTCCCCTTCGCAGCCGCCCAGCAAGCCGTCCCGCCAGCTCCTCCTCCGCTCACGGCGGCGCTGCCCAGCACGCAGACCATCTACTACGCCGGCCCCGGTGTCACCGCGCCCGAGCTGCATCCCATCACGCTCTCCGACGCCGCCACCGGCCGCTGCAAGCACGTTGACGGCACCGTCGTTCTTTCGGCCATCGTCGATGCAGCCGGCGTGCCGCACAACGTCTATTTTCTTCGTCCCGCCGGAAATGACCTCGACACGATGGCACTCAAGCTGGTCTTGACCGAACGATTCAATCCGGGCACCCATGACGGCGCACCTTCCGCGACTGCTGATTCCATCGAAGTGAACCTGAAAGCTTGCACCGAAAAGCAGAAAGACGCGACTGGCCAAAAGGTTGAATTTCTTCGCCTCCAGTCGGTACTCCATCAGGGGCTCAGTCTCTTGGAACCTCCGTCCGAAGGCGCTACGCTCACCCTAAGCAGCACCTCGCCATCCCAGCCCGGCGGCAGAAATATGGTTCCCCGTAATGTTGGCGGAGGTATTTCCGCTCCCCGGCCCATCCGGCAACCTGAGGCGATGTTCAGCGACAAAGCCCGCAAGGAAAGAATTCAAGGAACGTGCCTCGTCGCGCTCGTTGTCGACGAACACGGTATGCCGCAGAATGTGCATATGATCAAAAACCTGGAGCCGAGCCTCGACCAGAACGCGCTCTATGCGGTCCGCCAATACCGCTTCAGGCCCGCCATGAAAAAAGATGGAACGCCCGTTCCCGTGATCATCACAGTCGAAATAGATTTCCACCTGTACAACTGACGCCCGCCCGCGGGCCCTCTGAGAAATTCGCCCCGCCTGCTGCCCCGGATCCAGTCCTGATCGCCGGCCGCGCGCTCACTCCTTCGGCCATTCATACGGAAACAGCTTTCCGGCCTCCTCCGGCGTCATTGTCACACCAACCAACTCCGCGGCTTTCGCCAGCACCGGATCGCGCCCACTGGCAAGGTCCGAAGCCGTGGGTAAAACCACCACGTCGGGAACCACACCCTTATGTTCCAGGCTCTGGCCGTCGGTCATGACGATATCGGCAATCGTTACCTCTGAGCCGTACACAATGTAGTTCTCGCTCTTGTCGCCCTCTGTCCTATGGAAGAACTGACGCGCTTCCATCACCATCCCCGAAGTTTGGTCGCCCATGACGATCCCGCGCTTCTCAAGCTGGACAACGCGCGCAAAGATCTCTGATGCGGAAGCCGATTCGCTATCCACCAGCACAACGACTTTCCCGGCGAAAGCATTGTGGTGGTGTTCCGTCTCCAGCAGCTTCGTCTTGTTCCGCTCCACGCGGTCCCCGATCTTCATCTTATGACCGAAAATCCCTCCCAAAAGGGACTGCTCCATCTCCACCACGCCTCCCGGATCGCCGCGAAGATCGAAAATCACGGCCTTGAACCCCTGCGTCTTCGACAAAATGGAGTCCGCCGCGTCAGCCTGAAAGGGATAGAAAATCGGCAATCTGACAATCAACAGGTCGTAGTCGCGGTTGGCATAGCGAACCCCGAGCCTGTGTTCCTGACCCGCGTAATCCCGCGAAAGATCGAAGTAATTCATTTCATACAGATCCTTTACCTTTGAATGCTGCGTGAATTTCGGCAGCACCTCCACCTGGCGGTCATCGCCGCCGGCTGTACGAAGCTTGAGGTAAAGCTTTGGCTGGGGCCGCAGGACCCAAAAGAGGTAATACATTCTTTCGGAGGTTTCGCGCGTCGGCGTGTACCCATTGAGAGTCTCGATCTCGTCGCCGGGCTTGACGCCCTTCGTTTCGGCATCACTGCCGGGCCTGACGCGAGTCACGTAGCAGCGGCTTCCAATCATCTGCATCTCGAAAGCATAGTCGTTTACGTAGGGCCTCGGGGGAGGAAGGAAGATCGTATGAGAGTCGTTGAGACTGTCGAGGGCAGCGCCAATCGCTGTTAACGCGCGGTTCAGCGAATCTGCCTTATCGATCTTCTCTTTTGCTTCGCGAACCTTTGCGTCCCAGTCCACGCCGTGAAAGTTCCGATCGTAGTAGTTTTGCCTCACATCGTCGGCAACGTCGCGAAGCATTCTCTGCGCCTCGTCACGCTCCGTGGGAGTTATCGTCTGCGCGGAGCAGAATAGTCCCGGATAGAAAAGCAATGCTCCGATCACGACGGAGCGAATGGCCCTGCTCCCCCTTTTGACACAACAGAATCTTCCAAGCCCCTGAACCAACGGAGAGACGATCATCTTTCCTCCACGTCAATGAAAGGACAACACGACACGGGGTCGGGATGCAATCGGCTTTTGCTGATGCCAGAGCGAAAGGGACGAGCACGTCAAGCCTCTATCCCAGACCCGAAGTCACACAAGCTTCAATCCTCCCTTCGAGAGCTCCCCTCATCTTGTCGCCCGCATCTCCTCCCGCACAATCCGCCGCAGCGTCGCCTCGAACTTTGGAGCCTTCCCTTCCACATGCTGCCGCAGTGCCGGTTGCCCCATCCAAGCCTCGCCTGGGCAGGACCTATTCCCTATTCCCTGTTCCCTATTCCCTGTCTTTTCACCCCGCCGCCCGCATCTCCTCCCGCACAATGCGCGGCGCCAGCGTCTCCAACAACCCGCTGCCCGTCACTACGTCATACTTCGCCGATGGCGTCTCTACCCGAATCGTCTGCACGCTTTAATCCTAAAGCAGAACCCGCAATAGGAGCCGCACACAACGGACTTCTATAATACCGACTATGTTTCCCGCAGGCTATTTGAGGGCATAGAAGGTCGCAGTGTGTTTTATGGAAGTTCTACGCCTCCGGCATTTCGAACCTTAGGCACCACGCGTAGTCGCACGGGCGGTTACCAGCCTGCTGCAGGTTCTCAGGCAAATTGATCGTGGTCCCCTTCGCAGAATCGAAGTTCCATGTCAACACCGCATCTGCACCCAAGAGAACCACCTTCGCGCCAGCTTTAGGTTGTACTCCCTTCAGAACCAGCTGCGTTCCGGGCCACTCGGTCAGGATCGCGTAGACAAAGCGCCGGTCCTTGGAACGCGTATATCGAACCGTATCTCCTTCGGACCACAGCGTGCCCTCGCGCGGGCGAGTGGCATAGATAGCTTCGCCGTTCACCTTCAACCATGCGCCCGCACCTTTCATCTGCCGGATCGCTTCGGGGTGAAACTCGCCGAGGGCGCTGGGACCGACACCGATCTGCAAGCCGCCGCCCTTGGCAACGGTATCTGCCAGACTCTGCACAATCCACTTCGTGCCTTTGTATTTCGCTGCATCGGGCTCATACGAGAAGTCCGTACCCAGCGGATAGATGCACATCCAGGGCTTGTCGAGGGACTGGTTCGATCCGGGGATTACGCGCTCGGGCGTGGAATAATCGCCGTACATTCCGATTCCCCGGTTGCGCAACATCACGTCGGGCTGAATCTGGCGCATTTGCAAAAGGGTCTTGCTCATCTCAGGCCAGACAGCGTGCCCGAGGGACATGTCCAGGCACATCGTGTCGATCTTGCCGTAGTTGGTGAGCAGCTCGAGGAGCTGAGCCCGATGCCGAGCCATCATGCGGGCCACTTCCGCTTCAGTTGGGTCGGGAACGAGAACGGGATGATCGCCTAGTCTCTGCCGCGTCATTCGCAAATCGGCAGGCGTCATCCACACTGCCGAGGAGGGTATCTGCAGCGGGTGACACACATAGGGCCGGAAGTCCGCGTCGTACCAGTCCGGATGCGAGAAATAAAGGTCGATCTTCATATCGTGTTTGTGCGCGGCGTCGCAAAGTTCCTTCACGACATCCCGTCGAAACGGAGTCTCCATGATGGAGTAAGCCAGATCGCACGACTCGATCTTCGGTCCTCCGGGAGCTGTCCAGTTTGCGCGACTTTTTACCCTCGTCCTCGTATCGAACATGGAAAAACCTTCGTGATGCTTGGTTGTAAAAGCGAACATGTTCATGCCGCTTGCTTTGAAGGTGTCGATCCATGCGTTCGCATCGAAGCCCGTTGGGTTCCAGGTCTTATAGAGGCTGTTGTAGGCCTGGCGATCTTCGAAAGACATCTTGAGGAAGGGCCAGGACTCGTTTCCGCGGTGCCATATGGAGTAGATTCCCCAGTGAATCCTGATACCAAACTTCATGTCATGGAAGGCTTCGTAGGCACTTGTTGAGGCCCAGTGATAGTCGGGGATGGGGTGGTTCTCAATGTAATGTTCGAGTTCGGAAAGCGGGACCGGGGAGCCCTTAAGGCTATCGGGAGCCTGCGCGAAACCAGGATACGCGGATGTTGTTGCCAGAGCCGCTGCCGAAGCAAGAAATTGTCTACGATTCATGAGTATCGCTCCCGTCGGAACTTCACGTCATTTTAGGTTACCTAAAGCTCTTCTTGCCGCTCCGCGAGCTTCCTCCCCATTGTCTGTCAAGCCAAATGCGCGGATGACCCGATCCGCCAACTCGTTCTAAGCCTCTTCCTTTCTTATCCCTGCGCCGTTCGTTCCCATGTTTCTTTCATTTGCAGATCATTTCCTCGGATTCGCTACATTGGAGTTGCGTGGGAAAGCAGCCGGCTGCGTGTCCCTGATCTTGACAGCATCGCACCAGCCTGGAGCCGCAGGGCGCGCCCTTTTCGGCCGGGAAAATGCACGTTTTGGGGGGTCCAAAACCCCGAAAGATGCGGCATAACTCCTTTGGATAGAAGACTTTAGGCGATAACTCGTTTAGAATCAGCCGGTTAGCGACAGTGGTCAGGTACAAGCCATTGAAAACAGAGAACTTAACCAAAAATGGTGGTGGGGGGTACCAGTAAGCAAACAGTTGGCATCACCGGCACGTTGATCCACATAGGCTGGTGCATACCGATGTGCTGGCTCGTCCACCCGCTGACTTGCTGACTCGCTGTCAGTAAATCCCCGGCACCAGCCGCCATGTCCGCTTGAAATACGCCTCGTACTCCGCGCCGAAGTGCTCGCGCAGCAGCCGTTCTTCGGCGTGCATCCGCGCCACCAGCGGAATCAGCAGACTCGCCGCCAGCAGCAGCCCCACGCCGGAGCGGAACACCAGCGCCCACCCCGCTGCATTGATGAGCATGCCCAGGTAGCTCGGGTTGCGGATCACGCCATACATGCCGCGGGTCTCGAGCGTGTGCCCCGGCTGGATGGCCACCAACCCGCTGAACCGGTCCTTCAGCACGTACACCGGCAACAGACGCACCACACCCCCGATCACGTACACCGCGATGCCCGCCCAGCGCGTGGCATCGCCGTCGATCGCAAAGAAGTTCATGCGATCGGTAAACGCCGAGAAAAACGTGAGCAGAATCGCGGTCACGCCGAAGGCCTTCAGCACCCAGCGGTTCCCACGGTCCTCTTTCTCGCCCGAACTCAAGTTGCCGCCGCGGGTAAACAACGCCATCATCGCAATCGCCAGGGTGGCCGCGGCCAGCGCCCGCAGCGCCGGATGCGCGAAAAATGCCGAGAATCCGCCCCAGCCCGCGATCGCCAGCCCAAACTGAACGAGGATCGACGTAACGCCCACCGCAACGCACTTCTTACGGCCCATGATTTTTGTCCCGGAAAGTTGCCAACATCGTAGCACGCACCCGGTTGGGCCCGCGGTGGGCTACCAACCCAGCCAGATCAGCGGCGACAACCCGCCCAACGCAAGCATCAGCAGAAACGCCAGGCTTTCCCGCCCCGTCTTGCGGTCCGAGAGGCTATAGGCATAGATGCCCTTCACCACGTTGTTGCTGGCGGCCGCAATCAGAATCGCACCCGCCGCCAGATTCACCGGCGTCAGCGTTCCAGCCGTCTGCGTCAGCCCCATGATGAACGGGTCCACGTCCGTCACGCCCATGATTGCGGCGAGTGTATCCACGCCCGCGCGCCCCAGATACTTCACCGCCAGTTGCGTCACCACCAGCATCACCAGAAACAGCAGCGCAAACAGCAGCGCCGTCCCCAGATCCAGCGGATTCCCGGGCTTCTGCTCCTGCTGGATGTCTTGCGCGCCTTTGTCGGCGCGGCGCGTCCATAGCCAACCCGCAGCAACCGCCACGCCGGCAATCACCAGGAACGGAACCAGCAGAAGAGCCATCAACTGCCGGTTGAACAGCGCCAGAAGGATCGCAAGGCGCAGATACATCACTGCCGAGGCCATCAGGATGCTGCCCGAGAACAGATGCGGATGCTTCTCCGCCTTGCCCTGGCGCGCCAGCACCACCGTCGTCACCGTCGAAGAGTATGCGCCGCCCAGCAACGCGGCCATCACAATGCCGCCCTGCCCCTTGGTCAGCTTTTGCAGCACATAACTGGCGTAGGAAATGGAGCTGATGGCCACCACCACCAGCCACGTCTTGAAGGGATTGATGTGGAACGAGCCGAACTCCTGGTTCGGCAGCACCGGCAGAATCACGCCGCTGAGCACCATGAACTTGGCGAAGGTGAGAATCTCGTTCGGGGGGATGCGCGCGGCCAGATTCTCGAGCGCGGTCTTCAGGTCCAGCAGCAGCAGGCTGGCCACGCCCAGCGCCGTGGCGATCCACAGATGCCCATAGCAGACCAGCGCTCCAACCAGAAATGTAGCCAACCCCGACATCTCTGTGGTCACGCCCGCCACGGTGGATTGTGTGAGCTTGTGCCAGTACGAAAGCAGAAGAAAGCACGCCACGACCAGAAAGCCCACTGTCACCGGCAGCATTTGCGTGCTTCCTATCAATGCCAGCGAATAGCCGATAAGGCCGATCAGGGGAAACGTGCGCACCCCGCCGAATGAGTAGCCTGTGCCGGCCGTCTTGTGCTCCTCGCGCTCCAGCCCGATCAGGAACGACAAAAACAGCACCAGGAGGATCTTTCCCGCCTCTGGCGGTAAATCCTTGAAGATTTCCATGCGATCCGTACCTCGCAATCTGTGCGGTTAGAGCCGGTTATTCATTTTGGCGCGGGCGAAAGTGAAGAACAGGTTCCGGCCTGCCACACAGCATACACTTTGCCGTAGCGCGCAAGGCAGAAAGTTATTCTTCGCTCCCTCGCTCCCTACGTCCCTAGTCCCTCAGTCCCTAGTCCCTAGCCCCTGCTTTCTCGTTCCCTCGTTCCCTGTCTTTAAGTGTTAGCCTCAAAGTTTATGGCAAACGGCCCTCCGGTGGATTTTCTTGTCATGGGCGCGGGCGTCGCCGGCCTTCGCGCCGCCATCGAGCTGGCGCAACACGGCGAAGTTCTCGTCGTCACCAAGGAATCGCTCAGCGAATCGAATACGCACTATGCGCAGGGCGGCATTGCCGTCGCCATGGAGGGCGAAAAAGATGTAGCCCTGCACCTCGAAGACACGGTGAATGCCGGCGACGGACTTGTGTACCGCCCCGCGGCCGAGTCGCTGGTTTCCGAGGGGCCCCTGCGCGTGGCCGAGCTCATCGAGTGGGGCGCAAACTTCGATGAGGCCACGGACGCGGCAGGACGCCCCCTGAGCGGCCAGCTCCTGCGCACCCGCGAAGGCGCGCACTCGCTGGCCCGCATTCTGCACGCCAGCGGCGACGCCACCGGCGCCGAGATCAGCCGCGCCCTCGTTGCCTTTGCCCGCGCGCAAAAGCGCATCCGTTTCGCCGAGTGGACGCGCGTCTCCGGCCTTATCGTCGCCGATGGCCGCGTCATGGGCGCCGATCTGGCCAGCGCCGAGCCTACCAACGCAGAATCAGGCGCTGCAGGCCCCGAGCCGCCGCGCGACGCCATCCGCATTGCCGCGCGCTCCATCCTCATCGCCTCCGGCGGCGCAGGCCAGGTCTACTCTGACACCACCAATCCCGCCGTAGCCACCGGCGATGGCATCGCGCTCGCCGCCCTCGCCGGCGCCGAACTCGCCGACATGGAGTTCTACCAATTCCATCCCACCGCGCTCGCGCTCCCTGGCGCCCCGCGCTTCCTCGTCTCTGAAGCGCTGCGCGGCGAGGGCGCAACCCTGCGCAACGATCGTGGTGAGCGCTTCATGGAGCGCTACCATCCTCTTCTCGAACTCGCGCCGCGCGACGTGGTAGCCCGCGCCATTACCCGCGAAGGCCTGACCGAGGCCGGCGCGCCGGCTGGCGACCCTCCCGCGCTGCGTCCCATCTATCTCGACATGCGTCACGTGCGCAACATCGACCTCATTGCGCGCTTTCCCGGCATCAGCGCGTTCCTCGCGCAATATGGCCTCGACCTGCGCCGCGATTTGATCCCCGTGCGCCCCGCTGCGCACTACCTCATGGGCGGCATCCGCACCGATCTCGGCGGCCGCACCTCGCTCGCCGGGCTCTACGCGGCCGGCGAAACCGCCTGCACCGGCGTGCACGGCGCAAATCGCCTCGCCTCCAATTCTCTTTTGGAGGGCCTCGTCTTCGGCGCCCGCGCCGCCGGCTCTATGCTTGCCGATGCGCTTCCGCTCGCATCCTCCCCGGCCGCACCGGACCCCGCACCCGACTCTCGCCCCGCTTCGCAACCCCTCTCGACAACCGAAAGCCAACGCGTGGAGACTCTCATCGCCTCACTGCAAGCCTCCATGTGGGCGAACGCCGGTCTGTTGCGCGAAGCGTCCTCGTTGTCCCAGGGATTGGCCGCGCAGGCCGCTTGTGAAGCCGCTCTCACTGAGATTGCTGCGAGCGGCTGCACCAGCCGCCGCCTGGCCGAAGCGCAGGCCATGAGCCGCGTGGCACACGCCATTCTCATTTCGGCACTCGCCCGCACTGAAAGCCGCGGCGCGCACTTCCGTTCCGACCATCCCCACCGCGACGACGCGAACTTCCGCAAGCACTCCGTCCTCGCCCGCGACGGCAAGGTCCGCTTCGAATCGTGGTAAGCCAGTCCACAACCTGCATCCCCAGTCCCTACGTCCCTGGAACTGGTTGCATAAATGGCGCCGCGAAAGGGCACGACTTCAGTCGCGCCATGAAAGGCGCATAAACAGCGGGGCTTCAGTGTCTGCGTGAGAACTGCACGAGGCACTTGTAATTCACATTGCGGTTGGGCGACAACAGAAGTATGTCGCGATTCAAGGTTTACAGCCCGGAGCAGGGCTATTTGCTTCCTCCGAG
>Ga0326727_10003602_pt1 | contig 49054 bp, 56 predicted proteins | sample MB2enrmetagenome_FD_207643 | JGI IMG/M metagenome (GOLD analysis project Ga0326727, IMG submission 207643) | Lab enriched peat soil microbial communities from McLean, Ithaca, NY, United States - MB29MY | ecosystem: Environmental > Terrestrial > Soil > Wetlands > Peat | place: USA: New York... | reverse complement strand
AGGTTTGGGGGTCGGGGTGGGGGTGGGGGTCGGGGTGGGAGTGGGAGTGGGGGTCGCGGTGGGGGTCGCGGTGGGCTTGGGGGTCGCGGTCGGGGTCGCGGTGGGCTTGGGGGTGGCGGTCGGCGTGGGGGTGGCCGTGGCGGAGAGGAGGGGCGCAGGGGCCGCGGCGACCGACCCGGACCCGCCGGCGCGAGTCGCGCGGCTGCCCGCGGCATCCACCGCGAGCACGGACGCCGTGCTCAGCGCGAGGCCAACCGCGAGGGCGACAGCGGCAGCCGAGAGACAGCGCCGGAGGCGGCGATGGGCCGGAAGCGCGGGGCTGGCCATGCGCGTGGTCTCCTGACCGCCGGGCCGGGCTTCCCCGGTCGCCCGTGACTCGGCCGGCCGCGCCCATGTTCACCCTGGACGCGGGCCGTGGCTCGGACCGTCCCCAGGCTTGTCACACCGGCGCCATCCTTTCGCAACGACGGGGCGACGGCGGCGCAACGTTGAGGTGGTCCCCCCGGCGCGGCGGCGGGCGTCAGGCTGCCCGGCGCCTCCACCAGTGACGGGCGCGCTGGCGCAGCCTCTCCTCGAGCTCGTCGATCCTGGCCTGCAGCTCGTGCATCCGGGCCAGGGCCGCCTGGGTGCTCTGCTCGGCGTCCTCGACCAGGGCCATCTGATCGTCGAGGCGGGCCCGCAGTTCGTCCGCCTGGGCGAACGCCTCGCGGGCGGTCGCCTCGGCCGCGTCGATGGCGGAGATCTGCTGGTGGATCACCCCGATCAGATCGCGCTCGCGGTCGAATGCCATCCGCTCGACACCGGCGTGAGCCTCCATCTCGACCCGGGCGCGCTCGCGCCAGTCGGCCAGGCCCCTCTCCAGTAGCGCGATGCGGGCGTCCTTCTCGACGAGCAGCTCGGAGAGCCGGGCGATCTCGACCACCTGGTCGATCTCGTGGAGCTGGTGCGGCAGCACCGCGGATTCGATCGCGCTCTCGAGAGAGGGCTGCGCGACGAATCGTGGTGTGGCGGTCGGGCGGCCGACCAGCTCCACGACTGCACCGTCCACGGGGGGCGGCTGGGGGCGAGCGGAGAGGAACGCCGTGGGGGGCGGCTCGCTCAGCGCCTGCCCCTCCGGTGGGGGACCCCCGGAGTTGGGGGCATGGGCCTGAACCGCCATGGGACGAACCTCCTGCTGGGACGTTGTGTGGGAGTGAGGAACAGCCATCGTGAAGGCTACACCAGAGCGAGCCGCTGTGCTCGCTCCCCAGTGGAGGACGCCCGTGCTCGCGCGCTACCCTCAGTGCCGCCATGAGCACTGCGGATCTCGACGCCTACTGTGACAAGCACCAGCCCCGCTTCCTCGACGAGGTGGTGGAATTCTGCCGGATCCCCTCGATCTCGGCCGACCCGGCCCATGCCGCCGACGTCCGCCGCAACGCCGAGCACCTCGCCCGGGCGGCCCTCGACGCCGGCTTCACGACCGCCGGGCTGATCGAGACCCCGGGCCACCCCGCCGTCTACGCGGAGCGAATCGTCGACCCGGCCCTGCCCACCGCCCTCATCTACGGCCACCACGACGTCCAGCCCGTCGATCCCCTGGGCGAATGGACGTCGCCACCCTTCGAGCCCCGCGTCGATGGTGGGCTGCTGCACTGCCGCGGGGCCGCCGACGACAAGGGCCAGGTGTGGATGCACCTCAAGGCGGTCGAGGCCCACCTCCGGGTGCGGGGCGAGCTTCCCCTCAATCTCAAGCTGGTCGTCGAGGGTGAGGAGGAGATGGGGTCGGTGCATTTCGAGGGGCTGATCGAGGCCGAGGCCGCCCGGCTCGGGGCCGACCTCTGCGTCGTCTCTGACACCGCCATGCACGGTCCCAGCCAGCCCTCGATCTGCGTCGCCCTGCGCGGCCTGGTCGACCTGGAGGTGGAGGTCACGGGTCCCTCTCGGGACCTCCACTCCGGGGAGTTCGGGGGCGCCGTCCTCAACCCGCTGGAGGCGCTCTCCCGGATCCTCGCCGGGCTGCGCGACGCGCAGACTGGGCGCGTCACCATCCCCGGCTTCTACGACGACGTGGTGGAGCTGACCCCGGAGGAGCGGGCCGGGCTCGGCGCGATCCCCTTCGACGAGGCCGCCTTCCGCGAGGTTGCCGGAGGGGTTGCGGCCACCTTCGGCGAGAACGGCTACACCACCACGGAGCGTCGCACCACCCGGCCCACCCTTGAGATCAACGGGGTATGGGGTGGCTACCAGGGACCGGGCCCGAAGACGATCATCCCGGCCCGGGCGGGCGCCAAGATCACCTGCCGGCTGGTGCCCCGCCAGCGCCCCGACGTCATCGCCGCCCAGGTGCGGGCGGCCATCGAGGCCGCGGCTCCCCCGGCGGTCCGGGTCTCGGTCACGATCGGGTCGGCCAACAAGCCGGTGGTCACCTCGACCGATCACCCCGGGGTGCGGGCGGCGGCGCGGGCGATGACCGAGGTCTTCGGGGTGGAGCCGTACTACACGCGCGAGGGAGGGTCGATCCATCCCGTCGAGATGTTCGACCGGCTGCTCGGCATCCCCTCGGTGCTGGTCGGATTCGGACTTCCCGACGACTGCATCCACGCCCCCAACGAGAAGCTCGATCTGGGGCAGTTCCGCTCCGGGATCCGGGTGCTGACCCGGCTCTGGGACGGACTCGCCGAGGCCCTCCCGGGGCACGCTCCGGAAGGACACTAGGCCGCCACGGTGTCCCAGATCACCGACTCCGGCTCCGAGTGCCTGCACACGGTGCGCGGCATGCGCAGCGCCGAGGGTCTGTTCGTCGCCGACGGTCACCAGCGGATCGTCCACTGGTCCGAGTCGGCGGAACGCCTGCTCGGACACCGCGCTGCCGACGTGGTTGGCCGGCCCTGCTACGAGGTCATGGCCGGCACCAAGCCAAACGGACACCCGATCTGCCGGGAGTTCTGCCGGGTCGTGATCAACGCGCAGCGAGGCCGCGTCACGCAGCGCTTCCAGGTGGTGACACGCGACCGCTGCGGGGAGCCCGTGGAGGCTGTGAACAGCATCGTGCTGCTCAAGGACGACGATGGCCAGCCGCCCCTGATGATGCATGTCTTCCACAGCGAGCCGATCAAGCGGCCGGTGGTTCGATCCGCCGCGGAGCCGGCCGCTGCCAATGCCCCGGCGCCGATTCCCGGCCGGCTCAGCCGGCGGGAGTTCGACGTGCTGCGCCTGCTGGCCCGCGGGCTGGGGACGGACCAGATCGCGAGGGAACTATCGGTCGCTCCCGTCACCGCCCGCAACCACATCAACAGGCTGGAGTGCAAACTCGGTGCGCATCACCGGCTGGAGGCGATCGCGCTGGCCCAGCAGCATCACCTGATCTGAGCGGCGGCGTCCACCAGGCCGGAGGGCGTCGTGGCGCTGCCGGGTGCCGGGCGTCCGGCACCGACGGCGAAGCGCCGTCGCGGGTCGCCGGGCAGCGAACTCAGGACTTTGGTGAGAACGCACCATGTATTGGCCCGGTTGGGAATCCAGACTTGGGCGTCGTGCCTGACGATCAGATGGCGGGAGGTTCCAGGGCGCGGGATGCAGCCCGCGGTGCTGTCCCGGGCGCGCCGACCGTTGTGGCGCCGACGCCGGGGCGGACTCGCCGCAGGCACCTCGGGTTGATCGGGACGCGTTGACCTTGGAGAGTGTGTGATGGCGCTGGATCTTGCCCGCTGGCAGTTCGCGATTGTCACCGTCTTCCACTTCTTCTTTGTGCCGATGACCATCGGCCTGTGCTTCCTGGTGGCGGTGATGCAGACGCTGGCGCTGGTCCGGCATGACCAGGGCTGGGAGCGGCTGAGCCGTTTCTTCGGCCGGATCTTCCTGATCAGCCTGGCCGTCGGGGTGGTCTCGGGGATCGTCCTGGAGTTCCAGTTCGGCATGAACTGGTCCGCCTACTCGGTGTTCGTGGGCAACATCTTCGGGGCCCCGCTGGCCATCGAGGGCCTGCTCGCCTTCTTCCTCGAGTCGACGTTCATCGGGCTCTGGATCTTCGGCCGGGACCGCCTCTCGCCGCGGCTGCACCTGGCCACCATCTGGGTGGTCAGCCTGGGCACCATCCTGTCGGCGTTCTTCATCCTCGCCGCCAACGCCTGGATGCAGCACCCGGTCGGCTACACCGTCGAGGACGGCCAGGCGGTGCTCACCAACTTCTGGGCGGTGCTGGCCAACTCGACGCTGTGGGCGTCCTTCGCCCACACCGTGGTGGCGGCGCTGGCCACGGGGGCGGCGCTCACCCTGGGCATCAGCATCTGGCGCACCCGGCGGGCGGCCGACGGCGCCGAGCGCGACGCCTTCCGTCGCGCGGCGGGGCTGACCTGCGCCGTGCTGCTGGTGGCGGTGGTGCTCTCGGCGGTCTCCGGCGACCTCCAGACCCGGCTGATGGACGTCCAGCAGCCGATGAAGATGGCCGCCGCGGAGGCCCTCTACAACACCCAGAACGGGGCCAGCTTCTCGCTGCTCACCATCGGCAACCTGAGCGGCCAGCCGATCTTCCAGATCCGGGTGCCCCACCTGCTCTCCCTGCTCGCCGACCTGAGCTGGAACGGCCAGGTCACCGGCATCAACCAGATGCAGGCGGCCGAGGCGGCCCGCTACGGCGCGGGCAACTACACCCCCATCCTGTGGCTCACCTACTGGTCCTTCCGGGCCATGGTGGGGGCCGGGCTCCTGATGATCGTGCTGGGCGCCTGGGGGGTCTGGCTGGGCTGGCGGAGGCGGCTGCTGCAGAGCCGCTGGTTCCTGCGCGCGGCGCTGGCCGGGATCGCGCTGCCGATCATCGCCAACGCCTCCGGCTGGATCTTCACCGAGTCGGGCCGGCAGCCCTGGATCGTCTACGGGCTGATGCAGACGGCCAGGGGCGTCTCCACGGTCCCCGGCGCCGACGTGGCCTTCACCCTGGCCGCCTTCGTGGCCGTGTACACGGTCCTCGCCGTGCTCGCCGGCGTGCTCATCTGGCGCGCCGCCCACCACGACTTCGACCGGGTGGAGGAGGCCCCGGCCGGCGACGGGCCGCCGCTCGCCACCCGGCTGGTGTACTGAGGAGGCGGGCATGGCCACCTACACCGGGCTGAGCGCTCTCTGGTTCTCCCTCATCGGCCTGCTCTGGGCCGGCTACTTCTTCCTCGAGGGGTTCGACTTCGGGGTCGGCATGGTGAGCCCACTGGTGAGCAGCGACGAGACCGACCGCCGCCTCTGCCTCAACGCCATCGGCCCGGTGTGGGACGGCAACGAGGTGTGGCTGCTGGTGGCCGGGGGCGCCACCTTCGCCGCCTTCCCGCTCTGGTATGCGGCCCTCTTCAGCGGCGCCTACCTGGCCCTCTTCCTGGTCCTGCTGGCGCTCATCGTGCGCGGCCTCTCCTTCGAGTTCCGGGGCAGGATCGACAGCCCGGGGTGGCGCCGCACCTGGGACGTCGCCAACTTCGCCGGCAGCCTGGTCGCGGCGCTCATCTGGGGCGTCGCCTTCACCAACTTCGCCCACGGGCTGCCGCTCTCCGCGGCCGGGTACACCGGCGGTCTGCTCGGCCTGCTCCACCCCCTGGCCGTCCTCGGGGGGCTGGCTGCGCTGGCCGTCTTCGCCTTCCACGGCTCCGTCTTCCTCTCTCTCAAGACCAGCGGCGCGCTCCGGAGGCGGGCCCGGAGCACGGCCCGGGTCGTCGGGATGGCGGCCGTCCTGCTGCTCGCCGCCGCCATCGCCGGGGTGGCCGCGGGCGGGCGCCCCTGGGCCGGGGCGGAGGGGGCGCTGCCCGGCGCCGTCCCGCTCACCCTGGGCGTGGTCGCCGTGCTGCTCCTGGCCGGCGCCGTCCTGCTCATCGGCCGGGGCCGGGAGGCCCTCGCCTTCGGGGCCACCGGCGCCGCCATCCTGCTCACGGTGGGCGCGGTGTGGAGCCTGATGTACCCGATGGTGATCCCCGCCAGCAGCGGGGCCGTGGTGCCGGGCGTGGCGGGTGTGACCCTGGCGCTCGCCGCCTCCCACCCCTACACGCTCACCGTGATGACCGTCGTCGCGGCCATCTTCACCCCCATCGTCCTGCTCTACCAGGGCTGGACCTACTGGGTGTTCCGGCGGCGGCTGCTGCGCCCGCTCGACGCACCGGCACCGGGGACCGTCGCCGGCGGGAGCTGAGCGGGTGGGCGCGGGAGGCGGATCCGCCGCCTGCTGTAAAGATGCCTTGACAATGGGTCTGCACGGCGCGTAGGCTGCGCTGCCGTGAGAACGGCGACGGCGACGCCCCGATGAGCTGGCAGCCCCCGTCGACGCCGCCACCGGGGTACGGGCCGCCCGGCTACCCTCCCTACCCCGCCTACCCGCCGCCCGGATACGGCTCCGGTCCCACCCCCTGGGGCCCCGCTCCGGGGTTGGCGTACGCCGGCTTCTGGCGGCGCGTCGGCGGCTACCTGATCGACGGACTGATCTTCGCGGTGCCCGCGGTGATCCTCTTCTTCGTCATCTTCGGGTCGACCATCTCCCCCTGGATGACCGCGGTGAACAACGCGGCCCAGGCTGGTCAGACAGCCCCCCCGCTGGTCCTTCCGACGAGTGGCCTGGTGACCTTCACCGTGCTCGACGCCGTCGCCGGCCTGCTGTACTTCGGCGTCCTGGTGAGCGGGTGGGGGAGCACCGTGGGCCAGCGGGCGGTGGGAGTCCGGGTGGTCTGCCAGGAGGACACCGCCAATTCGCTGCCGCTCGGCCGGGCGGTGCTCCGCGCCATCGTCTGGTGGGGGGCCGCCCTGCTCTCCTTCGTCCCCGGCCTCAGCGACATCGCCGGCCTGGCGGTGCTGCTGGCCTTCCTCTGGGTGGCCTGGGATCCCCGCAAGCAGGGGCTGCACGACAAGCTGGGCGGTGCCCTCGTGCTTCGCACCGTCGCCCTGCCGGCGCCGATGCCGTACGGTCCGATGGGATCCCCCTATGGGTACCCGCCAACCGCGTACCCGGGTGCGTCTCAGTACCCGCCCGAGCCCCCGAACACTCCCTAGCCGCGACGGCGCGGGGCGGAGCCCCACCCTCGCCGGGCGGTGAAGACGGCCCATCGGCGGACGCTGCTCATGACCTGCGCCCCTGACGGCAGCCGGCACCGTCGGGCTATCCTCCCCGCCATGACCTTCATCGAATCCATCTCCGCCCAAGAGGTTCTCGACTCCCGGGGCAACCCGACCGTCGAGGTTCACGTCGAGCTGGCCAGCGGCTGCGAGGGCCAGGCCATCATCCCGAGCGGCGCCAGCACCGGGATCCACGAGGCCGTCGAGCTGCGCGACGGCGACCCCTCGCGGTACGGGGGCAAGGGAGTCCTGCAGGCCGTCAACAACGTGGTCGACGTGATCGCGCCCGAGGTGATCGGCATGGACGCGCTCGACCAGAAGGCGCTCGACACCCGCCTCTGCGAGCTGGACGGCACCGAGAACAAGAGCCGCCTGGGCGCCAATGCCATCCTCGGGGTGAGCCTGGCCACCGCCCGGGCCGCCGCCGAGTACACCGAGCTGCCCCTCTACCGCTACCTCGGCGGTATCGGCGCGGTCACCCTGCCGGTGCCCCAGCTCAACTGCCTGAACGGGGGCGCGCACGCCCAGACCTCGGTGGACTTCCAGGAGTTCATGTTCATCCCGTTCGGGACGCCGACCTTCGCCGAGGCGCTGCGCGCCGGCAGCGAGTGCTTCCACGCCCTGCGCGCCGTCCTCAAGGAGAAGGGGCACGCCACCGGGCAGGGTGATGAGGGCGGCTTCGCCCCCTCCCTGAAGCACAACGAGGAGGCGGTCGAGCTGCTCGTCGAGGCGATCGTCCGCGCCGGCTACAAGCCGGGACAGGAGGTGGGGATCGGGCTCGACCCGGCCGTCTCCGGGCTCTTCCACGATGGCAAATACATTCTCAAGGGCGAGGGCCGGACCCTGGATTCGGCCGAGATGGTCGAGCTCTGGACCAGCTGGCTGGACCGCTACCCCATCGTCTCGCTCGAGGACGGGATGGCCGAGGAGGACTGGGACGGCTGGGTGCTGCTGACCAAGAAGCTCGGTGATCGCGTCCAGCTGGTGGGCGACGACAACTTCGTGACCAACGCCAAGCTCCTCCAGAAGGGTATCGACCTCGGCGCGGCCAACTCCGTGCTCATCAAGCTCAACCAGATCGGGACGCTGACCGAAACCATGGAGACCGTCGCCCTGGGGCGGGCCCACGGCTACAACCCGGTGGTCAGCCACCGCAGCGGCGAGACCGAGGACCCATTCATCGCCGACTTCGTGGTGGCCATCAACGGCGGCCAGCTCAAGACCGGGGCCCCCTCGCGGTCGGAGAGGGTGGCCAAGTACAACCGGCTGCTGCGCATCGAGCGCGAGCTGGGTGCCTCCGGCGTCTACGCGGGCCGGGACGCGCTGCCGCGGGTCCCGAAGGCGTAGGGGACGCGGCGGGACGGGGTGATCACCAGCCCGGGGGGCGGCCGGGGCCCGCGGCGGTGAGGCGACCGCCGAGCCCGTTCACGGTCGCCGCCCGGGCCGGGACGCCGGACCCGGTGCCCGGCGGCGCGCCCCTGGTGGAGCCGCCGTCGCTGGCCTCGGTCGACGCCTTCACCGACCTCGACGAGCTGGGCAGGGCGATGGCCGCCGGGCGGGGTGGCTACCGCCGCTTCGGAACGCCCATCGCCCACCGGCTCGAGGAGGCGCTGGCGGCCCTCGAGGGGTACGGTCTCGCCGAGCCGCCGGCATGCCGGGTCACCGCCAGCGGCCAGGCGGCTCTGCTGCTCGCGCTCAGCACCCTGGTCGAGCCCCGACGCCGCCAGGTGGTGCTCCTCCGTCCCTGCTACGGCGGCAGCGAGAGCCTGCTGACCGGGCCGCTCGCGGCCTTCGGGCTGGAGCCTCTCGTCGTCGACCTGCCCCCGCCCGCGCAGGTCCGGCACCAGCTCGACGCCGTGAGGGATGTCCTCTCCCCGTCGGTCGCCGCCGTGGTGGCGGAGGTGATCGGCAACCCGCTGCTCGGCCTGCTCGACCTGTCCGCGCTCGTCGACCTCTGCCAGTCCGCCGGGGTCGCGTCGGTCATCGACAGCACCTTCACGACCCCCTTCCTGCTCCGGCCCCTCACCCTGGGAGCCGACCTCGTCGTCCACAGTCTGAGCAAGCAGCTCTCCGGCCACGCCGACGTCCTCGGTGGGGCCGTGATGGTGCGCGCCGGCCACCCGGCGGCGGCACGCCTGGACGCCCACTCGCGGACCCTGGGCGCGGTGATGGCCTCGTTCGACGCCTTCCTCAGCCTGCGCGGGCTCCGCACCGCCGGCCTCCGGGTCGAGCGCGGAGCGGCCAGCGCGGCGGCGCTCGCCCGGCTGGCGGGTGGCCATCCGGCGGTCGTCGCCGTCCACTACCCGGGGTCGCGCGGCCCGGAGGAGGAGGCGCTCGCCACCCGGCTGCTGCCGCGCGGGCGCGGCTCGCTCTTCGCGATCGACCTCGGGGAGCGGGAGCGGGCCGACGCGCTCCTCCGCGAGCTGCCGAACATCCGGCTCGCTCCGTCGCTCGGCGACGTGGCGACGACCGTCAGCCATCCGGGGCTCAGCTCGCACCGCCACCTCAGCCCCGACCGACGCCGCGCGCTGGGCATCGGTGACGGCCTGCTGCGCTTCTCGGTGGGAATCGAGGCGGTCGAGGATCTGACCGCTGAGCTGGGGACTGCCCTGGACGCGGTGGCCGCTACCATGGGCCCAGCCAGCGCAGAGAGGAGCACCTCGCCATGACCATCATCCGGCTCGTCAACGGCTCGGACGCCGCGGTGAAGCTCTCCGTCGAGGAGACGCTGGCGGCGCTTCACGGGAAGCCCGGGGAGGCCGGGTTCGTCGAGCTTCCCGGCGAGGACGGCCCCATCCACGTGCGGCCGAGCGGCGTCGTCGCGCTCTTCGCCGACGCGCGCCGGGGCAGTGCCGGGTTCCGGGTGGACGCCGCCGAAGCCGCCGGCTGACCTCCCACGGCGGCGCCGCGGCGCGCCGCCGCCTCCACGGCCCGGCATCCGCGCTCGGTGATAATGGCTGCGATGCCCGGTTTCGACCCCCAGCTCTCGATCGTGCCCCCGCGCCTCGGCTCCGACCTCCTCGACCTGATCGGCAACACGCCGCTGCTCCGCATCCGGCTCTTCGAGGACGAGTTCCCCGGGATCCAGGTCTTCGCCAAGGCCGAGTACCGCAACCCCGGGGGATCGGTGAAGGACCGCCCCGCGCTGCGCATGATCACCCAGGCCGAGCGCCAGGGCCTGCTCACCCCCGACCGGGTGATCCTCGACGCCACCAGCGGCAACACCGGGGTCGCCTACGCGATGATCGGCGCCGCCCGGGGTCACCGGGTGCACCTGGTCATGCCCCGCAACGTGAGCGCGGAGCGCCGCGCCCTGGTGCACGCCTACGGCGCCGAGGTCACCTTCAGCGACCCCATGGAGGGGAGCGACGGCGCCATCCGCCTCTGCCGGGAGGTGCTGGCCGCGGACCCCGACCGCTACTACATGCCCGACCAGTACAACAACCCCGAGAACTGGCGGGCCCACTACCACGGCACCGGGCTCGAGATCTGGGAGCAGACCGGCGGGTCGGTGACCCACTTCGTGGCCGCGCTGGGAACCGCCGGGACCTTCGTGGGCACCGGACGGCGGCTCCGCGAGCTCAACCCGCAGATCCGTCTCTACAGCGTCCAGCCGGAGTCGCCGTGGCATGGTCTGGAGGGCCTCAAGCACATGCCGACCTCCATAGTTCCGGGCATCTTCGACCCGAACCTGGCCGACCGCGACCTGGGCGCGCCCACCGAGGAGGCCTACGAGCTGGCCCGGCGGCTGGCCGCCACCGAGGGCATCCTGGTCGGGCACTCCAGCGGCGCCAACCTCTGGGGGGTCCGGGAGGTGGCCCGGGAGATCCGCAGCGGCGTGGTGGTGACCATCTTCTGCGACGGGGGAGACCGCTACCTGAGCACCGGCCTCTACGGGCTGACCCCTCCGTGACCCTCGCCTCGGTGCGGCTCGCCGCCTCTGCCGACGCGGCCATCCGGCGGCTGGCCGAGGCCGCCTACCCCCACGAGGGGTGCGGGGTGCTGATCGGTGGCTATGCGGACGCCGGGGTGGTGGTCGAGCAGGTCACCTCGGGTCGCAACCTCTGGACCGACCGGCTCGCCGACCGCTACGACCTCGATCCCGCCGACATCCAGGTGGCCGACCGCCTGGCTCGCTCCCGGGGCCGGGACGTGGTGGGCTTCTGGCATAGCCACCCGGACCACCCGGCCCGGCCGTCGCAGTTCGACTCCGATCGCGCCTGGGTCGACTACGCGTACCTGATCGTCGGCACCGTGGCCGGGGGGAGCGGCGAGCTCAACGCCTTCAGCCTGGAGGCGGAGGGCGAGGGCCTGCGCCCGATCCGGCTCGACCGGGAGGGCCAGGGATCGTGAGCCCGTCCGGGGGGTCGGTGCGCACCCGCCGGGCCCGCCGCCGGGGTGGCGATGCCTCCCTGGGTCCGGTGAGCGGCATCGTCGCCATCGTCGGCCGCCCCAATGTCGGCAAGTCCACCCTCTTCAACCGGCTCACCGGCGAGCGCCAGGCGATCGTCGACGAGACCGCCGGGCTCACCCGGGACCGCCTCTACGGAGTTGCCGAGTGGCGGGGCCGGCGCTTCACCCTGATCGACACCGCCGGTCTCGACACCGCCCTGGTCTCGGAGGACCCGGGAATCGCCGAGCTGACCCGGGGCACGCAGCAGCAGGCCCGCATGGCCATCGAGGAAGCCGACATCTGCATCCTCATGGTCGACGTCCGCGCCGGGGTGACCGGCCTCGACGAGGACGTCGCCGCGGTGCTGCGCACCGGTGGCAAGCCGGTCATCCTGGCCGGCAACAAGGCCGACTCCCCGGGCGATCCCTACTTCGCCCACGAGCTCTTCCGACTCGGCCTGGGCGAGCCGCGCCTGATCTCGGCGCTCAGCGGCACCGACACCGGCGACCTCCTCGACGAGGTGGTGGATCGGCTGCCTCCGGCCCAGGGCGAGCCGGCCGAGCGTGCCGACGAGCTGCGCATCGCCATCATCGGGCGGCCCAACGTGGGCAAGTCGTCGCTGCTCAACCTGCTGGTGGGGGAGGAGCGCGCGTTGGTGTCACCGGTGGCTGGAACTACCCGCGACGCGGTCGACACCGTGGTCGAGCACCGGGGGCGCCAGGTCCGGCTGGTGGACACCGCCGGGATCCGGCGCCGGGGGGTGATCAGCACCGACATCGAGCACTACAGCCTGCTCCGGGCCATGCGAGCCCTGGAGCGGAGCGACGTCGCCCTGGTGGTGGTCGACACCTCGGAGGGGATCGTCGCCCAGGACCGGCACATCGCCGGCTATGCCGCCGAGGCCGGCAAGGGGGTGGTGGTGATCGCCAACAAGTGGGACCTGGTCCCGCAGGAGGACCGCGCCGACCCCGAGACCCTGCGCAACATCGCCGCCGCCTTCGACTTCGTGCCCGGGGTGCCGGTGCTCACCGTGAGCGCGCTCCTGGGGCGCAACGTGCCCAAGGTGCTCGACACCGCCCGGGAGGTGGCCGACGCGCGTGCCACGCGGATGCCGACCGCCGCCCTGAACCAGCTGATCCGTGACGCGGTGGCCCGCCGTCCCCCGGCGATGCACCGCGGCCGCCGGCTCAAGCTCCTCTACGCCACCCAGGCCAGCTCCCCCAACCCGACCGTCGTCCTCTTCGTCAACGACCCCGAGCTGCTCCACTTCTCCTATGAGCGCTACCTGGAGAACCGGATCCGGGAAGTCTTCGGCTTCGCCGGGGTCAGGCTGCGCATGGTCGCTCGGCGCCGCGCGGAGAGCGAGGCGTGAGCGTCGAGGATGACGCGGCCGTGAGCAGGGCGCAGTCGGCCCCGGCCCGGACGGTCGCCATCCTGGGCGGGGGCTCCTGGGGGACGGCGCTGGCGCAGACGCTCTCCCGCCAGGGTCTCGAGGTCCGTCTCTGGGTGCGGACCGCCGAGCGAGCCGCCGAGATCGAGCGCTCCCGGCGGAATCTCCGCTACCTCCCCGACCTGGAGCTGGACCAGGGGATCGCCGTCTCCCACGATCTGGACCTGGTCTGCGCCGGCGCCGGGGTGGTGCTGGTGGCCGTTCCCACCAACGGCCTGCGCGAGATCGCGGCCCGGGCGCGGCCCCACCTGGAGCCCGCCGCCGCCGTGATCAGCGCGGCCAAGGGGTTCGAGACGGCGCAGATGCTGACGATGAGCGAGGTGCTGCTGGAGACCCTCGGGGAGGGGCGCCGGGGGCAGATCATGGCCCTCAGCGGTCCCAACATCGCCCTGGAGGTTGCCCGGGGGCAGCCCGCGGCCGCCGTGGTCGCCGGCTTCGACCCGATCGCGGCCGAGGCGGTACGCGATCTGCTCAACGGCTCCCAGTTCCGCGTGTACAGCAGTCCGGACCTGGTCGGCGTCGAGTTCGGTGGGGCGCTCAAGAACGTGGTCGCGATCGGGGCCGGCGTCTGCGACGGGCTGGGCGTCGGCGACAACGCCAAGGCCGCGATCATCACCCGGGGGCTGGCGGAGATGGCCCGCCTGGGGGTGGCCGCCGGGGCCCGCCCGCTCACCTTCGCCGGGCTCACCGGTCTCGGCGACTGCATGGTCACCTGCATGAGCCCGCATTCGCGCAACCGTCAGCTCGGCGAGGCGCTGGCGCAGGGCCGGAGCCTGGACGAGGTGGTGGCCTCGACACTGATGATCGCCGAGGGGGTGAACGCCACCCGGGCGACACTGCGCCTGGCGGCCCGGCATCAGGTCGAGATGCCGATCGCCGCCGAGATCCACGCCATCCTCTTCGAGGCCAAGCCGATCGCGGCCGCCGTCTCCAGCCTGCTCAGCCGGGGCGCCGTCGACGAGCTCCGCGGCCTTGGCCTCAGCGGCCTGTAGCGGCCGAGCGGCGGCGCCGGTCAGGGCACCGGCTGCCGGCCCAGCAAGCCCGCGAGGCGCTGGCACGGCGGGGCGTGCGGCGCGACGGGGACGGGCGGACCGAATGCGGTGGAGCCGGCACGGGCGTCGGTGGTGAGGTTCTCCTCAGCGGCGGCGAGGGCCGCCACGGCCACGGTGGGGTCGAGCTGGGCCGCCCGCGCGGTTGCCGCTGCCAGATCCCAGGCGTGGATGGCGCACTCGATGAGATGGATGGAGCGCGTTCGCGCCCGTCCCTCTGGGTGGTCTCGGTACGCGGCGAGCAGCCCCGAGAGGCCGCTCCGGTACGCCGCCACGGGACGATCCGCGACATCGGGCACGGGAGCGGAGAAGTCGACTCGCTGACCCGAGGCCATCGCCGCGAACCTGCCGAGGCCGCTGATGAAGTGGTTGATAAGAGCGCGGACATCCCAGTCCGAGCAGGGAGTGGCGAGTGTCAGCTGGTCGGCTCGCGTGCCCTGAATCAGCGCGCCGATCTGCTCAAGGGCTCGTTCGTAGGCGGCGTCGACGGGTTTGGCGATGTTCACCGCAGGACCTCCCGGGGCTCACAGAGCTGGTGCCGAGAAGCGCTCGACGCATCCGCTAGACTGGGCGGCGGACCCGTCGGGGAGTAGCTCAGATGGTTAGAGTACTGGTCTGGGGGACCAGGGGTCCGGGGTTCGAGTCCCCGCTCCCCGACAGGCGGGTGAGCTCTGTCCCGTGCCGGTATTCCCGGGCACGTCCCGAGCCTCGCCGCCGTCCTTCCCCCTGCTCGGCAAAGGACTGCGCGGGCGCGTAATCTGCTGCACGTGTCAGGACTCCCGGTGTCCACGGGGCCGCGCCGCCGGTGCTGACGAGCTTCGCGGAGCAGCCGGATTGCAACCGGCGGGAGGGGTAGCCATGAACCGGTGGACCGTGGGTGGCATCGCCGCCGTGGCGCTGACCGTGGCCTCCTGCGGCTCGTCGTCCCAGACGGCGAGCCCCACTCCCCACGGGAGCAGCTCGCCGCTGAGCAGCGGCACGCCCGTGAGCAGCAGCGCGCCGACACCGTCGCCGACGGTGACAGCGCAACCGGCCGGTCCGCTGGCTGCCTGCCTCAGCACCCCGACTGGGGGGACTCCTGCACCCTGGGGCTTCGCTGTCACCGAGGGCTCGGAGCTCGAGGTGCTGGGCACCAGCGGCGCCCTGCTCAACACGGCCTCGCTCGGCTCTCTCACCGCGCCCGTCACGGTGGGCGTCGGCCAAGCCGGCGTCTACTTCTACGACGAGAGCACGGGGGAGCTGTCGATCCTGGGCAAGAGCGGCGCCGCTCAGAACCTGGCCCAGATCTCGCCACCGGGCGGGTGGAGCGCCGGGAACAACGCCGTCAGCCTGGCCGAGTCCCCGAACGGGGAGTGCTGGGCCTTCTCCCTTGTCTCCTACAACGCCAGCGAGGCGGCGACCTCCCAGATCTACGTCGGCGGCACCGGGATCACCACCGGCCTCGTGGACACCGTCACCCGGGCCAACAGCGTGAGCGGGGCCTTTGCGGGGGGCTACCAGCTCCTGCGCTGGGATGCCTCCGGCTTGCTTCTGGGGAGTCAGCCGACCGACGTCGGTGGCGGCGGCGGACCGTTCATCGACGAGGGCTACTCGTTCGCCACCGTGGTGCGCCTGAACCCTCAGACCGCCACCGTGTCGGCACCCCTCTGCAGCAGCGGGCAGTTCGCCGACGAGGCGGCGGACGGCACCACCGCCTGCCTCACCGGAGTTCATACGGACACCAAGATCGTGGTCACCAAGTCCGGCGCCTCGACCACCACCCTGGACACCGGCTCAGCCGAGATCGGCCAGGTCGCCTTCGTGGGCGGCTCGTCGCTCCTCACCTACTGCACCGGTGGGCCGGCGGCGGGCGGCGCGGACTTCTCCGAGAACCTGCTCACGGTTCAGCTCGGTGGGCCGGCCCCGTCGACCCGGACGCTCATCTCGGGGTCGCCCGGCGGGCAGCTGGAGGGCCCGTGGGCGTGGTTCAAGCTGGCGGGCAGCTCGCCTCCCTCGATGGTCGAGATCCAGAGTTCGGATCTCGTGGAGGTGAACCTCAGCACCGGGCAGAGCACGACCGTGGCCCCCGCCGACGGCATCCTCGGGGTGCTCTGAACCCTCTCCCCTCAGCCCGCGGTGGCGACGCTCAGCAGGTCGGCGCCGGTGAGACGTCCGCGTTGTAGCTGTAGGCGCTGGCGTAGATGGAGGTCGCCGAGCACCCGGTGTCCTGGTCATCGACGAACCATGCCCCGCCGACCTCGAGCACCGTCCAGCGCAGGCTGATCGATGGTGGGATGCTCTCGGCCACGTACGCGGTGGTCCCGCTCTGCGTGATCAGCGCGAAGTTCGTCCCGTCGGGCACGTTCTGGCAGCGGCATCGCCACGACGCCCCGCCGCCGCTCCCGGTGAAGGGATTCGCCTCGATCCGTGTCGCCAGGCGCAGCGTGATGGGACACGGTTGCGCGATGAGGGTCAGGGAGCACCCGGTGCTCCCACCGACGGCATCCTCCACCGCGGTGATGGGATCGCCCGCGCCGGGGCCGATCACCGCGACCGGCGCCGGTGTCGGGGTCGGCGTCGCGGTGGGTGCCGGTGTCGCCGTGGGCGCCACAGTTGGCGGTGCGGTCGGTGTGCCGGTGGCGCTCGGAGCAGTGCTCGTCGAGCCGCACGCCGCCAGACCGAAGACCACCGCCGCGGCGGCGGCGAAGACGAGAGGCACGCGTGCTCGCCGGGACCACGGTCCCCTGGACGGTGCGCTGGGGTCCAGCAGAGATGCGACTTTCATGGTGATCAGCCGGCCTCCGTCATCGAATGAGAATTCCTGCAACACCATACAGGTTCACGGGTGCGTCAAGTGGCGCGTTGAGAGCGATCCGGATACCCACCGTGCGGGGAGCGGCACCTGCTACGTCAAGGCGGGCGCGGTCCGCCCCGGACCCGGCGCGGGCGCCAACTTCGACCGGCTCCTGGACGCCTGCGGGGATCTCGCCCACCAGCGCGGCGCGTCGGTCCTGCTCGCCGGTGTCAACGCCGCGCGGGAGGAGGCGCATGCGCGCATGCGGGCGGCGGGGATCCCGCTCCCGGATGCGCGGGGTCATCATGAACCGGCCCGACGTCCCTGGTTACAACCGGCCGGACGTCTACCTCATCGACGACTGGCGCTGGCGGCTGGGGCGGGGTCTTTGCGCCCCGGCGTTGCGGGCATCCCGATCCCGGCCGGACCGTGATCCGCGATCAGATCAGAGCCGAGAGCACCCAGACGGCGAAGGCGATCCACGGCAGAGAAGCATCGAGGTTGCCGGACCAGCCGGCGAAGATGCCGACGACGTAGACCGCGAAGAGCACGAACGCGACGATCAGCAGGAGCTTGTTGCCATTGAGGGAGACGGAGCGGCTATTGCTGGGCATGAGACACCTCCACCGAGACGCAGAATGGGCTCCTGGGATCATACGTGACGCCCTCAACGCCCACGTTAACCTCCGGCTACGGCAGCAGCAGGCCGATGCCGAGCGAGAGCCCGTTGGCCACGAAGCTGAGCCCCAGGAGCACTCCGAGGTCGCGGCGCAGCCACGCGTAGAGCAGGAGGGCTTCACCGGGCCACACCGCCGCCTCGATCAGGGCCAGCGCGGGCCAGTAGCCGAGACGGGGCTGCAGGAGGGGAAGAACGATGAGGAAGCTGAGGGGGTGGCTGACCAGGTTGACGACCGCCCCGCCGGCGACACCGGCCACGGGCCGCACACCGCAGAGGGCCGCCAGTCCCCCGGCATAGACGGGCACCTCGATGAGCAACGTCAGTCCGAGCGCGACCAGGTACCCCTGAGCCCACCCGCCCACGCCGGTCAGCGGGGCTGGTCGAAGTCCGAGGGAGCGCGGGCCCCGGGGCTCCGCCGCCGCCGCCGGACGATGATCACGGTGAGCACCGCGGCGACGATCAGCACCACGCCCAGAAGAATCAGCCCCGCGATGACGATCCCGGACAACCCCGAGGACTGCCCGTAGTTGGCACACGCCTTGGGGTACTCGGCACAGTTGGGAAGGTCGGCGAGCACCGTCCGCGGCCACAGCCCCAGGCCTCCGAGGGCTGCCACTGCGAGGACGGCCGCCAGGGCGCCGGGGCCAAGGCCGCGGAGCTTGAAGCTCATGGGGGGCTCCTCTGTGATCCTCGACCTCCCCCGGTCGAGACGGGAGGGCAGACCGGAGACCGGCGCGACCAGCACGGTACGTCAATCGGGGGGGTGGTGCGCGATGCGGGAGGAGGTGGTCCGCGGCCTCACCGGCCGACCAGGGCCCTCAGGCTGGCCAGTGCCGCATCACCGATGCCGTCCGGAAGGGAGCACCCGGGGGCGACCACGAAGCGCGGGCCGAATCGCTCCACCAGGGTGCCGATGCGTGCTCCGGTCGCCGCGTCCGCCGGAGCTGACCGGTTCTCGGGGATGCCTCCCATGACGATCTTGCCGGGGAGCATGTCCGCTCCCGCCTCCAGGGACACCGAGCTCTCCACCTCGCTCCAGCCGACGATCTGGACCGGATAACGCGCGTAGCGCTCCATGCCGCCGTTGACCGCGCTGTGAAGGTGGAGGAGGCGGAACTCCGCCCCGGCGGCGCCGCGGAGCCCGGCCAGGTCATAGGGAACCCCCAGCTCGTCGTATTCCTTCGAGCTGAGCACGTCCTGCCCCCAGCAGGAGTAGTACACGCCGTCGGCGCCGGCCTCCAGGCACGCCGTGGCCAGGCCGCTGACCACGCCGGCGAGAGCCCAGAGAACCGCGTGAGCGACGGCGCGATCCGCGTCGGCCATCTCGCGCAGCGCCCTCGGCCCGCACCAGAGCCCGATCAGGGCGAGCGGAGAGAAGAGGGTGACCAGCACGACGTCGTCGGCGTCCAGCTGCCGCCTGATCAGCTCGACGGTGCGCACGTACTCCGGGGCGCGACCGACGCTCGTGATCGGTCCGAACCGCCGCAGCTGGGCCACCTGCGCCCAGGACGACAGGGCGTGGTCCTCGAAGAGCAGCGGGATGTCGGGCATGAGCTTGGCCGCCGCCAGCCGGTGGTCGCGATAGAACTCCACCGTCCGGCGTGCCAGCGCCCGCGGCTCGTCGATCCGGAAATGCTTCCAGAGCAGGATCGGAGGTCGGTCCAGTCGTCCCGATGCGATCAACGAGCGCAGCGGACTGGGGCCGTCGGAGCCGGTCACCGTCGGCCTCCGGGGTTGATGGCGGGCGAGGCCCGTCGAGAGCGGCCGGGCGGGCCGATCCGTCCCTTCGTCCTCACGGCTGGCATCGTAGATGCCCCGTCGGGCTCGGTGCCGAACGCGGGTCCATCGACCCTTGTGCCGGCTGCGGCGCCGGTGCGAGGGTTTCTCCGTGAGGTCTTGGTCCGCGCCCTGCGGTGAGCTGGAGGAGATCGCCGCCGACGTCTTCCTGCTGCCCACCGGCAGGGCTCTGAGTGGGGCCAACGTCTACTTCCTGCGTTCCGGGTCGTCCTGGGTGGTGGTCGATGCGAGCTGGCCGAACCGGGGTGCCCAGATCGCGCGGAGCGCGGCGCTCATCTTCGGCGTGGGTGCGCGTCCGGCGACGATCCTGCTGACCCATCTCCACCCGGATCATGCGGGCTCCGCCCTCGAGCTCGCCGAGCGGTGGGACGTCCCCGTCAACATCCTTCCCGATGAGCTTGCCCTGGCCCCGCTCGGCCCGGCCATCGGGACACTGGCGCGCGTCGAGCGCCGCTGGCTGTTCGGCTCCAAGCTGGGCCTGCTGAGCCCCCTCGATCCCCGCGGCGCGGTGCCCGGCCTGCCCGATTGGAGGTGCATCCCCACGCCCGGCCACACTCCCGGCCATGCCGCCTTCTTCCGGGAGCGGGACCGCGTCCTGGTGTCGGGCGACGCCGTCCTCAGTGTCAACCTCAACTCCCTGCATGACATGCTCACCGGCAGGCACGCCGCGTCACCCCCACCGCGCCTCTCAACCTGGAGCTGGCAGACGGCCGGGGAGACCCTCGGCGTGCTCGCCCGGCTGGAGCCGGAGGTGCTGGCTCCCGGCCATGGGCCGCCGCTCGCGGGTCCGGAGGTGGCGGCCGGGCTGCATGCGCTCGCCACGCGCCGGAGCACTGGCGTGGCGGAGGGGGGGAGGGGGTCGGTGCGCTCGCGCCGACGCGGTGAGGGATTCCTGCAGCCGGTCGACTACAGCCGCCGGGTCCGCTACCGCCGGCCGCCCGACGCGTACCTGCGCATGCAGTGGATCGCGTCCCCGATCACCCGGCTGGGGTTCGCCCCCAAGGATGTGATCACGCTGGAGGTTCCCGGCCGCCGGACGGGGGTGATCCGCCGGACCACCCTGCTCCAGGCCACCTCCGACGGCCGTCGCTACCTGGTCGCGCTCGCCGGGGAGTCGGAGTGGGTCCGCAACGTGCGCGCCGCGGGCGGGCGGGTGGTGATCGGCCGCCGGGAGCGCCGGGCGGCCACCCTGCGCGAGCTGCCGGAGGAGGAGCGGGCTCCCGTCATCCGCTCGTACCTGCTCCGCTGGGGAAGGACGGCGGGCTCGCGGGCCGTGGCCCGCGAGGCTCGACGCTACTTCGGGGTCAGCGCCGATCCGTCGTGCGCCGAGATCGAGCTGATCGTGGAGCACTACCCCGTCTTCCGCATCGACGAGGATCCGCCGGCGGCCGCCGCGCCCTCCGAGCCCGCACCGCCGATCTCCGCTGGGTAGCGCTCCCGTCACCCCTCGGCGCCCGCCGCGGTCGCGACGAGCGCCGGCAAGCTCGCCGCCCAGGCGCGAATCGCCTCCCAGTCACGGAGATCCCGCCGCTCGGCACTGCGGCGCTTCGGCGGATCCACGCCCCCGAAGACGGTGATCGCGATCGGGGTCAACCAGCTCCGCTTCGCCAGGGCCCGATCCAGCTGACCGCGCGACCTTCGCCAGCCCTCCTCGTCGCCGGATCGCGGTCCCATCCCGAAGACGGCGACCGGGACCTGCCCGAGCTCGGCGCGGTGGCGCCGGAGGAAGCGGTGAGCGTCCCTGTGCCAGCGCCCGGCGTAGAGGGGGGCACCGATCACGACCAGGTCGCATCCGGCGAGCGGATCCCTCAGCTCCGCGGCCCGGCGGAGATCGACGCCGCAGCCTCCATCGCGGAGCGTCGCGGCCACGGCGCTGGCGACCTCCTCCGTGGAACCGTTCTTGGTGGCGAAAGCGACCAGGACGCGGGTCACGCCAGGGGCTCCGCAAAGCGGCGCAGACGCAGCCCGCTCATTTCGGGGCGCACACCGTCTGATGGATGAGGGTGGTGAGCTGGTGCACCTCCTTGGTGAGCTGCGTGTTCAGCTCCAACGACGCCGCCAGCCGCTCCTCGACCTCGTCGATCTGCTGACCCTGGGCGCCGAGGCGGCCCAGCGTGGCCTCCAGGTTGCGCTCCGAGCGGTTGGAGGAGGCGCCGACCAGGAAGCCGATGTAGAGCTCGGCCACGGTCGTCACCAGGTTGAGCGGGAAGTTGAACCCGGTCGAGGTGAACCAGTGGGGCAGGAAGCTGCCGCTCGCGATCGAGGGCCCGCCGAACGCGAAGAGCAGCGTCCAGCCCGTGACGAGGACGATCCAGATGCCGATGTTGGTCGGGGTCCCGATCGCGTAGCTGACCCTGTCGGCGGCCCGCTGGAACAGCCCAAGCCGCTCCGCTGCGGTGGTGGCCGTGGGTCCGCCGGCCTCGAGAACCGTGGTCTTCGCCATGTGCCGTTCCCTTTCCTCTGGCTTCGGCCGGCTCGGAGACGGCCGGGTGGTGGATCAGCGCCTCCGGAAGACGAGCGCGGCGCCGCTGCCGCAGACGATGGTGATGGCGGCGAGGACGATCAGGTTGGTGGCGGTGATGCCGTAGCCGAACCAGGGATCCTGGAGCGCCCGCACTGCGTAGTTGAGCGGGTTGAAGTCGGCCACGTGCTGCATCGTGCTGGGGAGGACCGAGAGCGGCGGCCCCGCTCCCGAGATCAGGTACATGGGAAAGAAGAGGATGAGGCCGACACTCTGGGCGGCCCCGGCGGTGGGGAAGAGAGCGGCGACGAGCAGCCCCAGCGCCAGCAGGGCGGCGAGGCCGACCACGAAGCCGAGCACGACCCCGGGCAGCAACTGGGGCACGTGGTACACGTACACCGGGCGCGCCACCAGCAGGAGCACGGCGGTGGCCGCGATAGCGGCCAGGAAGCAGACCACCGTCTGGGCCAGGATGACCGCGGAGACCGGCACCGATGAGGCGCGGAAGCGCCGCATGATGCCGCGCTCGAAGTACGAGGCGACGTGGGAGGGGAGGGCGATGACGCCCACCGCGCCGAGGACGACCGCGATGTTGCTGACCACGTAGTACTCGGCGCCGCCGGCGCCGCGGAAGCCCTGATGGTAGTTGTTGAACACCCCGGCGATCACGAACATCACGACCACCGGGTAGGCCAGGGTGAATCCGACCGCCATCGGTTCCCGCACGAACAGCTTCAGTTCCAGCCAGGTCAGCTTGGCGAAGTCGGCGGGTCTCACCGCTCAGCTCCGCTCCGGCGCCGGCGGCTGGGTGAGGTGGAGGAAGACGTCCTCGAGGGTCGGCTGCTCGAGGCGCAGGTCGGCTGGCTCCAGAGCGTGGGCGACCAGCGCGGCGCCGACATGGACCAGCACCGGGCCATCCCCGGCGACCTCCACACGAGGGCCGTGGCGGGCGACCCGGCGTACGTGCGCGACCCGCTCCAGCCAGCCCAGGTCGGCGTCGACAGGGGCCGAGAACACGACCCGGACGCCGCCCCCGTGGCGGTTGATCAGCTCCTGGGGAGCGCCGAGTGCCGCCACCCTCCCCTGGTGGACCACGGCGACGCGATCGCAGAGCTGCTGCGCCTCCTCCATGAAGTGGGTGACCAGCACGACCGTGGCGCCACGATCCCGCACCGATCGGACCAGGTCCCAGGCGACCCTCCGGGCCGCGGGGTCGAGACCCTGGGTCAGCTCGTCGAGGAAGACCACCTCGGGTTGGTTGATCAGAGCCAGCGCGATGAAGAGGCGCTGCTGCTCGCCGCCGGAGAGGCGGGAGAAGGAGGCTCCCCGCCGACCCTGCAGCCCCCACTGCTCGAGGACGGGACGCCAGTCGATCCTCCGGGGCGCCAGCGAGGCGAAGAGGTCGAGCGCCTCCCACACCCTGATCCGGGCGGGGAGGGCGGCCTCCTGGAGCTGACAGCCGATGCGCGGGCGCAGCTCACCGGTCTGGCGGGCCGGATCCAGGCCCAGGACGCGAATGGTGCCCCGGTCGGGCCGGCGCAGGCCCTCCACGCATTCCACGGTGGTGGTCTTGCCGGCGCCGTTGGGCCCGAGCAGGCCGAAGATCTCGGCCTCCTCGACCGCCAGGGAGAGATCGTCGACCGCGACCACGCCGCGATAGGTCTTGCGCAGGTGCTCCACCTCGACGACCGCAGCCATCTGCGCCTCGCGGACGTTCTGCGCTCCGGTTGGGCTCCACCCCGTCCGCGGGTGGGGCACCCGGATCGTAGAGGAAGCGGTCAGCGTCGGTCCGGGCGACGCTGTCGAGCTTCCTCCCCGGGGGTCCCCGGCCCGGGTGGCGGGGTGATAATCACCGCCGTGAAGGTCCTTGTCGTGGAGGACGACCAGGAGACGGCGGACACGCTCCGGTGGGGTCTGGCCGAGGCCGGCATCGCGGCCGATGTCGTCCACAACGGAGCCGATGCGATCACCCAGGCGCAGAAGGACGCCTATGACACCGTCATCCTCGACGTCATGCTCCCCGGCGGGCCGGACGGCTTCGCCGTCTGCCGCCGTCTCCGCGATCTTCACGTCGCCAGCAGGGTGATGATGCTGACCGCCCGCTCGGCCGTGACGGATCGCGTCGCGGGCCTCGACTCGGGCGCCGACGACTACCTCACCAAGCCCTTCGCGTTTGCCGAGCTGCTGGCCCGCATCCGCGCGCTCTCGCGTCGCGACCTCGAGCCCAGGGACGCCACGGTGTCCGACCTCGCGGTCGACGAGCTGGCGCGCGTGGCCAGGGTCGGCCCCACTCCGCTGGTCCTCACCCGCAAGGAGTTCGATCTCCTCGCGCTCCTCGCCCACAACGTTGGGCGCGTGGTCGACGACGATCGCCTTCTCGACCGCGGCTGGGGTTACGAGGGAGCGCCCAGCCCCGGGCTGGTCGACGTCTACATGAGCCGGTTGCGGACCAAGCTGGTGCGCGCCGGATCGGAGGTTCGGATCGTGAGCGTGCGTGGCGTCGGCTACCGCATGGATGTGGAGAGTGCCTGACCGTCCGCGGCTGGCTCGCTGGGCCAGGGTCCTCAACCAGCCGCGCGGTGTGCGCAGCGGTGGGGGTGTGGCGACCGTCACCGTGCTCCTTCTCGCCCTGATGGGCGGCGCGACGGTGCTCGAGCTGGTCACGCCACCGGACGACACCTTCGGGGCCGTCCCGTTGCTCTGCGTGGTGGCGGCGCTCTGGCTGCTGCCCGCCTGGGCGGCCCTGCTGGTGGGCGCTGCCGCTCTGGCTCAGCCAATCGCCCTGGAGGGAGTCGGCCAGTGGGCGCCGCTCACCGCCGACTTCCAGTTCATCGCGGTGGCGGTGGTGACCGTCTTCGGCATGCTCGGTGTCAACGCCCTGGTCAGGGTCGGGGCGGAGCGGGAATCGCTCATCCACAGTCTCACCAGCTTCACCGCCGAGGCGGCTCACGAGCTGAACTCGCCGCTCAGCGCGATCCGGGTCACCGCCGACGTGACCCTGCAGCGTGACCGCGACCCGGCCACCTACATCGCCAGCCTCCAGCGCATCCGCGAGCAGGCGACCCAGCTGAGCGTGCTGACCGAGGGCCTGCTCCTGCTGGCGCGGCGGGATGCCAAGGCACTCTACGTGCGCCGCTCGCCGCTGTCGATGGACGACATCATGGAGGAGCTCTACGCCCGCTGGCGCGGGCCCGCGGAGCGCGCTCAGGTGACCCTCGAGGTCGATCGGGAGACGGGAGTCGAGCTGTCGGGGGACTCGACGCTGCTGGCACGCCTCTTCGACAACCTGCTGGACAACGCGCTGCGCCACGCCAAGAGCAGGATCGCCGTCGCCACCCACGTCGAGGACGGCGCCTGCCAGGTCAGCGTGGAGGACGACGGGGGTGGCTTCCCCCGGGCTGACCGGCCGGCCAGCGTCGATGAGCTGCGCCGCGGACGGGGGCCGGCGGCCGAGAACGGCGGCACGGGCCTCGGTCTCTCGATAGCCAGCGCGATCGCCGCCGAACACGGCGGCAGCATCCGCCTGGAACATCCCATCGGCGGATTGCGAACGATTGTCAGACTTCCCGTGACAGCGAGTTAGGGGTCGCGGCAGGGGTGGCGCTCACCCTGGGCGACATGAGCAGAGGCACAGGGCCCGGGAACCTCCTGGCGCGGTTGCGCTCGATGTACCTGCAGCTCGGGGAGCTGGCCCGCCGTCCCCTCGCCCACGGCGTCTCCCGCCGCCAGGAGGGACAGGGGATGGTCGAGTACGCGCTGATCCTGGTGCTGATCGCCGTCGTCGTGCTCCTGATCCTCACCACGGTCGGCAAGCAGGTCAAGAACGTCTTCTCCAACGTCAGCAGCAGCATCGGCGGCACCTGAGCTCGCGGCGGCCTGACCGCCGCGGCCCAGCTCGAGTCGAGGGCCGCGTAGCATCGCTGAGGTGGACGGAGGACGGTGGCCGGAGGAGCTGGAGGGGTTCATCGTTGCCGCGAAGGCGCGCACCTATGCCGGTGACGGAGGGGCGAGCCCATCGGCTGCTGCGGGCGAGCACGAGCACGTCTACGCGACCGGCTCGTGGCGATACCGGGATCGCTATGTGGGCGGTGCCGACTTCTGCGGGCAGGAGGTGGTGTGGCACGAGCGGACCCCGGTCTGGGCGATGGTCTACTACGGCACGCTGCTCCGCCCCGCCGACCTGGACGGGGCCACCGCCGGGCGGGTGATCAAAGCGGCGCTCAGCGCCCTCTACGCGCGGGGCCGGTTCCTCGGCGGCTGGACGGCCGAGGTGGAGGGCTACAGCTACCAGGACGCCAGCGCCGGGGACGTGCGCTGCTTCACCGGAGAGGAGCAGATCAGCCGCGCCGGCGCGACCTGCTACCGGCTGTGGTACGCGGGCGGGCTGACCCGTGAGTGACGCCCGCCCTCTGAGCGCGTCCATCGGACGCTTGTCGGGTTAATCACCCCATTACCCAGGACCCCCCCAATCCATCACCCGGAAAGCCCTCCCGGGCTGCAAGACTGGCTCGTACCGCTTGAGTTGCTGTCCGACTCAGCCGAAGGGGAGACGCGCCATGACCGACGTGACCACGCTCTCGATCGACGACTCCGAGGAGACCGACGAGGCCGAGGAGGCCGAGGCGGAGGAGGCTGAGGAGGAGGGCGCCGAGGAGGAGTCCGAGGAGAGCCCGACCGTCGAGGCTGAGGAGGCCGAGGCCCCCGTCGGCGCGGCCGCCGAGGAGGTCGCCGGCTGAGCTCTCGGGGCGGCCGGTGATCACCGGCCGTTCGGGCCTCGCACGCTCCTGCCCGTCCGGAGGCCGCGGCGCCACGGGCGGGCGAGAGCGGGGAGGCGCCCGCGTTCTGGCAGAATCCAGAGCGCGCGCACGTCCTGTCATGAGGTTCTGCATCGGTGGCCGTCCTCGACCCGTGTGACAACTGCGGTCGCCCGACCCCCATCTACCGGCTGGCCGCGGTGATCCTCGACGGCAGGGTCGCCCGGCTGTGCCCGCTGTGCGCCTCCACGGAGAGGGAGCGGATCGAGGTCCCCTACGCTCCCCGGGCCGACCAGGGGGCGATCCAGCCGAGCACAGCCCGCGACGTCTGGTGACTCGGGAGCCGTTCTCCGCCCGCCTGGCCGCGCGCGGGCGCGAGCTGGACTCCGCGCTCTGCCTGGGCCTCGATCCCACCGGCTGCCGCGATGCCGCCGAGGTGGAGCGCTTCTGCAGCGCGCTGCTGGAGGCGGCGCTCCCCCATGTGGTCGCGGTCAAACCCAACCTCGCCTTCTTCGAGCAGCACGGGTCGGCCGGGCTCGCCGTTCTGGAGAGGGTGCGGCGCCTGATCCCGGACAGCCGCCTGGTCATCCTCGACGGCAAGCGCGGTGACATCGGCAGCACCGCCGAGGCCCAGGCGCGCGCGCTCTTCGACGTCTGGGGGGCGGACGCGGTGACCGTCAACCCGCTCCTCGGCCGGGACTCCGTCGCCCCCTTCCTGGAGCGTCCCGGCACGGCCGCCCTGCTGCTCGCCCGCACCAGCAACCCCGGCGCCGCCGACTTCCTGGAGGCTCCGCTCCAGGACGGCCGGCCCCTCTACCGGCTGATCGTCGAACGCGCGCTCGGCTGGGAGGGCGCTGCCGAGATCGGCTTCGTGGTCGGCGCCACCGCCCCCCACGCCATCGCCGAGATCCGCAGCCTCGCCCCCTCCGCGTCGCTGCTGCTGCCGGGAGTCGGCGCCCAGGGCGGCGACCTCGAGACCGCCGTCGCGGCGGGCCTCGACCGTGCCGGAGCGGGCATCCTGGTCCCTGTCTCCCGCGGCATCAGCGGCGCAACCGACCCCGCGGCCGCGGCCCGGGAGCTGTGCCGCCGCATCGAGACGGTCCGCGGGGCGGCGCCGCGGCGATGAGCGCCCGCGCCGTCATCGAGCTCTCCGGACACATCATCGACAGCATGGTGCTGCCCCGGGTCATGGACAGCGTCATGGACATGGGAGCCACCTTCCACGTCGAGGAGTTCCGGGTCGGGACCCGGCTCGACGAGCCCTCCTTTGCCCGGCTCACCATCGAGGCCGAGGATGAGGCCAAGCTCGCCGCGGTGATCGCCGCCTGTCAGCAGCACGGTGCCGCCGTGGTCGGTGCCGCGGACGCGGAGACCGCTGCGGCGCCCTCCGACGGCGTCTTCCCCGACACCTTCTACACGACCACCAACCAGCCGACCGCGGTCCGGTTGGGGGGCCGGTGGGTGTCCGTGGATGAGATCGAGATGGACTGTGGCGTGGTGATCGCCGGCGGCGCGGCCCGCGCCGTCCCGGTCAGCGACGTCCACGCCGGTGACCTGGTGGTGGTGGGCCGGGCCGGCGTCCGGATCACCCCGGTGGAGCGGGGGAGGGGCAAGGAGATCTTCGGATTCACCACCAGCTCGCTCTCTCCGGAGAAGCCCAAGCATGAGGTGATCCGCGAGCTGGCCGGCACCATGCGCGAGATCAAGGCCCGCAACGGCCGGATCTGCTTCGTCGGCGGCCCCGCCATCATCCACACCGGGGCCGGCCCCCTGCTCGCCCACCTGATCAGCGCCGGCTACGTGCAGGTGCTCTTCGCCGGCAACGGGCTGGCCGCCCACGACATCGAGTCCCAGTTCTTCGGCACCTCCCTGGGCATCGGGCTGGAGAGGGGTCTTCCCATCGAGTCCGGTCACGAGCTGCACATGCGGACCGTGAACCGGGTGCGCGCCGCCGGCGGCATCGCGCCGGCGGTGGAGGCCGGCATGCTCCGGCGCGGTGTGATGTACGAATGCGTCCGCAACGGCGTGGACTACGTGCTGGCCGGATCGATCCGCGACGACGGCCCGCTTCCCGACGTGGTCACCGACATGCTGGAGGCGCGCCGGCGGATGCGGGCGGCCCTGGTCGGCGTGGACCTGTGCATCATGTGCGCCTCCATGCTCCACGCCATCGCCACCGGCAACCTGCTGCCGGCCGCCACCCGGACGGTGTGCGTCGACATCAACCCCGCGGTGGTCGCCAAGCTGGCCGATCGCGGCTCCTCGCAGACCCTGGGGCTGGTCACCGACGTCGAGTCCTTCCTGCGGGAGCTGGGGGAGGCGCTGGCCGGGGAGCCCCGATGAGCCTGCTCCTCGTCTCCGGCGGACCCGAGCCCGAGCACGCCGCCGCCGGCCATCCGGAGCGTCCCGACCGGGTGGCCGCCATCCTCGAGCACCTCGCCGGCCAGCCCGACCTGGCCCGGATCCCCCGGGTCGAACCCGGCGAGGCGGACGGCGCGGCCGTCGAGCTCGTCCACACCCCGGCTCACGCCGCCGCGGTCCGGGCCATGGCCCAGCGTGGTGGCGCGTGGTTCGACGGCGACACCTTCTGCGCTCCCGGCTCCCACGCCGCCGCGCTGCGCTCGGTGGGCGCGGCGCTGCGGGCGGTCGACGCCGTCTGCGACGGCGAGGCCACCCATGCCTTCTCGATCAGCCGGCCGCCGGGGCACCACGCCACCGCGGCGCGCGCGATGGGCTTCTGCATCTTCAACAACGTCGCCATCGCCGCCCGCCATGCCCAGGGCCGGGGCAGGGGCCGGATCGCCATCGTCGACATCGACGTGCACCACGGCAACGGCACCGAGGAGATCTTCTGGGACGACGCCTCGGTCCTCTACACCTCGCTCCACGAGTGGCCCCTCTATCCCGGCACCGGGGACGCCGGCGCCCGCGGAGGACCCGCGGCCGCCGGGCTCACCATCAACGTCCCGCTGCCCTCCGGCACCACCGGGGACGTGTGGCTGGAGCGGCTCGACGCCGAGGTGCTCCCCGCGGTGACCGCCTTCCGGCCGGACCTGGTGCTGGTGAGCGCCGGGTTCGACGGGCACGTCGACGACCCGCTGGCCACCCTGCGGCTCACGGCGGCCACCTACGCGGGGGTGGCGGAGCGCCTCCGTGCCCTCTGCCGGGAGGCGGGCACCGGCTCGGTGTGGGTGCTGGAGGGCGGCTACGACCTCCAGGCCCTCGGGGAGTCGGTGGCGGCGGCCCTGCGCGGCCTGGAGCCGAATGAGTGGCTATGACCCACCGTTCCGCGTCCGGCCGGTAACCGGACGGGGGACGGCTCGTTAACCTTCACGAGATGGGTGCCGCCTGCCCCCGCGCCATCGCCGCCCTGGCAGCGGCCGCCGCCGCCACCCTGAGCGGGTGCGGCCTGGGGGCGTCGCCGGTGTCCACCAACGGCACGGGGGTGGCCACCCAGCCCCCCGGGGCCGGGGTGACCGGCACGGTGACAGCGACGCCGGGCACCTCGGCGTCGCCGGCTCCCCAGGTCAACGGGGAGCGGACCGTCCTGGTCCAGGACGGCCTGCGCATCCACAGCTCGCCGTCGCTGACGGCGTCGGTGGAGGGGGCCGCGGCCTGGGGGGTCACGCTGACCGTCCTCGGCTACGACGCTGACGGCGGCTCCTGGTCGGGCTCATCGACGCCCGGGGGCTGGTACAACGTCCAGGGCGCGACCGTCACCGGCTGGATCGTCGCCGACCCCACCTACACCGCCGCCGGCGTGCTCAGCTCGGTCGGCTTCGATGACAAGTACATCGACGGCGTCCTCTTCCCGACCGGGTGGAGCTACGCCGACGACCCCGGGGAGGCCGTCTTCCGGCCCCAGAGCGGGAGCGACCCCGCCACCCTGGTGATCCGCGCGGCGGCCAGCCTCAGCGCGCTGGGAGCGGCGGGCCTGACCGGGTACGACTCGGTCTCCAGCAACTCCGAGGTGGTGACCTGCGGCTACACCGGGACCCTCGTCCAGTACACGGCCGGCCCCGGGGCCTCGCCCCAGCCCACCCTGGACCCCGGGGGGGCGACGGTGACCCGGCTCGCCGACTTCGCCCAGTTCCGGGTCACGCTCTCCTCCAGCTACACCCTCGACATCGAGATCAACTACGCGGCGTCCGGCGACTACACCGTGTTCGAGAACGTCCTCAACAGCATTCGCTTCCCCTTCCCCGAGTGCGAGGCGGGGACGACGGGCGCGCCGAGCGCCAGCCCGAGCCCGGGCTGAGCGCGGTGCGCACCTTCGTGGTCGAGCTCGACATGAGCCGGACGGCGATCGCCGACATCACCGACGAGGCGGCCCGCTTCGTCCGGGGCGCGGGGGACGGGCTGCTCAGCGTCTTCGCCCCCCACGCCACCGCCGGGCTGGCCCTGATCGAGACGGGGGCCGGCTCCGAGGCCGACCTGCTCGAGGCCCTGGGGCGGCTGCTGCCCCGCGACGCCCGCTACCGCCACCAGCACGGAAGCCCCGGCCACGGCGTCGACCACCTCCTGCCCGCCCTGCTCCCGCCATCGCTGACGGTTCCTGTGGCAGGCGGCCGGATGCTGCTCGGCACCTGGCAGCGCCTGGTCCTGGTCAGCCTCAACCGGGACAATCCCGGCCGCCAGGTGCGGCTCTCCTTCCTCGCGGGCTGAGGCGCCGCCCGCGCCGCTCGGCTCAGCTGACCTGGATCAGCTGGTGAGCGTTGAGCCAGCCCAGGCTGAGGCTCATGAGCAGGGCGCTCGCCGCCACCAGGGCCACGTATCCGGCACCGATGACGATGCGGGTGCGCACCGGGAGCTGGGGCGCCTCCGTCCCCATCCGGGCGGCCCGAAACCGGCCCCAGACCGAGTAGCAGCCGACCAGGAAGACGAGGACGAGGATGGGGTTGACCACCGTGGCGCCGGCCAGCTGGCTGCCCAGGAGGGCGCCGAGGATGAGCAGGCCGGCCAGATTGAACCATTTGCTGATGGCGCTGGCCACCCGTCCGCCGTCCAGGGGAAGCATCGGGACCAGGTTGAAGAGGCTGATGAAGAACCCGAAGTAGCTGAGCGAGACCGCGAAGGCGACGCCCGGGGCGTTGAACGGCTGGGCGAGCGCCCAGAGGTAGACGGCGAGGGTGGCCGCGAAGCCCGCGATGGGCCCGGCTATGGCGATGATCGCCTCGGTCCGCCGGCTGCTGGTGAGGCCTCGCCCGGCGGCGGTGAACGCGCCCAGGAAGGGGATGAAGACCGGTGCCGACATCGGAACGCCCATCGCCCGCGAGGTGAGGAAGTGCCCCATCTCGTGGACGAAGATGATCAGGACCAGTCCCACCGCGAAGGCCCAGCCGAAGAGCAGGGAGTAGACGACGATCGCGATCAGCATGGTCACGGCGGTGATCCCGAACTTGCTGAAGAGGGCGCCGTATTTGAGGACCGCCAGAGCGGCGGTCATCAGTCCACCCAGGACGCCGCTGCGGCGCCGCGCCTGGGTCCGGGACGGAGGGGCGCCGGGTGGGGACGGGGCCGGCTGCTGCCAGGCGTCCCAACCGGGAGGCGGGTATGCGGTGCCGGGGTGAGGCGGGGGGTAGACCGTGCCCGGGTGGGGGGCGGGCGGCTCCCCCGGAGCCGCCGGATAGGGTGAGTAGGTGTTCCACCCCGTGGGGAGGTAGCCGGCGGCGGAAGGGGGCGGGGACTGCCCGACCTCCGGCACCGGCGGCTGGTCGAGCCCCTCGGGCGGAGCAGGCATCACGCCGATCATGGCACGGGCGGCTGACCCGGCCCTGCATCGAGCGGGACCAGCGCGGACGGGGCGCGGCCCTGTATCGTCCCCGCTCGCATGGACGACATGAACCTGCACGGCTCCCGCATCGGGATCGTGGGCGCCGGCGTGATGGCCGAGGCGATGCTCTCCGGCCTCCTCAGCCGGGGCCTGGTCGAGGCCGCCGCGGTGACCTGCAGCGACCCCCGGGAGGCACGCCGTCGCGAGCTCCAGGAGCGTCACGGCGTGTCGGCGGTCGCCAGCAACGCCGAGACGGCGGCGCAGGGAGACATCATCCTGCTCTGCGTCAAGCCCCAGGTGCTCGGGATCGTCATGCCCGAGCTGAAGCCGGTGATGCGCCCGGGACAGCTCGTCATGAGCATCGTGGCCGGGGCCAGCAGCCACGCCCTGGCCGAGGGCCTCGGCCACCCGGCGATCGTCCGCTGCATGCCCAACACGCCGGCCCAGATCGGCAAGGGGGTGACGGTCTGGTTCGCCACCCCGGCCGTCGACGCCACCGGGCGGGCCCAGGCCCGGACCATCCTCTCCGCCCTCGGGACCGAGTTCGAGGTCGACGACGAGCGCCAGGTGGCCATGGCCACGGCGGTGAGTGGGAGCGGCCCCACCTACATCTTCCTGTTCATCGAGGCGCTCACCGACGCCGCCGTCCATCTGGGGTTCCCGCGTCACGTCGCCCGGGAGCTGGTGCTCGACACCATGCAGGGATCGGCGGCATTCGCGCTGGCGAGCGGGAAGCACGTCGCCGAGCTGCGCGACATGGTGACCTCGCCGGGCGGCACCTCCGCCGCGGCCATGTACGAGCTGGAGCGGGGGCGGCTGCGCACCGTGGTGAGCGACGCGGTCTGGGCCGCCTTCGAGCGCACCCTCGGCCTCGAGGCCGCCCTGGAGGGGCGGGCCCCCGAACCCACGGCCCGGCCCCGCTGAGGCCGGTCCGGAGCCCGCGCGAGACCCGGTCGCAACCGACGCCCCTGGGCGGGTGGTGTTCTGGTAAAGCGCCTGTTGCGCCGTTGGATGCGTTAGCAGTGATGGTGTAGCCTCGCCGTGGACCGGCGCCGGGCTGGCGCCGCCACGGTGATGGTTCACAGCGGAGAACGCAGAGGGGGGCGCGTGTCGCTCATCGGTGGCCACCGGCCGCCGCGTCTGAGGGGACCGAGACCGCGCCAGGTGCGCGCTGTCACGGCCGCCCTGGGCGTGCTCTGCCTGGCCACCGCGATCTGGGCGCTGGTCAGCGGGGGCGAGAGCGTCGAGGCGCTGCTTCTGCTCCTGCTCTGCGCAAGCGTCGCCTGCCTGGGTGCTGCCTACCTCTCGGAGAGGTACCACCGGTGCCACCTGCAGCAGCTGTCGGAGTCTCGCGACCTGCTCCAGCCGACGGTGCACTCGCCACTCTCGGTCACAGCCCTGCTGGACCGGCTTTGCACGATCTTCGAGGCCGGGTTCGCCGAGGCGATGGTGCTGCCCGACGCCCCCGGGAAGAGCGTGGCGGTGTTCCGTGTCCGCGAGGGCAAAACCATGGAGACCTCGGCGGCTCTCGACCAGGAGCTGCTCTCCGACGTCTTCGCGGTGATCGTCCCCTCCAGCATGAGCCTGGTGCTCCGCGAGGGATCCGGCCCCGAGCAGAGCGACCGCCTGCTGCGCCGGCGCGGGCTCCGCGACGCCGTCATGGCGGCGCTGTCGGTGGAGGGCAGGATCCTGGGCAGCGTCATCGTCGGACGGGGGCCGGGAGCCCCGCACGCCTTTGACGAGGAGGACCGCCGCCTGCTCGAGGCCCTCGCCCCCCAGGTGGGGGTGACCGTGGAGAAGCTCCGGCTCGACGAGCGGCTCAATCACCAGGCCTTCCACGACTCCCTCACCGGGCTCGCCAACCGGAGCCTCTTCGTAGACCGGGTCGTCCACGCGCTCGATCGCCGGGTGGCCGCCGCGCGGCTCCGCGCCGCCATCCTCTTCATCGACCTCGACGACTTCAAGGTGGTCAACGACAGCCTCGGCCACCCCAGCGGCGACCTCCTCCTCCGGGCGGTGACGGAGCGGCTGCGACGGGTGGTGCGGCCCTTCGACACGGTGGCCCGCCTGGGCGGCGACGAGTTCGCCGTGCTCATCGAGGACCTCGCCGGTCCCGAGGAGGCGGTCGCGGTGGCGGAGCGCTTCCTGGAGGAGCTGGGCGCCACCTTCGACCTCGAGGGCAACGCGGTGAGCATCGGGGCGAGCGTCGGCATCGCCATGGCCGACACGCCGTCGATGACCTGCGACGACCTCCTCCGCGAGGCGGACGTGGCCATGTACCGCGCCAAGGAGCGGGGCAAGGCGACCGTCGAGACCTTCGACGCCGGCATGCAGAGCGCGCTGGAGAGCGGGGTCCAGCTCAAGAGCGAGCTGGAGCAGGCCGTCACAGCCGGCGAGCTGTTCGTCGAGTACCAGCCGATCGTCGAAGTGGGCAGCGGTGCGATCGTCGGGGTCGAGGCCCTCGCTCGCTGGGACAGCCCGCGCCGCGGGCGGGTCGGCCCCCGCGACTTCATCCCCGTCGCCGAGTCGAGCGGGCTGATCCGCGAGATCGGCCAGCGGGTGCTGCACACCGCGTGCGCGCAGGCGGTGAGCTGGATGGCCGGCCGGCCCGGCCACCCGATCTACGTGAGCGTCAACCTCTCGCCCCGCCAGCTCCTCCACCCCGGCTTCGCCGCCGAGGTGGCGGCGGTGCTGGAGGAGACCCGGCTCCGCCCCGCGCTGCTCACCCTGGAGATCACCGAGAACCTGCTGGTCGAGAAGACGGCGACCACCCTGGAGCGGCTCCACGCCCTCAAGGGTCTCGGCGTGACCCTGGCCATCGACGACTTCGGGACCGGCTACTCCTCGCTCGGCGAGCTGAAGTTCCTGCCCGTCGACGCCCTCAAGATCCCCAAGGCGTTCGTGGACAACGTCGCCACCGATCCGCGTGAGCGCGCCTTCCTGGCCGGCATCATCGGGCTGGGCCGGACCCTCGACCTGCGTCTGGTGGCGGTGGGGGTGGAGCACGCCGCGCAGCTCGACGAGCTGCGCGGGCTGCGCTGCGACCTCGCCCAGGGCTTCCACCTCGGCAGGCCGCTCGATGCGCAGGGCGTGGCCGAGCTGCTCGCCGGAGAGCCGGCCGGAGCCCCCGGGGGTGCTGGCCGGCGAACCTGGCGGCAGGCGCCGTCCCGGCCGCAACAGCCCGGCGCCGCGTCGATCCCACAGAGCGCCGGCGCGTAGTCCTCGGGGTGGGTCAGCCCGCAGGCAGGGAGGCGAGGATCGCCTCGGCCAGGGCCCGCGCCGACTCCGCGCTCAGCTCGACGGCCACCCGGGCCGAGGGACCGCGCGCCGGGTTGAGGAAGTCGAGGTTGAGGGTGTGCTCGGCGCTGGCGTGCTGGGGGTGGTCGTAACAGACGGTGGCCGCGGTCACCGGGAACCAGGCCGGGAAGCCCTTGCCGCTCCCCTCGATGGCGACGGTCTCGGTCTGATAGGTGCACATGGCGTGTTCTCTCCCGGCTCGCTCAGCCGTTGAGGTAGCGGCCGAACCACTCGTCGATCCGCGCCCATCCGTCGAGGGCGGCCTCGACGCGGTAGCTGGAGCGGTCGACGCAGAAGAAGGCGTGGCCGGCGCCCTCGTAGCTGTGGAATTCGTGGGTCTTGCCGAGGCGGTTGAGCTCGGCCTCCAGCTCGGCGACGTGCTCGGGTGAGGGGAAGCGGTCCTCGGCGCCGAAGAGCCCGAGCAGCGGGCAGGAGAGCTGGGGCGCGAGGCCGATGATGGGCTCGAACCTGAAGGGCGCCTGGGGGGGGACGACCCCGGTCACGCCCGCGCCGTAGCAGTCGACGGCCGCGTCCAGGGGCAGGCTGCAGGCGGCGAGGAAGGCCTGCCTGCCCCCGGAGCAGTAGCCGATGACGCCGACCTTGCCGTTCGACGTGGCCAGGGAGCGGAGCTGGCGGGCGGCGGCGTCCACGTCACCGACCAGGCGCTTGTCGGGCACACCTCCGGCGGCGCGCACCGCGGCGGCGGAATCGTCGGGTCCGGCGTCGCCGCCCTCGCGGAAGTGGAGATTGGGGCAGATGGCGAGGTAGCCGGAGGCGGCGAAGCGGCGGGTCACCTCCTTGCTCCAGCGGTCCCACCCCGGGGCGTGATGGATGACCACCACCCCGCCGAAGGATCCCTCGCCCAGGGGCTGGGCGAGGTAGGCGGGGACCTGGTCACCGCCGTGCCCGGCGATCCGGATCGTCTCCGCGGTCAGCGCGTCCGCGACCTGTGCCATGGCTCTCTGCTCCCGATGCGATTCGCTGGCAGTGCGACGCCCAATTTCGCACACCGGCGGTGCCCGGCGCGAGCTCAGAAGAGGGCGGAGGCCAGCTCGCCGCGCAGGGCTTCGATCGCCGGATCCGCCTGCCGCTGGGCCTCGATGCCGCCCACCACCACACGGCGGAGCTGTGCCCGCTCCGGGCCGTCGCTCCGGCGGATGGCGGCGATCAGCCGCCGCAGGCCCGCGCTGCCCTGGCCGTCCTGGACCAGCGCGGCGAGCTGCGGATCAGCGCCCCGGGAGATCTCGATGCGGGCCCGGATCCCGTCGCACACCGGGTCGTCGCGGGAGGGGGCGAGCACCCCGTCGGCCTCGTCGAGCCGCCCTGCCGCGAAGAGCAGGGCCCCCAGCGCCCGGCGCGGAGCGGGATCATCGGGCTGGGCCAGGACGGCGGCGCGGAGGCCGGCCTCGTCCTGGGGGAGGGGTGGGGGAGGGGCGACCGGGGCCAGCTGGGTCAGGAAGCGCTCCACCTGCGCGCGGGGCTGGAGGCCGACGAACTCCGCGACCAGCGCGCCCTCGCGGAAGCCCTTGACCGCCGGGATGCCCTGGATCCCGAAGCGGGCCGTGGTCATGGGGTTGGCGTCGACGTCCAGCTTGGCGAGCGTGATGCCACCGTGGCGGGCCACCGCATCCTCGAGGATCGGCCCGAGGGTGCGGCAGGGGGCGCACCAGCCGGCCCAGAAGTCGACGACCACGGGCTGGCGGCGGGACCCGGCGACCACGGCGCCGTCGAAGGTGGCGTCGGTGACGTCGATGACGGGGGCGGGGGCGACCATGCCCCTATTCTGCCCGAGCACCCCCCGCCGCCAAACTCGGGGCGGCGCCGCCCTCCCCGGCGCGGCCCGGCTCGGGCGCGGGGTGGGCGCCCAGCGCGGATGCGCTACCTTGTGCGCCGATGAACTCTCAGGGCCGGGACGTGCTGGCCCGGCGCGGTATCCTGGCGCTCGGCTCCGCCCTGCAGGGGGGCACCCTGGTGGTGCGCGACGACCACGGCACCAGCGTGCTGGGCCACGGGGGCGAGCGGGTCCAGATGACCGTGCACGACCCGCGGATGTGGGGGATGACGCTCACCGCGGGTGGCAACGGGCTGGGTCTCGCCTACATGCGCGGGTACTGGGGCAGCCCGGACCTCACCGGGGTGCTGCGCCTCCTGGCCCACAACCTCGACCGCATCAACCGCCTGACCGCCCCGCTCGACGCCGCCCGCCAGGTCGCCGCCCGGATGCGCGCGCAGCGCCCGACCCGGGCCGCCGACAGACGCAACATCCACGCCCACTACGACCTTGGCAACAGCTTCTTCGCGCTCTTCCTCGACCCCACCATGGCCTACTCGTGCGCCATATTCGAGCCCGGTGACGACGACCTGGAGGCCGCGTCGCGGCGCAAGTTCGACCGCATCTGCGACCGCCTGCGCCTGACTGCCGGCGATCACCTGCTGGAGATCGGCACGGGCTGGGGCGGGCTTGCCATCCACGCCGCCCGGCGCCACGGCTGCCGGGTCACCACGACCACGATCTCGCACGAGCAGTTCGAATACGCGTGCGACCGCGTCGCCGCCGCCGGCCTCTCCGACCGGGTGACGGTGCTGGAGGAGAACTACCGCGACCTGCGCGGCCGGTTCTCGAAGCTGGTCTCGGTGGAGATGATCGAGGCCGTCGACTGGCGCCTGTACGACGAGTTCTTCCGCTGCAGCGAGCGCCTGCTGGAGCCCGACGGGCTGGCGGTGATGCAGGCCATCGTCATTCAGGACCGCGAGTGGTCGGCGGCGCGCTGGCGCGAGGATTTCATCCGGCGCTACATCTTCCCGGGGGGATTCCTGCCGTCGGTCCGGTCGCTGCTGGACGCCGCCAACCGGAGCAGCGGGCTGCGCCTGGTGGAATTGGACGATATCGGCGCAAACTACCCAATTACGCTGCGCCACTGGCGCGAGGCTCTCGACGCCGCCCACGACCGCGCCATCGCGCTCGGCTACGACGAGCAGTTCCTGCGCATGTGGCGCTTCTACTTCGCGTACTGCGAGGCGGGCTTCTTGGAGCGGCGCATCAGCGACGTGCACCTCACGTTCGCCGGTCGCGCATGGCGGAGGATGCCGGCGCGAGGGGAGCGTGAGGAGGTCAGCCGCCCGGGTGTCGCCGCGGAGCGTGCGACAGCCGCTCACTGAGCGTCCGGTTTCGGTCGCGGGTCGGTGCCATTGATGGCGGGGTCCCAGGCGGGCTTCCCTGCCCCTGATGGCTCATTCGTGAGTTGATGTCGGCGTGCCCGCGAACACGCGTTTGTGTTCTTGGCCTATAATCTCGACCCGCTATGGCATCGCGCGACCTCCCGGTCGATCGCCAGAGGCGGCTTCCCATCGGCACTGAGCTGCCAGTGCCCGCCGGCGCAGGGGGGAACGGCTGACCGTGTGGCGTGATGATCAGCCGATATCCGAGCCGCGACGCACGAGCGGTGGGGAGGATCCTGGAATCCGGCAGGATCGCGGTGTACCGCGCCTCGTGCCGTTGCCTCGTGTCGACGACGACAGAGGCAGTCTCTCGTTCATCGAAGCCGGTGACGACGTGCCCTTTCAGATCCGGCGCGTCTACTATGTGACGGGCGTACCGGCAGGCGCGCAGCGGGGTGGTCATGCCCACGCCAACAACGAACGGCTGATCGTCGCCGTCGCCGGCAGCGTCCGAATCACAGTCGATAACGGCATCATCCGTGTGACATACGCCTTGGACCGCAGCGACCTGGGATTGTACATCCCCTCTCTGACCTGGTGTGAACTGCACGACTTCTCTGCGACAGCCGTCTGCTTGGTGCTGTCGTCACAACACTATGATGCCTCGGATTACATATCCGATTACGATGAGTTCGTGAGCAAGGTTCGCCGCTGCCGATGATCGTCCCACCTCTCGACGTTCGTCCCAGTTCGCCCCAGGAGACAGAGGAGCTGCACTCAGCGATGCAGCGCGTCGTCGACAGTGGCCGCTATGTACTGGGCGATGAGGTGGTCGCGTTTGAACGCCGCTTCAGCGGCTACATCGGCGTCTCGCACTGTGTCGGAGTTGGCAGTGGCTTGGATGCTCTGCACCTAACGCTGCGCGCTCTAGGCATCAGTTCTGGAGATGAGGTCATCGTACCCGGCCACACCTTCATCGCCACGTGGCTGGCGGTTGTACATGCGGGCGCCCGTCCGGTCCCCGTGGATATCGATCCTCTCACATATAACCTCGACGTCGCCAGGGTGGCTGGGGCCATCAACACCCAGACGCGCGCCATTGTGGCCGTGCATCTGTATGGTCAGCCGGTCGATATGGATCCGCTGCTTGCCATCGCAGACCAACATGGCCTTCCCGTGGTTGAGGATGCCTCACAGGCTCACGGCGCTCTGTATAACGGGCGCCACGTTGGCAGCCTGGGCGTTGCGGGAACGTGGAGCTTCTATCCGTCTAAGAATCTTGGCGGGATCGGAGATGGCGGTGCAGTGACGACCGACGACGCCGCGCTGGCGGAGCGAGTGCGTGTGTTGCGCAGTTATGGCGCGACCGAGAAGGATGGGTTCGAAGTCGCCGGATTCAACTCTCGACTCGATGAACTTCAGGCTGCCACACTGCGAGTGAAGTTGGACAGACTGGATAGCCGAAATGCTCGTCGTCGGGCCCTGGCCGCAATGTATCAGGATTCCCTGCGCGACTCGCAGTACGGCCTCCCGTCCGTGCCGCCCTGGGCAGAGGTTGTGTGGCATCAATTCGTCATCCGTTCAGCTCGACGCGACGAGCTGCGACGCCATCTCGAACAACGGCAGATTGCCACTGCGATTCACTATCCCGTACCCCCTCATCAGCAGCCCCTGTTCGCGCAGTATGCCGGCTGCGCCCTGCCCCGTACGGCGGCAGCGGCACGCGAGATCCTCAGCCTGCCGATAGGCCCACACCTGAGTGACGATACGGTCGGATACGTCATTGACGCTCTGCAGGATTTTGACCATTCCCGATGAATGTCGCCACGCCACGGGTAACCGTGATTGCGACCTGCTTCAATCACAAGCGGTTCCTTGTGGACTGTCTGGAGTCCATACGTGCACAGACCTACCAGAACGTTGAGCTCATCATCCTTGACGACCGCTCGACTGACGGCTCCCCTGATCTAATCGACGACTGGCTCCGTACGACCGGTGTCAACGCTCGTTTCATTGCGCACGGCAAGAACATGGGGATATGCCGCTCGCGGAACGAGGCCCTCCGCCATGCCACTGGGAAGTATGTGGCCACCATTTCGACAGACGACGTGTGGCTCCCCGAGAAGCTGGCCGTGCAGACGGAGATGATGGAGCAGCAACCAGACACAACCGCGGTTGTCTACAGCGATGCGCTGGTCATGGACGAGGACGGCAACGCTCTGGGCCCGATGTTCATCGAGCAACACCGCTCATTTACAACCATGCCTGATGGTGATATCTACCGTGACCTGCTCGTAGGTAACTTCATTCCCTCTCTTGGAACGCTTCTCCGGCGAAGCGCCCTTCAGACCATCGGCCCCTACGACGAGGCGCTTGTCTTCGAGGACTGGGACATGTGGCTGCGCCTGGCCCGTCGGTTTCGATTCGCTTATTCACCGGTGCCCGTGGCGCGCTACAGAATTGTGCGGACGTCGTTGATACGCGAACTCGCTGGGGAGCGGCGTGCTGACCTGGCTGAGTCCTCGATCAGGATTCGCCTGAAGCACGTGGGACAGAGCGCGGAGATGGACAACCTGTTACGTGTCGGGTTGACGGCAGAGCTGGATATCCTCTACCAGCGTGCGCATCCGCGTCGCTGCGCCTACTACCGGCGCGTGGCCGATCGTGGTTGCAGCCAGACGGAATTCGATGTCTGCGCCCTGGCTCGTCTGCGCATACCGTGTGCGTGGGCGCACAGAACCGGGGCCATCCTCAGCCGCCTGCGACGCGACCCAGCATCATCAGCTCGCGAAACGCCGCCGGAGCCATGACCTCCCTGGCGTGGAGGCGTCCGATTTCGTGGATCCGCCCGACCAACTCGACATTGGTGGCCAGCCGGGACCGAGTGCGATCGAACCAGATGTTGTCCTCGAGGCCAACTCTGACGCCGCCACCGTAGGCGATTGCGACCGCGTTCATCGGCAGCTGCGCCTCCCCGAGCCCGGCCGCAGCCCACACGGTGTCAGGTGGGAGTGCCTCGATCAGGATGCCCAACTCAAGCAGCGTCGGCTGGGCAGAGGCGATATTCCCGAAGAAGAGATTGGCATAGAGACGGCCTTCGATGATCTCCTTGCGGAGAAGATACTTGGCGTAGTTGGCCATCCCGAGATCGAAGATCTCGAGTTCGGGTTTGATCCCCCGGTCCCTCATTCGCTCCGCTAGGCCCTGCACCGTCTCCGGTGCGTTGACACTGCTGCTATTGGCGAAATTGAGGGATGACAGCGTCAATGACGCCATGTCCGGTTTGAGGTCACCATCCAGCTCCAGAACCTCGGCCCGCTTCTCCAATTCGGACCAGTTGCGGCCGCTGCATGACACACACAGGACCAAGTCGTCACGACGATCGCGAATGAGACCAATGATGCGAGCGTAGACGCCCTTCCGGTAGGTGGGGTCGCCGCTCTCATCGCGGGCGTGCAGGTGAGCCGTGGTGATCCCGAGGTCGGCACACGCCAGAACGTCCGCGGCGATCTCCTCGGGAGTAAGCGGCACATGCGGGGTCATCGCCTTGGTCGGGATCATCCCGGTGGGGGCGAGATTGACGATGGCGTCCATCAGCGGGCGACCTCCATGGCGACGGATACTCCGTTGTATCCCGGGTTGCCCTCGCGCACCACTCTCGCGGGATTGCCGACCACGACGGTGTTGGCCGGGACGTCGCGAGTGACCACCGCCCCGGACCCGATCACCGCATTGGCACCGACAGAGATATGGGGGTTTATCACCGAGCCGGCACCGACGAAGGCACCCTGACCGACGGTTACGAAGGCACACAGCGTGCAACCCGGCCCCAGGGTCGCGTAGTCCTGAACAGTAACGTGGTGCCCAACCGAGACCGAACGGTTCAGAAGCACCAGGCGTTTGAGGCTGGCGTTCGCACCGACGACACACCCCGCGTTGACGAGAACTCCGGCATCGACGGCGACCGTCGAGGCCAGCACCGAGGTGGGATCGATGACTGTGGCAAGCGTGGTGAACCCCAATGCGAGCACCTCGTGCTCGAGTGCCTGGCGATACCCAGGCGTGACCAGCGGAAGCAGTACGGGGAGGTGCGTCCAGCTCGGCGGCATGTCGCCGGATCTCACCAGTGGAGCGAGATCGGGCTCATAGCCGTCGGCCAGATTGGAAACATAGCCGTGGACGTGGTATTGGAGACGCCGGAGCGTCTCATCGACCTCGTGGACGTACGTCGATCCGACGCCATACACGACACAGTCCATGGGCGGCGATTCTACGTCTCCGTCTGGGGACTGGGAGAGGGGCGACGGCCGGCGCCTCCTCAAGACGGGGAGAGCATGACCGCCACGTCGGCGCCTGTTCCTGAACAGGCTTCTGCTCCTGATGATGTCTGTCCTGATCCTGGCCGGTCGGGCGTGGCGCCGGGTGCCGGCGCTGGGGGAGGGGTTGGGGGGCCGGGGTCCTCCCGGCCGCCGCGGAGGCGGTGAGCGCCTCGGCCTGAGCGGGCCCAACCCGATGGCCGCGAGTCCCGCGCAGACGTCACCGCGCCGGGCGCTGGCTGAGGCGCGCGGCTGGGCCCACCGCCTCAGCGCCAGAGCGCCCGCCAGATGCCGGCTCGTGCCGCCGCCCGTCCGATGATCTTGTTCTTGGCCCGCCGGGCGATCCGGTGGGGATTGCCCGATGCCAGCGTCGAGACGTCGTTGGCCATCCGCGCGGTCCGGTAGAGGTTGGAGACCAGGCCGCGGCGCCTCACCCCAGGGCCTCGCCGACGAAGTGCTGTGCGTCCACGGCCAGCTCGGCGCGCTCCGGCTCCTCGGCCTCGATGAGGCGCAGCAACCGTCTGCCCGCCTCGGACTGCTGGGTGCCGATGGCGAGCCCCAGCGAGAGCCAGTAGTCGGCGGTCTCCAGGAGGACGGGGTGGAGGTCCTCGCTGGTCTCCGCGCGGACGGCCTCCATGGAGTGGAGGAGGGCCGTGGCGTAGCGCCGCCAGGCGGGGTCGAGGCTACCCTTCGCGGCCTGCGTGGGATCTGCGGTCATGGCGTGTCCTCATGCCCTGGCGTGGCTCGCCAGTCTAGCCCCCCTGCGCGGCCGCTTTGGCGGCGGCGCCGTCTCCAGAGGGCGTGGTCTTCGCGCGGCTCCGCGAGAAAGGGGGAAGGGCAGAGACAGCACATCGGCGCCGGTTCATGACCGAGGCTTTTACTCCTGATAATGTATCTTATCAGGAAGAAGAGATGTCCACAGCGTCCGGGGCGGGATCCTGATACCTCGGCCGGCCGGCGGGTCCCCCTCCGGGGCCCCGGGGGTGGCGTTTCGGGCCGTGTGCCATCATCGCCGCCATGGCTGAGGCGGCGCGCCGGCTGGGCGTGCTCCGGCGCCGCACCGCGGCGACCCTGGGGCTGCTCATGGTCCAGCTCCTGGTCGGCATGGCGGTGAACCTCTACGTGACCATCCCGACCCACCACCCCGGGGCGGGCAGCGGCCCCTACCTGGGCGGCGCCCTGGCCAGCGTTCTGTGGAGCTTCAGCAGCGGGCTGCCGCTCCTGATCATCCACGTGGTCGTCGGCATCCTGCTGTTCCTCCAGGGCGTGGAGCTGGTGGTCCATGCGGTGCGCAGCCAGCGCGGGGCGGCCACCGTCTGGCTGGCCGCCGGAGGGCTGACGGCCATCCTCTTCGCGGGTTTCGACGGCGCGAGCTTCCTCAAGTACAACCAGAACATCAGTTCGATGCTGATGGCGGTGGGGTTCGCGGTCGCGGTCGGCTGCTACGCGACCATCCTCGGCCTCTCCGCCTGAGCGCCCCTCCCCCGCCGGGATGTCGCGGGCGCCCTCCGCCGCGCCGGTATGATCCAGACCCGGTGAATGTCGGACGGCCCTCCCTGACCGCTCGCGGCGTGGCCCTGGCCCGTTCGCGGCTGAGCCGGCCGCAGACGCCGGAGGGTGATCCCGCCGCCGAGCTGCGCCTTTACGAGGGCCTGCTGGCGCCGTTTCGACCAGCCGGCGGCCTGCGCGACCGCGTGCGTTCATCCGATCCGTCCAGCCGCCAACGCCGCTTCAACATCGTCGAGCGCACCGCGTTCATCGACGAGGAGACGCTCCGAGCGGTGACCGGCGGGATCGGTCAGGTGGTTCTGGTGGGCGCCGGATACGACGGACGGTCGCTCCGGTTTCGCCGACCCGGGGTCAGGTTCTTCGAGCTGGACCATCCGGCGACCCAGGCGGATAAGCGGCGCCGGCTCGAGGCACTCGGCGTTCCCCTCGACAACCTGACCTTCGTGGCGATCGACCTGATGTCCGACCGGGTCGACGTCGCCCTGGCCCGGGCCGGGCAGGGCGACGAGCAGCCGAGCGTCTTCATCTGCGAGGGCCTGGTCCGCTACCTCTCCCGGGTCGCCGTCGGGCGGATGCTGTCCGGCCTCCGCTCCCGGGCGGCGCGCGGCAGCCGCCTGCTGGTCACCGCCTCCGAGAGCGCCGGCGGCGATCGCCGTCTGGGCCGCCGGCTCTACCTCGCCGCCATCGGGGAGCCGGTGCGGTCCAGCTATGGCGTCGGCGAGCTTGCCCGGGTGCTGGCGCGGGCCGGGTGGGCGGTCGAGCGTCAGGAGCGCCGCGCCGAGCAGGGTGGGCGGGTGCGCCTGCTCATCGTCGCCGTCCCGGTGGCCTAGCCGCGCCGGACGGGCGGGGCGACCCCCGGGCCCTACGGCGTCGCGCCGTCCCCGAGCCGCCGTTCGAAGAAGACCCAGTGCTGGTGGAGCCTCGGCGGGACCTCGGATTCCTCGTACGGAGCGCGCTCGACGAATCCGCGCGAGCGGTACAGCCGCTGGGCGTCGCTCATGAACCTGCAGGTGTCGAGGCGCAGGGTCGTCGCCCCCATCGCGCCCGCCTCGCCAATCAGCCGGTCGAGGATGGCGGAGCTGATGTGGCGGCCCCGGTGGGCGGGGACGACATACATCCGCTTGACCTCGGCGACCTGGTCGGAGAGGCGGCGCAGGGCGCCGATCGCGGCCGGCCGACCGTCGCTCTCGGCGAGCAGGAGAACGCCGTGCGGGCGGCGGAACTCGTGGAGGCTCTGGCCCGCCAGTCCGGGATCGGTGGGCGGATCGTCGACCCCGTACTCCTCGAGCAGCCGCCCGTGGGCCCACTCCAGGTACTCGACCATCACGCCCGCGATGGTCTCCTCGTCGCCGGTCTCGGCCTCGCGCAGGCCCCAGATGCCACTAGCCGGCATCGGCCTCCCTCTCCAGCTCGAAGAAGGACTGGGGCAGAGGCCACTCGACGTGCAGGGCCTCGCCCGGTGGGAGGCGGGCCCACACCGCGGCGGCGTTACCGACCTGCCGGATGGCGCGCTCGATGGTGTCGTCGTCCACGCGCTCGAGCAGCTCTCGGATGCCGCGCCGGTATGCCTCCCCGGCGGCCGCGTCAGCGCTGTTGTGAGCGGCCGGCTCCACCAGGCTGGCGCCGGGCGCAAGGCGCGACCGCACTCCCTGGGCGGTGTCGGGTCCCTCGCCCCAGCGGTTGACGACCGCATTGGTCGCCGTCTTGGCGACCATGTGGCCGACCCAGTGCCGCTGGGCCAGATCGTCGAGGGGAGCGTCGGTGATCAGGCGGACCCGGCGTGGGCCGCGTGCGGCGGCGGCGCGGTTGGCCGTGGAGAAGCCGCCCCGGGCGAGGACGCCCCAGAGGCCATCGTGGATGTCGAAAACAGACTCGACGACGAGGTGGGGAAGGTCGTGGACCACGTGAACCGCGACCTGCCGGGTCTCACCGTCGGCGAAGGTCATCCAGGTCCGGTCGGTCTGCACCGCATCCCCCTTGACGATGGCGATGTGGGTCATGGCTCGGAAGGCTAGCGGGTAGGCCACCGGGCGCGAGCGGGGCCTGAGGCGGTTCACCGGGGCCGGCGGGCCGCATCATAGGGGGCGATGCCGGTCCGCGTCCCCCCCAAGCGTCGCCCCACCGCGCCGCATCGCCCCCGCCTCCCCGCCTGGGTCGGCCAGGTCCCGGGTCCCGACGACCCGCTGCCCGACCAGGTCCAGCAGTTCCTCGACTACCTTCGGGTGCAGCGCAACCGTCCGCTGACGACCGTGCGCGCCTACCGCTACGACCTGGCCAAGTTCGTCGCCTTCGCGCGGGTGCGGGCACCGGGATCGGGCCTCTGCGACGGACTGGACTCGGCAGTCCTGCGCCGCTACCAGATCGAGCTGGCCGAGGCCCTCCCCCACCCGCGCACCCGCGCGCGCGCCCTGGTGGCGCTGCGCCAGTTCCTCCGCTACGCCTACGACGAGGGCTGGATCGCGGCCGAGCTCTCCCGGCGGGTGGTCGTCCCTCGCTACATCGTCGGCGATCCCCACCCCATCGCCACCGAGATGGTGCCTCGGCTCCTGGCGGCCCTCCCCCGGGAGGGCATGCGCGACCTCCGCGACCGCGCCCTGGTCCACTTCCTGATCAGCAGCGGCTGCCGGATCAGTGAGGCGTGCGCGCTCGACCGGGGTGACATCCGGCCGGACGGGTTCCGGGTGCTGGGCAAGGGGGGCAAGCACCGCACCGTCTTCCTCACCGACGACGCCTGGGCTGCGGTCCACGAGTACCTCGTCGCCCGCGGCCAGGACCCCTCCCCCGCCCTCTTCATCAGCGTCGCCCACCCCGACATGCCGGGTGGGCGGGTGCTCCCCGACAACCGCCTGACCACCGATGGGGCACGCCGGGCGCTGGCCGCGCTGCGCCACCGTTTCGCCCACGACCCGCAGTCGTTCCGCCTGATCGAGGGGCTGCGCAGCCCCCATGCGGCCCGTCACACCGCCGCCACCACCCTCCTCGAGGCCACCGACGGCGACGTCCGGCTGGTCCAAGAGGTTCTCGGCCACGCCACCCTGGAGACCCTGCGCGTCTACACGGAGATCACCGACCGGCGCAAGCGGGCCGCCTACGCGCGCCTGGGCGACTACCTGCGCGAGGTCGGCGAGGGCTGAGCGCCCGCCTCAGACGATGTGCATCCCCGGGGTGCCGTGCGCCCGCCGGATCTCCGGCTCCAGCGTGATCTCGGCGTTGACGCTGTTGGCGATGAAGCATTCGTGGTGGGCGCGCACCATCAGCTCGCTCACCCGCTCCGTGGTCCCGGCGGTGATCACCACCCGGGGGTGCAGGGCGATCCGCGTGATCCGGACAGGTTTGTCATCTTCCGGCATCACCGCCTCGGCGTCATCCTCGTAGTCGATGACGTCGATGCCCTCGCGCGCGGCCAGGGCCAGGAAGCTGAGCAGCTGGCAGGAGCTGGCCGCCGTCAGCAGCAGCTGCTCGGGGTTGGGCAGCTCGGGGTTGCCTCGGAAGGCCGGATCGGCGCTTAGGTTGAGGGTCACGTTCCCCGGCGGGGTGGTCACCCGATGGGTGCGGTCGTACGCGGCGTAGCCGCCGGCGGTGGACCCGTGCCAGGTCAGCTGGGTGTGGTAGTGGTGAACCCGGGCTGGCATCGCCGCTCCATTCTAGGAGGCGGGTGACGCCGCCACCGCGGCGGCGGCTCGAGGCGCGACCTCGAGTCCCCGGGAGCGGATCCAGCCGTCGGTGATCTCGAGGAGCCGGTAGGGGACCTCGACCATCGGGATGTGGCCGACATCGGCCAGAACCTGGAGGTCCCAGTCGGGGCGCCGACGCTTGGCCCGCCGGGCGGCGATCACCCGGACCAGCCGGTCGGCCTCGCCGTGGATCATCAGGGTGGGGGCGCTGATCCGGGCGATGAGCCGGCGCAGGGCGGCGGGGCGGACGAGCGCGCCGAAGATCGAGCGGGCCGCCAGGACATAGGCGCCGTCGTTGTCGAGGTTGCGGCCCCGCCGGCGCTCCAGCTCGACATGGGCCTCGACCACGTCAGCCGGGATCCGCTCGGGATGCTGGGCGCAGAGGCGGAGGGCGCCGGCCACCAGCTCCTCGACGGTCAGGTGGTCGCGCACGTGGGCGAGGAACCGGCGGCCCAGCCCCGGGACCAGATAGGCGGCGAAGGAGAGCAGCACCACGCGGGGCCGCCACTGCCGCCATCGACCCGGGAGCACGGCGTCGAGCAGCACCAGGCCGGCGACCCGCTCCGGATGCTGGGCGGCCTCGGTGAGAGCGATCAGCCCGCCCATCGAGTTGCCGACCAGGACGACCGGGGCGTCACACGTCTTCTCGAGGACCCTGTCGAGGAGGGCCGCGTAGGCGGTGACGGTGGTCGCGCGTCCGGCGACCGGGGTGAGGCCGAATCCGGGCAGGTCGGGGGCCAGCACCCGCCCGTACCGGGTGAGCTGCGGAGCCACGCGCATCCAGTTGAGGTGGGCTCCGCCCAGGCCGTGCACCAGGACCATCCGCGCCGGCCCCGCGCCCCACTCGGCGACGTGCACGGGACCGTCAACGTCGATGGTGCTCGACCACATCGTCTCGGTGATCCTTCGGAGCGCGA
>Ga0326727_10003601_pt1 | contig 49061 bp, 40 predicted proteins | sample MB2enrmetagenome_FD_207643 | JGI IMG/M metagenome (GOLD analysis project Ga0326727, IMG submission 207643) | Lab enriched peat soil microbial communities from McLean, Ithaca, NY, United States - MB29MY | ecosystem: Environmental > Terrestrial > Soil > Wetlands > Peat | place: USA: New York... | reverse complement strand
CTGTCAACGCTTCACGTCGAACCTCGCGGAACTCCATGCATGACTCGGGGACAGTGTGGTTCGCTATTCCTTCACTGTTGGAGACTTTCACTCCTTACTCCTTGCCGGTCTCCCGGCGCACTACCCCTTAACAATACCCCCAAATATTCGGCTCTACCTCTTGATCATACAATAAATGAGGCATGAAATCATCGACTTCAGTGTACGCTGGAGTTTCTTTAGGTTCTTTTCTGTCTGCCAGGCGCAGGGACCATCAGCCATAGAGCAAGGCAGTACTGGTATCCCCCGTGCAGACTAATTTCTCCAGAATATCCAGCAACCGCATGTTAAAAGCCCCTTTCATCTCCTGTTTCATGATATGGATGGCAAAATGCGACGGAAGCGATTTGCGGCAGGTCCGATCGATGGTCAGGGTGCAATATAGGTCACAGATGGCCCCAACCTGGGCGCTGCGAGGGATTGATGCACCTTTGAGTCCGAGGGGAAAACCGTTTCCGTTGTTCCGTTCGTGGTGATAGCGGACAATCGAGAGTGACACGTCATTAAGGCTGGTCTTCTCCTTCAGGAACTTGTAGCCTGCCTCTGGGTGCCTATTGAGTTCAGTAAGTTCAATTTCAGTAAGCTTGCCTGTTTTATCCAGTATCGCCGGCGCCACGAAGATCTTACCAAAATCATGCAGAAGGGTGCCGATTCCAACATCCACCAATTCGTCGCGAAGAAGAAGATAGGCTTCGGAATGAAGGAGAAGAGAGAGGGCCGTCACTTGCAAACTATGAACAAAAGTGAAGTAGTTGTGCGCCATGACCGACTCAAGAGATGAAAGTGCCTGTTTATCATTTGATAGATAAAGAAGAAGATTCTCGATCAGGCGTTTACTCCGCTCGAAATCACCAACCTTATTTGGATTATCAAAGATGTCGCCCACGAAATTGACGGATGTCTGATAGATGATCTTTCCCTTAGTTTTATTTTGTATGTTGCTGTCCTTGAGCATCCGCTCGGCGTTACTTTCCATGAATTCATTTATGATGTCCTGATCGCCTGGGCTGACATACAAAAACTCCACGTTGTTTTCCATAAGGCGCTCGGAATCATTTCTTGAAAAATCGCGACCATGACTCTTATAAAGAACAAAGTTATTACCGCTTTTCAAATAGAGAGCAACGTCTGGGAAAATGTTCGTCTCAATGCTTTCTATACTGATAGGAACGTAAAAATCTCCCATTTTACCTCCCGGAATTCGACTTACGTGAAACTTATTCCTTGAAACTGAATATCTTATCGGCATAAAAATCATTTTGCTAAATTTCTTTAAATATAGAGGTGTTGAGGTCGAAAGCAAAATGTTACGAACTGGAGAGTGGAGCAATTCGGGGGCTGGAGTAATCGTCGTAATGATCGACAGTAAGGCTGACACTTTCGTCGAATTGACCGTGAGCAACATGGTCAGCAGGCGCTTTGTGAAGAAACAGTCAATGCGCTTGACCCAGCGCGGGGGCGCGCATCTGCTGCTATAAAGGCGCGTACAGGTCCTTAACAAGCGGAAGACATTCTGTCGATTGGTTGCCCGGCATAAACACAGAGGAGTGAGCGTCGCTAAAGGCCACTGCAACAGCCCAGCCCCTGGATTGTTGAGCTCTTCCACCAGGGCGGCCAAAATGCTTTATCTAGGGTAGGGTGGAGAGCAGTTTTAACCCTGCCCTCCACTGTACCCTACTAGAGGAGGATGCGGAAAAGTTGTGCGGATTCAGAAATATCAATCCGAAGCGTAATTTCTGTCAGGATTGATATTACCATTGCCTGTTGTTGTTCAGCGTTTGAACATATAATTGTTCAGGCACTGTGCAATTTAAAATACATTTATTTAACCATTTATAATAACTTCAATGCCTTAACCACCTTTTTATTCGGCATGGATTTCGGATTGATATCTTTGAAATTTGAAGCCAATTAAAGGTGCATAAGATGAAGAAAGTACAGCTTATTAAGATTACAATCATATTAGCCGCAATCATTCTTCCTGGCTGCGGTAGTGGTGGCGGCAATACTCAGAGCTCTGGTGTCGTAAATTCGGTAGCAAACTTGCCAGTTCCCAGGACATCATCCCCGGCCGGCAACTCTTATCAGATGACCGAGAATTACGGATTTCAGAACGCCACCTTTATGTCGGCGACAAACGATAATGTTCTAACTTTGAGAGCGTCAATTGCCGAATCGATGACGGATCCGAATTCCACGGATCTCTTCCGGATCGACATTCAAAATGCTGCACAGATCAATAGTGGCGAAACGTATTTGATCGGTGCGGTTGATTCCCCTGTGAGCCTCTCTTTTTTCGATGGTCTCAAAAGTAATCTGCTAAATACCTTGTCGGGGTCGATTTTGTTTACCTCCTTCGGCACACATGACGGAGACCTAGTAGCCGGAAGTTTTGATGTTGTAGTTGAGGACGGGAATTCCGATATTTCCCCAAAACCGACTTACCCCGTAAGAGGAAGCTTTACTTTTGTAGTTGGCAGTTCAGGCCCGATTTTACCGACTCCCAGTCCAATTCCGACTGCTGCGATTGATACCTGGAATGTTAACTGTGGCAACTGCCATGCACTCGGTAGTTTTGATACTACAAGTGCAGGCGGTGCTCCTGATCTGTCCCAGCAAGGCGCAGAGATTGACGTTATATTCGACAATGGTGGGGTGCATAACAACATAACTCTCACCCAGGACGAGATTTACAATCTGAAGGTACTTGTAAACGCAAATTAAAGACAGGAGGTCTCATTAAAATTACAACTAGAACAAGGAGGATTTTAGTATCGAGATAATCCGACTCCATTCCAAGGAATTCCGGGACACATCGGAGGTTTGATTCTAGAAAATCGCGACTCTTGCAAAAATGCATGCTATTAGCTGAATCGGTTGCAGGCCCTGGCGCCGGCGGTTTAGGTCATGGAAGTTTTTGCCGGCATTCCCATTCTGGGGACACAGCATGGCCTGTGGCACCTTCGCCAAGGCGCGTTTCACTTATCGCCGGAAAGCTATGCGGAGCGGGTTGTCGCGGCAAAGATTCTCGACGATTCAGGGAGAGTGGTGATTCGCGGCACCATCCCGGAGATTGTCAAGGAAACAGTCTTTGCGAGCCGCATCGAGAATTTTCTGCTATTCAGCGCCGGAGAAGGTTGGTTGGGGTTCACGCATGCGGCCATAGAAGCCTGTTGCCTGCCATGCGCTGGCACTGGGTTTTACCTGTGAATGTTTCGTCCCGCCGCTTTGGAACGGCTGAATATGCCGGCGAGGTTACTCGTTGCAATTGTCATATAAGTGGTGCAGCAGTTGGCGGAAACCCTGACTATCCTTGGGGAGAGTGGTCCATGAATCAGTCCAAAGACACAACCGATCGTCTTACCTGTCTGGAAGAGCGTATCCTCTACCTGGAGGAGGCAAACCGCCACTATGTGGCTATTCTCGATATGCTCGCCTCCAGCAGCGACTTCCAGGCCGATCTAAATCGGGACAAAAGCACGGAAGGGATTTTCCGCGCTACCCTTACACAAATTGCGCGGCTCTTTTCCTTTGAAGCAATGGGGTTGCTGGAAAACAGGGAAGATAAAAGCTTTGTCCTGACCGTGTGCGAGCCGTCATCGTGCAGGGATGAATTGTCTGTCGATATCGATATGGCAATCATGGACGGGATATTTGCCTGGGCCCTTAACCGGAACCAGTCGGTTACCGCCCCTACCGCTAGTGGAAGCCATACTCTCCTGTTTCGTGTCATCGAAACCCGGACCTGCATCAGGGGAATGTTCATCGGTCGACTTCGGGGGAATCTCGCTCATATCGACGCCCCCTCCCTCAATGCCCTCTCTAACGTTCTCTTGACCACTGCCTATGCCATGGAAAGCAGTACCCTGTATGACTTGCTCGAGGGAAATCTGCACAATCTGGGTCAGAAGGTGCAGGAAAGGACGGCGGAACTTCTAGCCGCCCGCGACATGGCGGAAGCAAGTGCACGGGAATTGAAAGCTGCCAACAAGAAGCTCTGTCGCGAAATTGTTGAGCGGAAACGCGCTGAAGATGAACTGCTCAAGACCCAGAAGCTGGAATCACTCGGGGTGTTTGCTGGTGGGATCGCCCATGACTTCAACAACATTTTCACCGCCATACTCGGCAATCTTTCATTTGCTCGTATGCAGATCAGCCCTTCCGACAAAATCGCTAAACGACTCGAAGAGTGCGAAAAAGCAACAATGCGTGCCAGCGAACTTACACGGCATTTGCTAACATTCGCCAGGGGTGGAGAGCCAGCCAAAAAACTCATAAATACAACTCTACTAATCAAGGAGGCGACATCTTTAGTATTGCTCGGCTCCAATGTCGTCAGTGCCATCGATCTTGCGGACGACCTCTGGTGCGTGAAGGCTGATGCGGGGCAACTCAGTCAGGCACTGCACAATCTGCTGATCAATGCACGCCAGGCCATGTGCGAAAATGGCGAAGTGACTGTAAGGGGAGCGAACGAGACGATGGCGCCAGACAATCCGCAGCGTCTGCCGCCCGGTGCCTACGTGAAGATCATAGTCGAAGATGACGGGTGCGGCATCCCGCAGGAAAATCTTGGCAGGATATTCGATCCTTACTTCACCACAAAGTCGCAAGGAAGCGGACTGGGGCTCGCTTCCGTCTACTCCATAGTCAAGCGGCACGGCGGAACAATAGAAGTATCATCCACCGTAAGAGTGGGAAGCAGCTTCACGATTTACTTACCAGCCTCACCCGACAGAATCCCTGAAGCTGCAGTGGTCAAAAAGGTCGCTGAATCGGTCAGCGGCGGCAGGGTCCTCATCATGGATGATGAAGAAATCATTCGTGAGATTGTAGCCGAAATCCTCCAATACCTGGGCTATTACGTGGAGAGCTGCAGCGACGGCAGGGAGGCTGTCGATCGCTTCCGGAAGGCACGGGAGAGCAACACTCCCTTTTCCGTAGTCATTCTCGACCTTACCGTCCCCGGCGGAATGGGGGGAAAGGAGGCCGCTCCCCTGATCCTGGAGGTCGATCCCGATGCCGTGTTGATCGTCTCCAGCGGCTATTCGAATGACCCCGTCATCGCCAACTATCGTCACTACGGTTTCAGAGGCGTTATAAGCAAACCGTTCAATACCGGCACGCTGGCTGGGGAGTTGGGGAGACTTATTGACAAAAAAGCTGAGTGTCGATGATTGCGCCATGAATTGGTCGCTATAAACTAATCCCCTGCTTAATCTGTCGTATGGATTAGGGCGTTTATTATCCATAAGGGAAAGGTTTCCAATATCTAGGGAATATCCTTATTGATAGTCTAATGGAAAACGCCGATAAGAAATTCCAGATAATTAATTATTAATATTCCAAGGATAATTCTTCAAATAAACATTGGAGTCCGCATATAAAAATTCAGTTAGCAAGCAGATCAAAAAGCGATGGAAGGGTACTCAAGTGATGGAGAGTTGCATGAGTAAATGTGAGTTTTCGCCCGGAAAGAAACCGACTGTCCTGGTTGTCGACGACAGCAAGGTCGTTCGGCAGTACGTCGAAGCACTCCTTGTCAGAGAGGGGTATTGCGTAGCAACCGCACCTGATGGATTTGCCGGACTGGAGTGTATCTACCGCAATGTGCCTGATGTGATTCTGCTCGATGTGGAAATGCCGGGCATGAGCGGCATTGATGTGCTGGAATTGCTCAAAACGGAGCAACAGCTTTCTTCGATTATCCTTTTTACAACCCAGTCAAGCCTGGAAAACCGGGTGAAAGGCCTGAACATGGGGGCAGATGATTATATTACCAAGCCTTTTGCGGAGAGTGAACTGCTCGCCAGGGTCAGGGCAGGCTCGCGAACGGCTCTTTTGAAGAAGGAATTGGCATACGCCAGGAACCATGCCCTGGATGCAATGAATAGACTGCGTGACGCTCAGAGGAGGACAGTTGAGGAGCAGAAGCTTGTTGCAGTCGCAAGGGTTGCTGCCGACGTTGCCCACCAGATCAACAACCCTCTGGGGTTCATTCAGGGCAACCTGCACACCCTGTCGGTCTATGCGCGGACGCTTGCCGATGGTTCGGATCGTATGCTGAAAATGGCGGAACTATTGCTAGGCGCGGATAAAGGTATTCAGGATGAGGCAATTGAAATACTTGCCTGGATGAAAAAAGTGAAGCTCGTCAATATCCGTCAGGACATCGAGCCTATCATAGCGGATACATACGGTGGTGTCGAGCACATTGCCTCTATTGTGAATTCTTTGCGATTTCTTGACCGGGCAAACACATTCGTAAAAACGGAATTGGAAGATTTGAGCATTTTCACTGAGCGAGATATCAACTGCGGAGCTGACATTTCAACACTGGTGCGAAAGATCGAGGAAGGCAAGCTGTAGCACCTCATCAACCATGCGTCTACCCATAATTTTAATATCAATGTAAAATCTATCGATCAGTTCAAAAATCGATGCAGGGATCGCTGTGGCCTTCGTGGCTATGATCTACGTTCTGGTGACCGCCAATATGAAGCATCGCCGATGGATGAGACCCGGATAAAACAGATGATAATCGATGGGCTGATCACCATCCAGAACGGCGATAATCCACATTTCATCGAGCAGAGGCTCAGATCGTAACTGCAGCATAATGACGATAAAAAGACCAAGAAGGAAACCAAGAAGGAAACTAAATGCGCAAGAGGCAGAAAAAGCCGGAGAAAGAGCCGAATCACGAACGATGGCTGATTTCATACGCTGACTTCATCACGCTTCTGTTTGCCGTTTTCGTCATGCTCTATGCCATGTCCCAGACCGACAAGAATAAGGTGGATCAACTTGTTGCCTCCCTGCGGGAGTCATTCGGCTACGTTAAGACCGGCGCCTCCGCAAAGAAGTTGAATCTGACGGAAAGCACCGATTTACGGACCATTCCCTCCGTTCGCATGGAAACCCTCACTCCCGGCTTGCGCCAGTCCCAGGAGGAGTCAAGCCCAGTCCTCACTCATGCGGCAATGAAGGAATTCCTGGAGATCAAGGCCGCCATAGAGAATAATCTGAGAAAGTACGGTGCGCAGAACAAGGTGAACGTAGATATCACCAGGAGAGGTCTGGTGGTCAGTCTCAAGGAAGCCGGCTTCTTTGATTCGGGAAACGCAACGGTCAAGGAGGAATCGCTTCAGCTCCTCGCAATGGTTGCCAGGTCCCTTGCCGGGTATTCCAATCCGGTCAGGATCGAGGGGAATACAGACAACGTCCCGATAAATTCGGGCAAGTATAAGTCAAATTGGGAGCTTTCGACTGCAAGAGCAACGAACATCGTCCATTACTTGATAGATAATTACAAATTTCTGCCTGCGAAAATTTCCGCCGTAGGCTATGGAGAGTTCCGCCCCATGGCCGATAACGGGACGGATGCTGGGAGGGTCAGGAACAGGCGGGTCGATATCGTTCTGTTAGCAAAGGAGAACGAAGGAGGGGAGTTATAAAGCGGTGATCGCCTGCCAAAAAACGGACTTCTATAAATTTCTAGTGTTCCGGCTTACAACCCCGGTTTGAGCGTCCCGCTTGTAGAAAGCGCGAAATCCCGTTTTGACTCACACGGTAATTGGTCAACGAGCCGTTGACCAATTACCGATGGCTTGTGTTTAATTTATTGTATGGGGGGGGTATGCGAAAAGCTGCGGTCATAAATTTGAGAATTGAACCCGAGATTAAGGAGCGCTTGGAAAAACTCGCCGAAGCAACGCACCACTCAAAGTCATTTCTGATTGTGCATGCTCTGGAAGCATTCCTGGATGCGAATGAATGCCAGATCAATGGAATTGTTGAAGCCGTCAAAGAGGCTGACAGCCCCAACGTTGAATGGACTAACCATGCGGATGTGAAAGCCAAGTGGGAGGCCAAGGTTGCGCTTGAACGGCTGAATAACAAAAATGCTGTATACCTGAGCCATGAGGACGCGAGGAAATACCGTAACCGAGAAGATGCGTTCGACAAGAAGTCTCTACGCGCAGTAATCGGCACAACAGCCAACTGGAAAGAAATCTCCAAGGACTGCATCGCCTTTGCCAATGCCCAAGGCGGACGACTGTTGATCGGAATCGAGAACGACCTTGACCTGCCTGATGCGGCGCAACGCATCGATCCGGGTCTACCCGACCTGATCCGCCGAAAGGTTGGAGAGCGAACGGTGAATGTGACCGTGCTGCTAAAAGTCTGCCGGGCCGACAACGGCGGCGAGTACCTGGAACTGCGCATTCCCAGCTCCATTGCCGTTGCCTCGACCGCCGATGGTCAATATTTCCTGCGGAAATTTGACGAAAGCAAGCCAGTGGTGGGCGACGAGGTGATACGTCTGGCCGCCGAGCGGTCAGCAATGCACTGGGAGACTCAGACAACAATGCACGTCTCACGTGGCGAGACCAACCGGCGGAAGCTGGCGGCCTTTGTCGCTGGCATCCATGCTTCGGATCGGGTGAAAGACTCGGTGAAGGAAAAGACCGAAGATGAGCTGCTCGACCACTACCAACTGGCGCAGGGCGAATGGCTGACCAACCTCGGGATACTTTGTGTCGGTCGACGCCAGGACCGGGCTCGGCTTGGTACGGCCCCGGTGATCCAGTTCATCAAGTTCGACGATTTGGGGAAGAAGGTCGACAAACTCGTCTGGGATGACTTAGACTTGACGCCGATGGAGTTGATCGAGGCGGTCTGGCGGGAGGTGCCTGACTTCCACGAGCGCTACGAATTGCCGGATGGCCTGTTCCGCCAGCATGTGCCGCTCTATGATGAGATCGTCGTCCGCGAATTACTGGTGAATGCCCTGGTGCACCGGCCCTATACCCAGCAGGGCGACATCTTCTTAATTCTCCAACCAGACCGGCTGGAGGTGGTGAATCCGGGACTGCTGCCCCTGGGGGTAACCCCGCGGAACCTGCTGCACTCCACGATGCGGCGTAACGTACACTTAGCCCGGATTTTTCACGACCTGAAGCTGATGGGCCGCGAGGGAAGCGGCTACGACAAAATATACGAGGTGCTCCTCTCCCAAGGGAAGACTGTGCCTGAGCCGAAGGAGGGGCCAGACTGGTTCGAGGTGACGGTACGGCGGCGCATCATCAAGCCGCAAGTGATCGATTTCATCGTCAAGGCCGACCAGACCTTCCAGTTGACCCAGTGGGAACGGATCGCACTCGGCCTGTTGGCCCAGCATGAAGCCCTCACGGCACGAGATCTGGCCAAGGCGCTGGAACTCTCATCGGTCGATGCCCTGAACCCCTGGATCAACCGTCTGCTAAGCTGTGGGCTGGTACTGAGCAGCGGGCGGACCCATTCGACACGCTACTATGTCGATCTCAACATACTGAGACGGTTTGAGTTCCCGGCCAGCACGACACTGCGCCGTATGGAGCCCCACCGTATGCAGACGCTTGTGGTCGTAGATCTCCGCCTCTACCCTCGTTCGGCCATCGACGAAATCAGTAAGCGCATTGGGGCCGAGATTCCCTACAAGCAGGTCAAGTGGGCGGTGGATGCACTCATTACCAGTGGTGAAGTCGTGTTTGAAGGTAACAAGAAGGGCCGACGGTACAGGCTGGCCGAGTGAAGATATCGGACAAAAAGCCCGATATCATGTCCTACCGGGCGAGATAGCGTCGACAATAAATTGCTATGTTAGCGTAACTGAATAACGATCACCCATATACATCTGCAGATGATAAGAAGGGCGATATCGGGTTATTCAGGAGAGAAGATGCCCCGCAAAGAGGGGTCTTATATAACGAAACAGAAAAGATCGCTAACACTTAGAGTTCTGCCACGCTTCCAATCTCCATATCCCTAAGTTTTCATGTACCCCGAAATTCTAGATGTTTCCTCCCCCCTCATCGGCCAGACCGATTGATCGAAACGGTCAACGATTTTCCTCTACTAAAAAGGATATGGGGTTAGGTCCCTGGTGAGTTCAGTTTTTCCCAACTTATTAAAATGCATTAAGAAAAATGCAAAACTGCAGATAATAATGTTATCAACTTGTCACTTTTTCGGCTAAATCAACAGCAGGGGGATGCGCAATGAAGATGAAACTTACAATTGGGATGAAACTGGGGATTGTTTTTGGGTTTCTGCTAGTGGTAATTGCCGTGATGGTATGCTTCGGTATCAGTAGTACACGCAAAATCAATGGCTCAGTAGAGGAGATTGCCAAGGGGAGCTACGCAAAAACCGTTTATGCGTTCCAGGCATCCAAGGCGATTGATGATGTTGTCGCATCAATAAGGATGCTGGCACTCTTGAAAGACGAAAAAGCCATTGCAACGGAAAAACAGAAGATCGAAGAAGCGAGGGGACGTTACAGAGAAGCCATGGCGAAGCTGGATGAAATGGTAAAATCGGAAGAGGGGAAGAAACTGCTTGAAAACATGAAAAACGCTATTGCATCTGCCGCGCAAGTGGATAATAGGGTAATGGAACTTGCGCTCGCCCATAAACAGGATGAGGCGGTAGCCTTGTTTATGAAAGAGGCCATTCCCCTATTAGCAAAACTTCAGGAGGCGTTTAACGCTCAGGTAAAATATCAACAGGAAAACGTGGATGCCGCATACCAAAAATCAGAAGTGATTTATGAACAGAGGAAATGGTTCCAGATTATTTCCGGAATACTAGCCACTATCCTCGGCCTTCTGGCGGCCGCATTCCTGACACGCCACTTTACTTTCAGAATAAAAAAACTGAGGGATACCATGGGCCGGATAGCAGACGGTGACTTATCGACGCAAGTCGTGATCCATGCCAATGATGAAATTGGCGAGCTTGGAATAAGCATCAATCGCATGGTGACCTCGGTAGGCACCATAATCGCGTCGGTAAAAGAGACTGCATCCCGGGTTGAATCTTCGGCTAATATGTTGAATATTGTCTGCGAACAAATAGCCACCAGCACAGAGCAAATGGCAACCCAGACCGGCACCATCGCCACTGCCGGTGAGGAAATGGCAGCGACATCGAGCGGAATTGCCCAGAACTGCAATATGGCAGCGGAAAGCTCCAAACAGGGGAACGACCTGGTAATGGAAGGAGTCTCCGTGGTTCAGGAAACGGTTGACGGCATGAACCGGATCTCCGAAAGAGTGAAGGCAACGGCTGCCACTTTGGGAAGTCTTGGTTCCCGTTCCGACCAGATCGGAGAAATCGTCGGAACTATCGAAGATATCGCCGACCAAACCAACCTCCTCGCTCTCAACGCTGCCATAGAAGCTGCCAGGGCCGGAGAACAGGGGAGGGGTTTTGCCGTGGTCGCCGATGAGGTTCGAGCCCTTGCGGAACGAACAACCAAGGCGACCAAGGAGATCGCCAAGATGATAAAAGCAATCCAGAACGAGACAGCAGACGCCGTCAGATCGATGAATGAAGGCGTAAACGAAGTTGAACGTGGGTCGGCGGATGCTGCCAAATCGGGAACTGCCCTTAACGAGATACTCACCCAGATAAATGCCATTACCATGGAGGTTAACCAGATAGCCACCGCAGCCGAGGAACAAACTGCGACAACCATGGAGATAACCAATAACATACAGCAGATTTCCGAAGTGGTCCAGATGAGCGCGAGCTGTTCCCATGATTCGGCCTTTGTCGCCAAAGAGCTTTTAACTGGTGCCGAGGAGCTGCATCGCCTTGTCGAACAGTTTACCCTGGCTGCATAATCCCCGAAGAAAACGTTAACCCCGGCCTCTCCTGTGTCATGAATGATCGGGAGGAGCCCTTGGCTCCCCTTCGTACTCCCATACCGGGGGGGAGCCCTTTTTTCTTACCAGCACGTTCTACCAAATTCAGAGGAGAGCTGAATATAACAACCGGAGGTGAACAAGCAATGGCAGGGAAAATCAAACAGATGATCGACACACTGATCACACTAAGGGCAAAGGACAACACAATGCTGGTGGGGATAATCAAGACCAAGCTTATGCTGAAAGGGATCGATCCGAACAGATATACTGCACAGTCGCTCGATGACCCGACAGTGATCGCCAAGCTGGAAGCTATTCTCAAGGAGCTCTAAACAGAAGTTCCAGAGGGATTTGTAGAATGAAGCGTCCGCGCAACCTCTTTTTTCCCCTTACGATGTCATTAAAACTCCCAAAATATAAATGCGTTGAATATTCGCTCCAATTCCATGCGGCAAATCCAGATCTATCAACATGAGATGCTGTTCCGCATCGGAATGATCTGTCAAGACAAACATCAGCATGGAAGTAGTACTTAATCAGGAAATGGCGCATACAGAAAATTAATTACATGTCGATAAATCTAATAAGGTTTATATTCCGGACCTGAAATTGATAGTAAGGATACAGAAAATGACCTTTCCCGACATAGAAACTGTGTCCCCGCAAGACCGGCCGCTGGTTAGTGACGGCATGACGACGAGTGAATTGGTGTCTGTCCTTCGCAGTATAGAGGGCGAACTGCATACGCTTACCGGTTCAACAGAAGAAGAGTTCCTTGTTATCGGCGCAGGACTGCATGATTTCCAGCAACGCGCAGGCAATATCACAGGCATTGCGCAGGAGTTGGTCAACCTGGTGACCGGGGAAAAGATAGTCAACGGAATCAAAAGCCTTGATCGGATAGTTTGCCGAATGGATTTTTTTCTGACAAATGCGTTAGGGAAAAACGAGCAGAGTTCCTCTACTCTCTGCAGGATACTTGAAGTGCTGGACGATCTCGATGACCCTCTTGCCGGATTCAGAAAAATCAATAAGAAGCTGCGCATGATGGGCATTTCCACTCGGATAGAAAGCACGCGACTGGCTGAGGGGGCGGATGGTTTCGATAACCTGGCCAGCGACGTTCAACAGCTTTATGTGCAGATCAATGAAAAGGCTTCATCCGTCAACGACCGTAAAAAGGAGCTGAGCGTCGTGATCCGGCAGGCCATCAACCGGGTAAGGAGTATTGAATCCGAACAGCGGGCGGAAGTCGGAGCGATGCTGGATAACGCCTCATCGAGTCTTGGCGTGCTGGAGGAAGTCAATGCAAAATGTACTGGAGTCGCCTCATCAATCACAACCGCCTCAAAGGATGTTTCCAGAAACATCGCCGAGGTCGTCTTGTCCATGCAATTCCATGATATCACCCGCCAGCAGATAGAGCATGCCGGTGAAGCGCTTGCGGATCTCTGTAGCAGACTGGACAAGGGGGGGGACCCGGGCGAAGGCACGGGTGAGCCGGACGGCATTATCTGCAATGCCCTGGCCGTATCTGAATTGCAGGCCGCGCAACTGACCCATGCTGCTTCTGAACTGTCATCCGCGGTAGAGAATATCCTGGAGAACCTTAGGGGAATAGCGAAGATGGAGGAGGCGATCTCCAGGGAGGCAAGGGAGATGGCGGGGTCTGCCGATAAATCCGGCTCCTCTTTCTTCAAGGAGATGGAGAGCAATCTTACCAGTGTTGCCGAGGCGCTGCAGAGGAGTGCAGGTGAAAACAGGAGTCTGGTGGTTGCCCTCGAAGGCGTTGACGACACAATCGAAGAGATATCGCTCTTTGTCAACTCCATCGAAACAATAGGGGAAGAAATTGAACTGATTGCAATCAACGCCCAGATTAAGGCCGCCCGCACCGGTGAAGATGGGGCTGCTCTCGGGGTTCTTGCGGAGGCCATCCAGGGACTTTCATTGGATGCAAGGTCCCAGACCGGCACCATCACAAGCATGCTCAAGAGCGTCACCGACGCTTCCGGAGATCTGTGCAGGGACGTTGACGCGGAAACTTCGTCACTGGAAACCGAGGTACGGGAAATTACTGTCAACCTGGGAGAATTGTTGCGAATGCTGCACAATGTTAATGAGAACTTTATTTCGCTTCTCGAAAGCATAGACCGCTCCGTGGAATCTCTGAATTCGGACATAGGGAATGCCGCTGCCGGAATAACGGTACATCAAAGGATTGGAACCGTCATGGGAAAGGTGATTGACGAACTTGCTGGTCTAGTCTCCCTGATGCGACCTGTGGTCCAGTCTTCTCTCAGCGCCACGCCGCCGGTGAACTTCGCAGAACTTTCCAGCCGTTACACCATGCATAGCGAGCGGAAAATACATGAGGAGATGGCTGCCGCAAAGAACGGCCGGGATTACGAGCTTGTGACCGCATTACCCCCTCCGCCGGTTGAGGCGGCAGGCGATTTCGGTGAAAATGTGGAGTTATTTTAATCAGGAGGGGAGTGATTATGTCTGGCTTTTCCATACAGCAAATGAATCAGGCGGACGCACCCGGAACAAAAATCGTAGCCGTAAGCGGAGAAATGACGATCCAGAATGCCGAGGAGATCAGAAATGTCCTGCTGGAGGCGTTCTCCGACGGAGAAGGGGTCTGTCTGGAGATGGGAAAAGTTACCGAGGTTGATCTGGCAGGTCTGCAGCTTTTGTGTGCGGCTCACAGGACTTCGATAACAGATAAAAAGCATTTCAGCATAAATGGAATAAATAACGAAGCAATGAAATGCGTAATTCGGGACGCGGGATTCCTCCGGCACACCGGCTGCGCCGAGGATGCCAACAAAACCTGCGTCTGGACCGGAGGGGAGAAACAATGGCAAAAGTGATAATGACGGCGGATGACTCAGCCAGTGTCCGGCAGATGGTCAGCTTCACCCTCAAGGAGATGGGATATGAGGTGGTCGAGGCGATTGACGGTAAGGATGCGCTTATGAAGCTCGGCAAACAGAAGGTAGACATGCTGATTACCGACCTGAATATGCCGAATCTGGATGGGATAGGACTGATCAAAGGGGCACGCTCTCTCCCCGCCTGCAAGTTTATACCGATCATCATGCTGACCACGGAGTCGCAGGATTCCAGGAAACAGGAAGGGAAGATGGCTGGCGCCACCGGCTGGATCGTCAAGCCTTTCAAACCCGAACAGTTGCTGGCAGTGGTGAAGAAGGTGCTGGGATGAAAGATCAATATAAAGAATCATTCAAAGAAGAGGCTTATGAACTTTTGAGCGAACTGGAGAGTTCTCTACTGGAACTTGAGGAGACACCGGACGACATGGATATCATAGGCCGCGTCTTCCGGGCCATGCACACCATCAAAGGGTCTGGAGCCATGTTCGGGTTTGACGACATCGCCGCGTTTACCCATGAGGTGGAGACTGTCTTCGACATGGTGCGCAACGGTCTTGTCAAGGTAAGCCCGGAGCTGATCCGTCATACGCTTGCTGCCCGCGACCAGATCAAGGCCCTGCTTGACGCCGTTGCCGGCGGCGGTGGCGCCGATTCGGCCGAGGGTGAGCGGATCATCGCCGCCCTGCGCAAGTTGTTGCCGTCCAATTCAGGGGAAGCTTCGGAACCGGTGGCGATAGCGGGGCCGTCCGGGCAGGAAACACCGGCAGCCGGCCCGGGAGATAAAGTTACCTACCGAATTCGCTTTAAACCGGCGACCGGGATATTCTTCAGCGGCGCCAACCCGGTGGCGCTTATCAATGAACTGCGCGGTCTGGGGGATTGCAAGGTTGTGGCACAGAGATGCGATCTTCCCCCCCTCGTTGAAATGGAGGGTGAGCTCTGTTACATATGCTGGGACATTATCCTGACAACAGACGAGGGGATCAATGCCATCAAGGATGTCTTCATCTTTGTTGAAGATGACTGTGAATTGAGAATAGATGTCATCGACGACGGCGGGCGGCTAGACAACGAGGCGGATTACAAGAAACTGGGGGAGATTCTCGTTGAGCGCGGTGATCTTTGCCCGGAAGAGATGAAGCGGGTGCTGTCGGAACAGAAAAGGTTCGGCGAACTGCTGGTTGAGAAAGGGATTGTGGAAACCGACAAGATCCAGTCTGCGCTAATGGAGCAGCAGCATGTCAGGGAGATCCGCCAGGACAGGCATAGCCAGGAGACGGTCGCAAGCATCCGGGTCCCTGCAAACAAGCTGGATATACTGGTCAACCTGGTGGGAGAACTGGTAACGGTGCAGGCGCGCCTCAGCCAGATAGCTGCTATCCGCAGCGAGGTGGACCTGCTCTCCGTAGCCGAGGAGGTGGAGCGTCTGACATCCGAGCTCCGCGACAACGCCCTAGGCATCAGGATGCTTCCCATCGGCACCACATTCAGCAAATTCAAGCGCCTTGTCCATGACCTTTCCAGGGAATTGGGAAAAGAGGTCGAAATGACGACCGACGGCGCGGAAACCGAACTTGACAAGAATATCCTGGAAAAACTTAACGATCCGCTTGTACACCTTATCCGCAACTGTATCGACCACGGCATTGAAATGCCCGAGGCACGCAAAACCGCCGGCAAGCCCGGCAAGGGAACGGTGCACCTGGCCGCGGTTCATTCGGGGGACAGCGTCCTGATTAGCATAACGGACGACGGCGCCGGCCTTGACCGGGATGCCATCTGGGCAAAGGCAGTGGAAAAAGGGTTGATATCTGCCAGCGCGGAGTTATCCGACCGGGAGATATTTGCCCAGATATTCGCTCCCGGCTTTTCCACCGCAAAGCGGGTGACCAGCGTTTCGGGGCGCGGGGTGGGAATGGATGTGGTGAAACGGGCCATCGATTCGCTGCGCGGGACTATCGACCTCAGCAGTCAGGTTGGGAAAGGGACGACAGTCACCATCAAAATCCCACTTACCCTGGCGATAATAGAAAGCCTGCTTGTGCGAATCGGCGATGAATGTTATGTCATGCCTCTCTCGCTGGTTGAAGAGTGTGTGGAACTGACCCGCGAGGATATGGAAAATTCCCACGGGCGTAATCTCGCAAATGTGCGGGGAAGTATTGTCCCATACATACCACTCAGGGAACAATTCAAAATCGTAGGGGAGCAACCTCCTATCGAACAGATAGTCATAACCCAGATAAACGATACGCAAGTAGGTTTTGTTGTAGACAATGTGATCGGCGAGCACCAGACCGTCATCAAATCGTTAGGCCGGGCCTATCGGAATGTCCAGGGGCTGTCCGGGGCGACAATCCTCGGCAACGGCAGCGTCGCCCTGATCCTCGATCTCCCGCAACTTGTCAAGGCTGCGGAAAAAGATGAATTGTATCAATTGCATCACGGCTGGTAACTACCAAGGTCAAGTTTGATGTGAATACATTGCAATAATGTATTTAGCTTAGCTACAGTTCTTTTCTCTTTCCTTTTAAGTTGTTTGAAAAAAGGAAAATGCTTGAGTTGATTATAAGCTAACCGCTTATTTCTTTACTGTGCAAGAAGTGTCTTCCTTTAAAGAGATAAACCAAAAAGCCTATAAATTATAAAAGCACATTTTTGCATTTATGTCACTTGTTTAGTAAACATATTTGCCTTTTCACTGAACAGGCTTTAAGAGAGAAAAAACAATGAACGACTTTATATCTGTGCTGATTGTCGATGACTCAAAGTCTGCCCGTTCATTCCTGCGAGATATTGTCGATAACCTGGGATATCGTGTATTCGAGGCGGCAAATGGAAGAGAAGGGCTCGAGCTAGTTGATTGCGAACGCCCTGATATCATATTAACGGATTTGGAAATGCCCGAAATGGACGGGTTGGCCTTCATTCGCGAGTTGAGGAACAACTGTCCTTATATTCCGGTCATCGTCATCTCAATGAAAAGCTCATATGCTGATGTCATCGAGGCAGTGCGCCGCGGGGCTTGGGATTATCTTGTCAAGCCGATCAAGGAAGATGATCTGGCCGTCATTATCAATGACTCTCTTGAACGAGCCCGGCTTCTTGACGAAAATTGCCGTTACCGGAGACTGCTTGAGGAGCAGGTGCAGGCCCAGACTCAAGAACTCCTGGAAAGCAGAGAAAGGTACCGGAGGCTCCTGGAATCTGTAACCAACTATGTCTATACCGTCTTTTTTTCAGGAGGCGGATCCACGGAAACCGTTCATCGGTCCGGCTGTGAGAAGGTGACAGGCTATACAGTCGAGGAATATCTGGCCGATCCCGATCTCTGGTGCAAAATTGTGCATGAAGACGACCGATCAAAAGTCCTTGCCATGAGCCGAAACATCCTGACTGAATCCGCAATTTTGGACTTGGAGCACCGCATTCTCCACAAAGACGGCTCAATACGCTGGGTCAGTAGCACTCTTGTCCCCTGCCGGGATAAAGGAGGCGCCATCCTCTCCTATGACGGTATAATTGCTGACATCACCGAGCGCAAGATGGCCGAAGAATCGCTACTGCATGCCAAGAAGGAGTGGGAACGCACCTTCGACAGCGTGCCAAACCTTATCGCAATCATCGATGACCGGCATCACATCATCCGCGCCAATCTTGCCATGGCTCAGCGCCTTGGAGTTACCCCGGAAGAATGCATTGATCAAGTCTGCTATCAAATTATGCATGGGACTGACCATCCCCCACCATTCTGTCCTCATGCCTTGACTCTCACGGACTGCAGGGAACATGTTGTCGAGGTTCATGAGGACCGTCTTGACTGCGACTTCCTTGTATCCACAACGCCCCTTATGGATGAGTACGGGCATATGATCGGAACGGTGCACGTCGTCAGTGACATCACCGAGCTTAAAATGTCTGACAATAAGCTGCGGGAAAGTGAGCGGAAATTCAAGACCCTGTTTGAATCGCGACGGGACGGTCTTTTGCTGGCAGATGTGGAAAGCAAACAGTTCAAACTGTGCAACCAAGCCATGACCCGAATGCTCGGCTATACCGAAGAGGAGTTCAGGCAGCTCTCCATCAGAGATATTCATCCGCCCGATGACCTACCTTACGTGATCGAGCAGTTTGAGAAGCAGGTTCGCGGTGAGCTGGACCTGGCGACAGACCTACCTGTCAGGCGGAAGGACGGCACGGTGTTCTATGCCGACATCAGCTCGGATCGTATCCAACTGGACGAGAAGTATTATCTCCTCGGCAGTTTTCGAGACGTAACCGACCGTAAAGTGGCACAAGAGAAGCTGAAACGCAATATGGAGAATCTTACGGCCCTGCGCAATATCGACAATGCCATAAAAGGCAGCCTTGATTTGCGCATCACCCTCAAAGTGCTCTTGATGGAGGCTCTGAAACAGCTGAATGTCGATGCGGCTGTGGTCCTCCTATTAAACCCCTACAGCCAAACGCTCGAGTACGCTTCAGAACAGGGTTTTCATACAGATCGCATAAGTTTTGCCCGCGTCAGGATGGGCGCAAGCTGCGCAGGCCGTGTGGCAAAGGAGAACAAAACTCTCTTCCTCAGCGATATCACTTCTGCGAAGGAGGGTTCCACTCCCAAAACCCTCGTAGAAAGTGAAGGTTTCAAATCGTATGTTGGGGTCCCGCTCATCGCAAAGGGGAATGTCAAGGGGGTACTGGAGCTATTCCACCGTGCGCCATTGAACCCTGAGCAGGACTGGCTGAATTTTGTCGAAGCACTCGCCGGCCAGGCCGCCATCGCCATCGACAACGCGGAGTTGTTCGAAAGCCTGCAGAGTTCTCACAGTGAACTCCTGTCGGCCTACGACACCACCATTGAGGGGTGGTCGCGAGCGCTTGATTACCGGGACAAGGAGACTGAAGGGCACAGCAGGCGGGTAACGGACCTGACGGTCCGTATTGCACGGGAGATGGGCATAGGCAAGGAAAAGCTGATTCATGTTCGTCGAGGCGCATTGCTCCATGACATCGGCAAACTGGGAGTGCCCGACAACATTCTGCTGAAGCCGGGCAAGCTTACCGAGGAGGAGTTCGAGATCATGAAGAAGCACCCTGAAATTGCATTCAGCCTGCTCTCGCCAATCGAGTTTCTCCGGCCGGCACTGGATATTCCCCACTTCCATCACGAAAAATGGGACGGCAGTGGGTATCCACAAAGGTTGAAATGTGAGGAAATACCGCTAGTTGCACGAATATTTTCTGTTGCGGATGTCTGGGATGCCTTGCGTTCGGACCGGCCCTACCGCCCCGCATGGCCTGAAGAAAGGGTACGTGCATATATTAGTGAGCAGGCCGGCAAAGACTTTGACCCAAGGATTGTGGAATTGTTTTTAAGTAGGGTCATGGTCCAGACTGAAATGGTAGCAGATTCAGGTAGCGGGACAAAGTTTTCATAGAAACCTTTCGTCCTCTCAGATAAAGGATATTCGTGACCCTCCGCACGGGCTAAAGTCCGGCAGCTTCTTGGGCAAACACCTCTGACATCAAGTTGCTTGACGCCCAAAGGGACTGTCCGTTCTTGTTGGCGAGGGATTAAATCCCTTTGTTTAAGATATTGATCCTAGAAAAAGCAGTTAATCCTTCTGAAATTTGCTTAACCTCCTGATACTATGTACGAATCATGCATCAGGAGGACTCACCAAATGGGTGATACGGATTCTACAGTTCCAACTCTTTCTCAATCTCGGGTACCAGTTGATACCTTTGCCGGCCGCATCCACGTGGAATGGGACCCTGCCGCAGCTGTGACCCCTATGGGGCAGCTTCCATTCTTCATTGAGTTTCTGAAAGTGAGCGGCCTGTTTGAGGCATTCGTGGCGGATTGTCCATTGCGCTATACAAGTCCCAATTCCCCATCTGTGCGGGATGTACTGGGAACGCTTATGCTTTCAATTCTAGCTGGGCACAATCGCTATGCCCATATTGCCACCATTCGCTGCGACAGCGTAAATCCTGCTCTTTTGGGCATGACGAAGGTGATCAGCGAGGATGCCGCTCGGCGTGCCCTTATCCATATGGACGAGGAAAAAGCTGTTGCCTGGCTTGATGCCCAGCTTTCACTATGTACCATGCCCCTGGTAAGTGCAGTGCCGGTTGGTGGCTGGATACTCGACACCGACGTAACCGTCAAGCCGCTCTATGGCAAACAGGAAGGAGCCGTTGTTGGGTACAATCCCAAAAAACCCGGACGACCGTCACATGCCTACCACAGCTATTTCATGGCTAATACTCGGCTTGCCCTGCAAGTGGAAGTCCGTCCCGGTAATGAGACATCTTCCAAGCATGTTGCTCCAGGATTATGGAATCTGCTCGATTCACTTCCTCGTGAACAGTGGCCCGCTTTCATCCGGGGAGATGTAGCCTTTGGCACTGAACCGGTCATGAGAGAGGCAGAAGAGCGTGGAATCCACTTTGTAACCAAACTCAAATTGACCAAAAACGTAAGAAAGCTGATTCAAAAGCTTTTTGCCAAAGATGATTGGGTTGACGCCGGTCAGGGCTTCAGCGGGATCGAATCCACGGTGTGCCTGACAGGATGGACCCGTTCCCGGCGGGTGGTTGTATTGCGTCGTCCTGTTACAGGAGAACTTCTGTTGAGTGACATACCACGCCAACTGGAACTTGGGTTCATCGAAATCGCTGACTCAGTCAAGAAATACGAATATGCAGTCCTGGTGACTTCTCTTCCCGACGAGGTGCTTACCATTGCCCAGCACTACCGAGATCGTGCCGACTCTGAGAACTGCTTCGACGAACTGAAGAATCAGTGGGGCTGGGGTGGCTTTACCACGCAAGACCTCAAGCGCTGCCGTCTGATGAGCCGCTTGGTTGCGCTCATCTACAACTGGTGGTCATTGTTCGTACGCTTGGCAAATCCGGACAAGCACCATGAGGCAATTACAAGCCGGCCATTGCTTTTGCATGGGGTGGCAAAACAGACAAGCCATGCAGGGCAGACTTGTCTGACTATTACCAGCAACCACGCCAAGGCGAGTATGGTTCAGGCTGTATTACAAGCTCTGACAAGGTTTTTCAAAGAGCTTAAGGTAAATGCGGAGCAGTTGAGTTTGCCTGACAAGGTGCGAATAATTACCGCTCACGCTTTTAGGAAATTGATTGGGCCGCTACCATGTCTGTTGGCTTTGCCAGAGCCGTCAACAGGCTAGAAGACAACCAACTGCTGTTTTTAGGTTGATTGCAGCATTGTGGTTCTGTCGAGAGAAAGCCGCTGGTTATGGTTCATCCGACGGTGTACAGGAAACGGAAATGAATCCTCATGGGATAAAACTGTCATGCCATTACTTGAAGCAGCAAAATCAATTTCGGTGATAAACCTGCGCTGGTAGAGGCTGTACTGCTCCTGCACGGCCGTCATTATGTTCATTACCCGTCTTCGGGTCGGGGCCATCTGCCACGGTCTGTTGCCGATGTGCCGGGAGAGGCGTTCATGTACCTGCGACAACCTGCCTAGAAAGGCACTGTTACGTGGAGTGCTCCATGCACCTGATATGGATGGTTTTTACTGGCTAGGAGTGAAGCCCGAGGAATAGAGGTCAAGTACTCTGTTCATATCCGTAAGGAATTTGTCATCATTCTCTAAGGTATATAGCTATTCATTTTCAATGGGATACGACGATAAGAGTTGTTAGGTGATATAGGGAGCGCGTTCTAAACAAAAGTCATGTATGGTCGTGAAAATTATCGACAGATTGAGCCAGAAAAGGAGAAGGAAATGGGAGAAAATGGGATTATGGAAACAACACAGTATCTGACGTTCAAGCTGGGAGATGAGGTGTTTGCTTTGGATATCGGCAAAGTCAGGGAAGTTCTAGATTTCACCACGGTAACCAAGGTGCCGCAGACACCCGATTTCATGCGCGGCGTGATTAATCTCCGCGGCAATGTGGTTCCGGTGGTGGATATGCGCCTGAAGTTCGGCCTATCCATAACCGAGAAAACAGTCAACACCTGCATCATTATCACGGAAATCCTGGTGGACGGGGAAAGTACGATAGTAGGGGCCATGGCCGATTCGGTGCAGGAAGTGCTCGACCTGGAGCCGGAGCAGATCGAGCCTCCACCGCGCATCGGAGTCAAACTGAATATAGATTCCATAATGGGGATGGGTAAGCACAATGGCCAGTTCATCATCATCCTGAATATAGACAGGGTCTTTTCCGCCAGTGAACTGGCGGATAGAACAGGCATTGATTACAACGCGGGTAAAGAAGCTGTAAATGGCTGAAAGCGAAATGAAAGCGCGACATTACATTTAAGACGCAGGTATTGATACGGAATTCCTCTTGAGGAGTTACACAATGGCATTTACCTTTTTCATGCGCGATCAACCGACTCTGGAACATGCGGCCGATCATGTTATCCGCTATGCAAGCGGCAGAAGCAGGATCAAGATTTGGGACGCGGGGTGCGCCCTTGGCCAGGAAACCTATACACTCACCATGATATTTGCCGAGAAGATGAACCCGTTCGGATTTAAGAACCTTAGCATCTTTGCCACCGACTACGACAGCGCCAACCACTTCGGAGATGTGGTCACTGCCGCGATTTACCCTGCCGAGGAGCTGCAGCGAACCCCGATCGATCTGCTCGGAAAATACTTTGAGCGAGCTGACAAACCCGGTCATCTTCGCGTTGTCGATCTATTGCGCAACAGGGTCTCTTTCCAGTATCACGACCTCCTCTCACTGAAACCGATCGGGTTCGACTATTGCCTTATCGTCTGCATGAACGTCCTCCTTCATTTTCAACCCGAGCAGAGGGTGGAGGTGCTCAGGATGTTTCATCAGGTCCTGGCGCCGGGCGGTTATCTGGCCACCGAAAAAACCCAGAAGCTTCCGCCGGAGGTGGCCCACCTCTTTACCCAGGTAGTGCCCGACGCCCAGCTTTTCAAGAAAGTAGGGGAATAACGAGGATGAAGGTCATTCAACTGAAAAAGAGCGATAAGGTCTACAGCTGCAACTCGTACCTGATTCTTGGCGACTGGAACCACATAGAGGATCTGAACTCCGTGATCGACCCCGGGACTGACGACTTCGTGCTTGACGAGATAGAACACCTTTCCACCGGCTGCGGAAAGGTAGCGGTGGAGCAAGTGATCCTCACCCACAACCATTTCGATCATAGCGGGGGGGCCTGGCCCTTAAACGGCACTACGACGCCCGGATCCTGGCTTTCGCAGACGGTCCGGGAGTTGACTAACTACTCCGGGACAGCCAGTTCGTCAAGGCCGGGGATGTGTTGTTCGATGTACTTCATACGCCGGGCCACTCGTCCGACTCCATATGCCTATATGCGCCGATGGCAAAGACGCTCTTCTCCAGGGACACACTGGTGCGGGTCAGAGCCGCGGGAGACGTTCACACCCAGGATTATCTGGAAGGGCTGGTGAAACTTTCCTGCAGGAAAGTCGTGAGAATATATACCGGTCATGACGAACCGATAACCAGTCAAGTTCAAGAAACGATACTTAACACACTGTCAAATGTAAAAAAACAGCAGGATCATAGCGACGGATGCGGATAACAGGGTTGTAACTTAATTTGAGCGATTAACAACAAAAAGGGGGGAGAGATGTTAAAGAAGATGAGTTTGAAAATGAAGCTGATGACCGGCTTTGTCTCGGTGGCAATCATTGCCGTGATTATTGGTGGTGTCGGGATTGTCAGCCTCAAAAAACTGGATGCCGCCGAAACCAAGATTTACGAGATGATGACCGTGCCGCTGGCGCAAATCGGAGATATTTAGACTTCATTTCAGCACATGCGGTGCAACCTGCTAGAAGTGCAGTTCGCCGATTCGAATGAAAAAATCAACGATCTGGAAAAACGGATTGCCGATAGTGAAAAAGAGATAGCCGAAAACATTCCCAAGTTTGAAAAAACGCTTCTTACTGAAGAAGGGCATAAGCTGACCAGGGATTTAAAGGAAAATTTGGACAGGTATGAAGGGTTGGAGAAAAAATATCTGTCTTTGATAAGCGCCGGCAAGAAAAACGAGGCAGTGGCATTCTGGAAGGGTGAAATGGAAAAGTTGAGTCCGGACATACAGGACCCCATTGTCAAAATGCAGGAGATTAAGGTCAATGTTGCCAAGCAGACATCAGACGGCAATACGGGAATGGCCAACAGGTCCACCACCATCATGCTGATACTCCTGGTAGCCGGCGCCCTCCTTGCTGTCGGGCTCGGCATCTTCATATCCCGCATTGTCCTTCGCCAGCTTGGCGCAGACCCGAAAGAAGTAGGCGAGGTGGCGAACCTGGTTGCGGTCGGCGATCTTCGCCGCGAAATAACCCTTAACTCAGGCGACACAACAAGCGTAATGGCTGCCATGAAGAAGATGGTCGATACCATCAAGGCACTTGTTGCCGACGCCAGAATGCTTTCCGACGCCGCCATAGCCGGCAAACTGGCCACCCGTGCCGATGCATCCAAACATCAGGGTGACTTCCAGAATATCGTCGCCGGCGTCAACGAAACCCTCGACGTGGTCATAGGCCCCCTGAACGTGGCTGCCGAGTACGTGGACCGGATCAGTAAAGGCGACATCCCGCAGAAGATCACCGACAACTACAATGGCGACTTCAACGAGATCAAGCTCTATCTGAATAACTGTATTGACAACATCAACGCCCTTGTCGACGCCGCCGACATGCTTTCAAATGCCGCCGTGGAAGGGAAACTTTTCACCAGGGCCGACGCGGCCAAGCACCAGGGTGACTTCCGAAAGATCGTTGACGGTGTCAATGCCACAATCGGTAGATTGGTGGGTTTGATAGATGCGATGCCAACACCTGCCATGATCATAGATAAAGAGTATGAAGTCCTGTATCTGAATGAATTAGGCGCCAGGGTCGGTGGCAAGACCCCGGCACAGGTTGTTGGCACAAAGTGCTACGACCATTTTAAGACGTCGGACTGCAGAACCCAGAAATGCGCATGTACCCGTGCCATGTCCGAGGGTAGGGACGCATCCAGCAAGACAGATGCCCATCCTGCGGTTGGGGTCGATCTTGACATTGCCTACAGCGGTACTCCGCTGAAGGATAATTCCGGGAAGATTATTGGCGTGTTTGAAGTGGTATCTGATCAAACCGCCATCAAGCAAGCTGGACGAGTCGCAAAGAAAATCGCCGATTATCAGGACAATGAAACGCAGAAACTTGTAGAAGGCCTGGCTAAACTCTCGCGGGGTGATGTCAATTTCTCTATAACGACGGAAATCGCTGATAACGACACGGGCACCACAAAACAGACTTTCGACACAATAGCCCAGGCTGTTAACGGCTGTATCGCTGCCATCAACGCCCTGATTGCCGACGCCGACATGTTGTCGAAGGCTGCCGTGGAAGGAAAACTGGCTACTCGCGCAGATACGTCGAAGCACAAGGGTGACTTCCGGAAGATAATCTCCGGCGTTAACGATACCCTCGACGCGGTCATCGGCCCGCTGAACGTGGCAGCAGAATATGTAGACCGTATTACCAAGGGGGAAATTCCTCCGAAGATAACCGATACTTACAACGGTGATTTCAATGAGATCAAGAATAATTTTAATGAACTCATAGACGTATTGATCAACAGAGGACAGGATGTTTCGACCCTTATCGAATCGGCCATTCAGGGGAAACTTGACTTCCGGACCGACACAACAAAATACATAGGGGTGCACAAAGAGGCGATAGAAGGGGTGAACAGGCTGCTGGATGCAGTCATCAGCCCTCTGCATATGGCTGCGGATCATGTGGACCGTATCAGCAGGGGGGAAATCCCACCCCAGATCACCGACAACTACAAAGGTGAATTTAACAGCATCAAGAACAACCTGAATGCTCTGATAGAAGCAACAAACGGGATTTCCGCTGCCGCGAATGAGGTTGCGACTGGAAACTTGATGGTGGAGTTCATTGAACGCTCTCCTGAAGACGAGCTTATGCACGCCTTGGCAGCCATGGTGAATAAGCTGAGAGAGGTTGTGAATGAGGTCAAGGTCGCTGCGGACAATGTGACGGGGGGGAGTCTGCAGTTGAGTGCCGGGTCGGAGCAGTTATCCCAGGGTGCCTCGGAGCAGGCTGCATCCGCCGAAGAAGCATCGTCATCCATGGAACAGATGGCTTCAAACATAAAACAGAACGCGGACAACGCCCATCAGACAGAGAAAATCGCGATCAAGTCTGCTGCGGACGCCAAAGAAGGGGGCGCCGCGGTGATAATGACGGTCCAGGCAATAAAGGATATTGCTGGCAAGATTAACATTATCGAGGAAATCGCCAGGCAGACTAATCTTCTCGCACTGAATGCAGCAATCGAGGCGGCAAGGGCAGGCGAACACGGCAAAGGTTTCGCGGTGGTGGCCAGCGAAGTGAGGAAACTTGCCGAGCGGAGTCAGAAGGCCGCCGGCGAGATATCCGAGCTTTCTGCATCCGGCGTCGAGGTTGCGGAGAAGGCAGGCGATCTTTTGGCCGGGATCCTTCCCGACATTAATAAAACCGCAGATCTGGTGCAGGAGATCAGCGCGGCCAGCAAGGAGCAGGATACCGGCGCCGAACAGATCAACAACGCGATCCAGCAACTCGACAAGGTGATCCAGCAAAATGCATCGGCAGCCGAGGAGATGGCTTCCACTGCAGGTGAACTCTCTTCGCAGGCCGCACAACTGCAAGATACCATAGCCTTCTTCAGGATGGACGAGCATGGCGCTGGAAAAGGTATTGTTCTCAGGAAGGAGAGAGTTGGAGCAACGGCCGAGCCGAAAAAGATTAAAAAGGAGATGATGCATAATCTCGCCCATGGCAAGGCAAACGGCTATTCGAAAAAAAATGTCGGGGCGATTACCGCGAAAGCTGTGGGAGCTGACCTGGAAATGGGTGACGGCAAAGACAGTCTGGATGAGGAGTTTAAAAAGTTCTAGACGCAAGCAAGAGCTAACGGCAGGCAGAAATCTCCGGGGTTGATGAAACCTCGGAGGTTTTGATCAGAAATAATATATCGACTGCAACCAGACTTGAGATAGTCGCCATTAAGCGGACTCTTGATCATGAACCGTCACAATTTCAAAGACCGGAGTAAAATATACATTGAACAATGCATGTTTCATGTAACGAGTGATGATGTTGTCATCTCTACCCTCCTCGGTTCATGTGTGTCGGCCTGCCTTTATGATCCGACAACAGGCATTGCCGGGATGAACCACTTCATGCTGAGCAATGACCGCTATGCCCGGGACATGCCCTTTAGCATCACTGAAGCAGGCCGTTACGGAATTCATGCCATGGAGCTTCTTATCAACGAAATGCTTAGGCGCGGCGCCAGACGCAGTAACATAACGGCAAAAGTTTTCGGCGGGGCCTCCATCATGACCGATCCGTCAAAAGTGGGAAATTTCCATTGCGTCGGCGCCGTCAACTGCAGGTTTGTCATGGAGTTTCTTGACGTTGAAGGTATCCCGCTCGTCGCCGCAGATCTGGGCGGACATGAGGGACGGGTTATATACTTCGACATCAGGGATTTCAGCGTGTTTGTGCGTAAAATAAGAAAACAGATGAGTCAGGCCATTGCCGAACGTGACCGGAAAGTATGGAAGGACTCCGTGGAAAAACAAAAGATCATGAAAACAGGAGATGGGGTTGACCTCTGGCTTTCTTGACGTTTTTCCTGGAAATACGACAGGTTTAGCAGGGCAGACAAAACTTGAATATTCCCAAATAATTTCTTATCCTGTTTCATTTGAAGTACTATTTAATCTAAGGACTCAGTATGGAATCCACGGACGACATATCCCATAGGGATTATACCCGGTTAAGCGAATTGATTTACAATGAATGCGGCATAAAGATGCCGCCCGCCAAAAAGGCCATGCTGGTTGCGCGCCTGCAGAAACGGCTGCGCAGTCTCGATATGAAATCTTTCGGCGACTACATAGACTACCTGTTCGCCCCTGACGGAATCAAGGATGAACTGGTCCGGATGATTGATTTGATTACCACCAACAAGACTGATTTTTTCCGCGAGCCGGACCATTTCGATTACCTCCTGCAATGGGTTTTGCCCGAATGGAGTCAGAAGCACGGTGGTTGCGGCAAAAAGCTTATGTTATGGAGCGCCGGCTGCTCCACCGGCGAGGAGCCTTATACGCTGGCCATGGTGCTGAACGAGTTTGCCGTGAGCTGTCCTGGATTCGACTACCAGATTCTGGCCACGGACATCTCCACCCGGGTGCTGGAAAAAGCAGAACAGGCGGTTTATGATGAAGAGAGGATTGCTCCTGTGCCGTCTTCGCTGAGGCACAAGTACCTTTTACGCAGCAAGGACAAAAGCCGCGGGCTGGTGCGGGTCGTTCCGGGTTTGCGGGAAAAGGTGCGATTCCGTCGCCTGAATTTCATGGACGGGAACTTCGGCATGCGCGAGCCGATGGACATCATCTTCTGCCGCAATGTCATCATCTATTTCGACCAGTCCACCCAGGAGAGGCTCCTGAACAAATTTTACACACACCTGACAAAGGATGGATTTATTTTTATGGGGCATTCCGAAACCCTGAACGGCCTGGATGTCTCGCTTGTTATGGTGCATCCGACCGTTTACAGAAAAATAACAGATAAACCCCTGGCTGTCATCAATACATGACAAGGAAACCTTGTGGATAACCAAGCAGTGCTCTTGCAAAGTTATCTCAAGCCCGGTGATATCTATATCAGTGAAAAGTCGGCATTGATATCAATGCATTTGAGCTCTTGCGTGTCGGTGACCATGTCCAACCCGCGAATGAGGGCTGGTGCGATTTGTGATGGGCTGCTGCCGAGTTGTAAAGGGAAAATGCCTTGCGAATGCGAACAATTCTGTCGCGAAGGAATCCGCTTTGTTGACTGCTCTAATATGCGCATGTTGGGGTGGTTCAAGCAGAACGGCATTCCACGGGGAGAGATCGACGTCAAGGTATTTGGCGGCCCCGATATGTTCAGCAGTAAGGAAAGCATATCGGATTCAACAGTGGGTCAACAGAATATCACCATAGCTTTCCATGTTCTATAAAAGGAAATGCTCAGGATTACCGCCTCTGACATGGGCGAACTGCAAGGAAGAAAGATCCTGTTTTCAACGCATACGGGAGAAGTCCTATTGAAACGTCTGCGGAAATCGGATTTGGCGATCTGTTGGTTAAGCAGATGGAGCGAGACAAATGGACGGAGCATTATTCCATAATATCTTCAGGAGTCGGTGGCATTCAATGAATATGATTTAATGGGTGCCTGGAGAACTCTGTGGGTGAAAAAAGATGAAGAAAAAGATTCGGGTACTTATCGTTGATGATTCGGCCGTGGTTCGGCAGACCATGTATGAAATACTCTCTTCCGATCCGCAGATTGAGGTGATGGCCGCTGCAGCGGACCCTTTCATCGCCGCAGATCGAATCAGAGAAGAAGTCCCTGATGTCATCACCCTAGACGTGGAAATGCCGCGCATGGACGGGATCACCTTTCTGCAAAAAATCATGAGTCAACACCCGATTCCGGTGGTCATGTGCTCAAGCCTTACCGAAAGCGGTTCTGAAACCGCCCTGAAGGCACTGGAATACGGCGCCGTGGAAATCATCCAGAAACCGCGTATGGGAACAAAACAGTTCCTGGAGGAATCAAGAGTGCGGATTTGTGACGCAGTAAGGGCCGCAAGCCAAGCTAGAGTTAGATGCATCAGCGTCAAACGGTCCGAAATTTCTCCCAAGCTCACCGCTGACGTAATTATGGCCCGTCCCAGCAACAAGACGATGATCCAGACAACCGAAAAGGTCATTGTAGTGGGCGCATCCACCGGCGGCACGGAAGCCCTCAGGGTGTTTCTTGAGGCGCTCCCGGCCGACAGTCCGGGAATCGTTATTGTCCAGCACATGCCCGAAGGGTTCACCAAGACCTTTTCCCAGCGCCTGGACGGGATCTGCCGGATAACTGTGAAAGAGGCGGCGGACAACGACACGGTTGTGCGGGGAAGGGCCTTGATCGCGCCTGGCAATCTCCATCTTCTCCTGAAGCGTAGCGGGGCGAGGTATTATGTGGAAATAAAGGACGGCCCCCTGGTTTCGCGCCACAGACCATCGGTTGACGTGCTCTTCCGTTCTGCTGCGCGTTATGCAGGGAAAAATGCGGTAGGAGTGATCATGACCGGTATGGGTGACGACGGGGCCAGGGGAATGCTGGAGATGAAAGAGTCTGGTGCAAGAAATATCGCCCAGGACGAATCTACTTCGGTTGTTTTCGGCATGCCCCATGAGGCTATCAAGCTTGGCGGTGTGGAACTGGTCAGGCCGTTGGAGGCGATCGCCGCCGATGTGCTGAGGATGTGTGGGTAATTGACAGTTTTTTTTGATGTAAGATTGTGCTATGCCTCTGTGATATAAGTATATTTGATGTATTAAAGGAAGTATATAAATTTATTTTTCATCAGTCGGACAGAGTTAAACCTTTCACAGAGGCCTCAGATTAACAAACTGAAATATGAGGCGGAAGACATGGGTAATTTAATGGAAGATCTCGATTTTCAATTGAGCGCCGATGGCACAAAATTGCAGGCAGTTTATACTCCTGCGGCCTGCAACACATCTATCGACGAAGCTTCTATCAAAAAAGCGCTCAATGCCAAGGGCTTCTCTAACCTCTTTCTCTTCGATACCGCCTGCACCGAACTCGCGATGAAAATCAATGTAGCAACTGGACCATTTACGATGGAAGTGGGCGAAAAGCGGGATGGCACTTTTTCACTGAATGTCTCCCCCGATCTAATGACCGTTTCCCTGACTATAACCCCTCCTTACGGAGGCCAAGCGGTCACCAGTGACGAAATCTACAGTGCCCTCAAAGAAAAGGGAATTGTCAGCGGCATTCAACATGATTCGATCAGGGTAGCAACGTTGGCATGCTCTGCATTGAACAAACCCATCGCTGTCGGTCGCCCTCCGCTGCGCGGAAATGACGGACAGTTGCTGAGTCTGATTCAAGAGATGAAAGAGCACTGTCCGCGCCTGGACGATGACAGCAGCATTGTCGACTATCGTGATTTGGGCGGAATTGTCGACGTAAAGCCTGGCGATCCGCTCATGCGAAGAATTCCTGCTGAGGAGGGAGCGCCAGGGGAGAATGTCAAGGGAGAGCCAGTTCCCGGCATTCCCGGCAACGATGTCCGGTTTGCAGCCGAGCTCAGCGGGGCAGAATTGTCTCTCGATGACAGCGACCTGCTCATTGCGGCAATAGGGGGTCAACCGGTTATCGTCAGCAACGGCGTCGTTGTGGTACCGACAGTAAAGATGAAGAATGTGGACATGTCAACGGGCAACCTCTCTTTCGAAGGGACAATAATCGTATCCGGTGACATCGCGGCCGGAATGGAGGTTAAAGCATCCGGAGACATCATCATAGGAGGTATGGTGGAAGCCGCTATGCTTGAGGCCAAAGGCAATGTGGAGGTAAAAGGCGGGATAATTTTTGCTAAAGTATATGCCAGAGGCTCTATTTCGGCCCGCTTTGCAGAAAAGGCTCATTTACATGCACTGGGGAACATAGCTCTCCGTGAGCTGTCGATGCAGAGCGAGCTGAAGGCCGGGGGCCAGATAATTGTTGGGGAGCAGGGGATGAAGATGGGACATATTATCGGCGGTGTCAGCAGAGCCACGACGCTCGTTCGTGCAATGGTGCTTGGCTCCTCCGCCGGTGTGGCAACCAGAATAGAAGTCGGCATTGATCCCGACGCCAATGAAAAGCTCTCCGAGGTTAGACTCCTGTTGGAAAAGAGACAGAAAGAGGCGGAAGAAATCAGTAAAACCCTGGCATATGTCCAGCAAAACCCGCAACGCGTCGACCCTGCGATGGTAAGACTTAAAGAGATGAAGTCTAGTCACCTGCAATCGGAGATCGCGGAGTTGACAGGGCAGAAAAAGCGGCTGCAGAAAAGACTGGAGTCTGTCTATCATGCCAGAATCGAGGTTAAACGTACCGTCTATGACGGTGTGCAGGTAGTGATCGGCGATAAGTCACTGGGTGTCGACGATGACCTGGAAAACGTAACATTTCATATCGAGGATGACGTCATTGTCTATTGACCCTTCATTGTTCCTTCTGCAAAATGGTCGAAAGAACTTGCGAAGATTCGAGTAGACCGGTTTATCCAGTTATCTTTATAAGCTATGCCGCATTTGTAATATGGCCTAGACCCAACAGTCGTGTCACCAGCCGCCATCTCGCTCACAGCGCTAGCCGCGTATTCATATCGATGTCGAACCGGCCATACGGATTTATGTGTTCCCAAATCAGTGGGGTCAGTGCTGCGTAGTCGCGGAGAGTCAGTTTCCCTTGCCAATGCGGCGTCGCCAGCACCTTCTGGATCCTCAGCGTGTTGACATAGGCCATGCAGATTTGAATCAGATGTAGCGCGAGCATACTGATCTAAGCGATTTGGCATTCGAGTCCGCTGGTTCCCCAGCGCGGACAAACCTTGAAGAAATTCTGAATAAAAATTCTTATTACGGCAACTCAAGAGATCGTATAGGAAAAAACAGGCACTCTGGTTCCCTGTCAGCAGACGCCGATGGATTTCTGCTTGATGATTTCTTCAATCTAATTGTAAAAGCTCCTTCAAGTCAATCGGTTTGGAAATATAGGCATCCATGCCGGCGGCAAGACACATATGCTCGTCCTCTTTAAAGGCATGAGCCGTCATGGCGACGATGGGGGTGTGGACGCCGCGTTCCCGCTCCTTCTCCCGGATGGCGCGGGCAGTCTCAAAGCCACTTAGCTTTGGCATCTGAACATCCATCAGCACGAGATCATATTCCCCCTTTTCCCACATATCAACCGCCTTCAGTCCGTCCTCGGCGAAATCGAGATAGTAGTTCGACCGTGTGAGCATTAATCCGAGGACCTGCCGGGTAACAGGTTCGTCTTCGGCAAGAAGGAGACGCGGAATCCTTACTCGCTCCGAGACAGGTATAGTCGATTCAATCGATTGGGATCCCGCTGAGGTTAGGGCGTTGCTCTCCAGTTTTGCTTCTCTCAAGAGGATTGTGAAGGAGAAAGAGCTTCCCACCCCCTCTTCGCTCTCAAAGCTAATCGTTCCCCCCATACGTTCCACAAGCTCCCTGCTTATTGCAAGTCCAAGGCCGGTCCCACCGTAACTGCGGCTGTGAGAGTCATCAACTTGACTGAATGGCCGGAAGAGAAGCTCCTTCTTGTCACTTGGAATGCCGATGCCGGTATCCGTTACAGGGAAGGTGAACTCTCGCTTCTCGTCGGAGGCAGTTCTCCCGGCGGTGACTCGCACCTCCACCTTTCCCCTTTCAGTGAACTTTACACAAAAAAAGGCATGGTTTCTGGTAAAACCATGCCCCCAATCGGATCTGACGTCCGTTGCAACTTAGAACTTTTCGAACTCTTCATCCAGAGTGTCTTTGCCGTCACCCATTTCCAAATCGATGCCCACGGCCTTGGCGGTTATCGTACTGGAAGCCGTTTTCGCGTAACCGTTTGCCTTGGCCTGGCTGAGGTGGTGGATATTCACCCCCTTGATCTTTTTAGGTTCCGTCCTCATTTCCAAGCTCTCCCTTCTTATGGCCGCAACTCTGTCCGTCCCCCGTGTGTCCACCTTGAAGAAGGCGATTGTGTTTTGAAGCTGCTCGGCCTGGGAGGAGAGCTCCTCGGCAGTTGAGGCCATCTCCTCGGATGCGCCAGCGTTCTGTTGGATTACCGTATCCAGTTGCTGGATTGCCTTGTTGATCTGCTCCGCCCCGGTGTCCTGCTCCCGGCTCGCCGCAGAGATCTCCAGCACCAGTGCGGCGGTTTTCTGAATATCGGGAACCATCTTGTTCAGGAGTTCTCCCGCTTTCTCGGCCACCTCGACACTGTTGGTGGAGAGTTCGCTGATCTCCGCCGCCGCCTTCTGGCTCCGCTCCGCCAGCTTCCTCACCTCGGAGGCAACAACGGCGAACCCTTTGCCGTGTTCTCCTGCCCGCGCCGCCTCGATCGCTGCATTCAACGCCAGCAAGTTGGTCTGCCTAGCGATCTCCTCGATGATAGAGATTTTCCCGGCAATATCCTTCATGGCATGGACCGTTTCTTCAACCGCCTTACCTCCCTCTTTTGCGTCCTCGGCGGATTTTACGGCGATCTTTTCGGTCTGGTGGGCGTTGTCTGCGTTCTGTTTTATATTGGAGGACATCTCTTCCATGGAGGAGGAGGTCTCTTCTGCAGCCGCAGCCTGCTCACTCGCCCCCTGGCTCATCTCCTCGGAACTGGAGGAGAGCTGCTGGCTGCCGGAAGCAACGTTGTCGGCCGCCGACTTCACGTCGGCCACAACCTCCTTCAGACGCTCAACCATATTCTTCAAAGCTGTAAGGAGCTGACCAGTTTCATCTTTGCTACCGACCTCAATAGCCACAGTGAGGTCACCGCTCGCCACCCGATTTGTTACATCGACAGTTGCAAATAGCGGTCGGGTTATGCTGCGGGTAATAAGGAAACTGATCAACGCACCTAAAAGCAGCGCTATAGTTGTTATAACAATTGTCATTGTATGGACGCTTTCGTAAAGCTTGGCAGCCTCTTCATACCTAATTAATATCTCCTCTTCCTGATACTTGGTGAGCGCCAGGAGCGATTCATTGATTTTCAGTATTAAGGGGTGAGCTTCCTTGTTGAATACGGGGAGCGCGGCCTCGTTTTTGTCCGCAAGGGAAAACTCAATTACGTCGTTATCGGCCTTTTTTGCATTTGCAATGGCTGTCTTGACATTGGCGATCAGCTCTTTACCCTTGTCCGTATTCTCAAGTTTCTCAAGCTTGCCCATCGCCTCCCCGTAATCTTTTCTCAGACTTTCTATATCCCGCATTACATCATTTCTTGCTGAAAGCTCTTTCACCAACATAAGTGGTATGTCCGAAAGGATGCCGCCTATCGACCTGCTCACCTCATTGGCCAGCCTAATCTTTTCATAGTTTACCTTGACGATGCGATTCAGTTTTTCATTAACATTTCCCATACTGTACATCCCTGTGAATGATAACAACAGAAGCAAAGCCAGCATCAGGCCAAACCCGGATCCGACACGAGCACCTATTCTTAAATTATTGAATTTCATCCTTTTATCCTCCTTTTTCTGTATTTGCAAAGTGAATTTCTTACCCTTTCAGCCGTTCACGGCTTCTTTGACGGCGCTGAAATCTGGACCTTTCACCTCTGACAGTTCATCTGCGGAAAATACCTTGTCTATATTCAGGATTATGATGAACTGGTCGTTGTGTTTTCCCATCCCCATAATGAAATCGGTATTGAGTTTGGCGCCTATCCGCGGCGGAGGTTCGATCTGCACCGGCTCCAGATCCAGCACCTCCTGTACCGAATCGGCCATGGCCCCGATTATCGTGTTTTCTCCATCCACCTCTATTTCCGTTATGATGACGCAGGTATTAACCGTCTTTTCCGTCTGAGACAGATCGAACTTCAGGCGCATGTCCACAACCGGCACCACATTGCCGCGAAGGTTGATCACTCCGCTCATGTAGTCCGGCGTCTGCGGCACTTTAGTAACAGAGGTGAAGTCTAGAACCTCCCTTACCTTGCCGATATCCAATGCAAACACCTCATCTCCCAGCTTGAACGTCAGATACTGGGTTGTATCCATAATCCTATTTTCTCCCATGCCTTTCTCCTTTGCAGATAGGAAATATCTCGCTCTTTATATTTCTATTCGGTCTTTTCATTTTATTGTTGATAAGCCTTTCCCGTAGTTCGGGGGGGGGGGATTCCTTACCTGCGTTAAATGTTGAAATTGCAGACACAAAAAAAAGGGCATGGTCTCGGGGATAAACCATGCCCAATCGGACCTGACGTCCGTTGCAACCTAGAACTTTTAGCACTCTTCATCAAGACTGTCTTTGCGAGAGCGGTTCAATCCGGGGGCTGGGCTCGTTTGACATAATATACTCAGCTTAGCAGAACACCGTCAAAACCACTTGCCTTTAATTATCTCAAACAGTTATTTTGGTGCGCCAGGATTAGCCCGGCGTTTTCAGCGGGTGCAATTCCCGCCCCGGAAAGGGGAACGAGCCGCCCCACCGGGAATCGAGTCTTGGGCTCATGAAGGTAACGACATGGGTTAAGCGTTATATAGAGCGATGGCCAGGCCGTATCGCAAGTGAAGCGATGGAGCTTCGTGACAGTATCCGGAGGCCGACAGGGCCCAAATACCTGGAAGGCTACAGTAGGCGACCGCAACGGGCGATGGTCGTTGGAGACTCCGGCGGGGTCTGAGAGCACGGCATGGACAGAAATGGAAGCGTCATGGAACCTGGGAGATCCACCGCCGTCTTGGTCTGGTTGCTGTGGGCTGAGTAAGTCAACCGAAAAGGATCATCCTGAGGGGGATAAACGCGACGGTGGAAGTCGGACTCGCTGATAGTACTCGGAGTGCGGGAAAGCCACTTACTTGGGGAAGCGGCGGGGCAGGTTGAGTTGCTGGTCCAGGGAAACATTACTTACACAACAGAGGTAGGAGTCTGATGTCAACACAACTGGATCAGATCACTGGGAAGGCGAAGTCAGACCCGAAGCTACGCTTCACCTCGTTGGCGCATCTGCTCACACCAGATTTCCTCAAAGAAACCTGGAAGCAGATGAACCGGCGCGGTGCGAGCGGAATCGATGGTGAGACGACGAAGGAGTTTGAACAAGACTTGGACACGCGGGTCCAGGAGCAATGCGAACGCTTGAAGCGAGGGGCCTACCGGGGTCCACCGGTACGCCGAGTGGAGATTCCCAAAGGGCCTGGCAAGGCAGGGACTAGACCACTCGGTATTCCGACAGTCGAAGATCGCCTGCTGCAAAGAGCGGTAGCACTGATATTGGAGTCGGTGTACGAGGCGGATTTCTTGGACTGTTCGTATGGATTTCGACCGGGGCGTAATCCCCACGATGCTCTGCGGACGTTGCGCAGGATCATCGTCACGAAGAAGGTAGGACACTTGTTCGAGGCCAATATCCGTGGATATTTTAACCACATCCAGCATGAATGGCTGCAAAAGATGGTTGCCCATCGCATTGCGGACCCTGTCATCCTGAAGCTTATCGGTAAGTGGCTGAAGGCTGGCTTCATGATGGGTGGAGTCGTAACGCGAACCGAGGAAGGATCGCCGCAAGTAGCCTATTCTGGAATGAAAAGGGAGAACGGTAATCAGTGCGTATATCTCTAGCTTGTTCGTATCACGGATGAGCTCTATTCTTGTGCGACGGCGAACAACATGGTCCCCCTGAAAGGCTTCAGTGACTGTATTCCTGATAATGCAGTCCTTACAGAAAGGAGATCTACCGCATCCCTCCTGCGCTTCACTCGAATGAATACAATGCATTATATCTCCGGCTCGCCGTTTAAGGACGTCACCCTCTCGGCCATCAATAAATCGGAAGCTGCCGCATTGTACTTTTGAATCCTCACATCTTTGTCGACCACAAAAACAAGTGAGGGTAGCGCATCAAACACACCCCCCTAGTATGTTTTTTCTTTTTTGTCTTTTATTCATTGTCATCAGTTTCTCATACAGGGAGGCCGAACTAGTGATATATTATATGACTTGTCACAATCTGTTCGCATAAAGGGGGTTAGACTTTCATATATATCGAAACAAGGTGCTGGCAATTTTGCAAAAAAATATCCTGATAAGGTTGAGCCATGACCCGTGGTTCGACGAAAGCACAAATTCAAAGCGTTCAACTTGTTTTGAGATATGCTGATGCAGATATGAACGGGTTGATTATCCAAGGCAAAGCGGATTTTCCATTATTGAGGGTAGCTTTCGAAGGCTTCTTCTTCATTATTCGCAGAGGGGAAGTCTGAAAATATGTTTTCCCTCTTTCTATCTGAATAACTTAGGATGGGTTTTTGGCTAAAACCGAGAAAAGTCAATTTTGACTAAATTCCCTTATAATTCCGGATTGTTAGCACTAACCAGTTTCAGCGCCGCCGGTCGATTGATCATCTGCGCATAATCAATACCGTAGATTGGTGTAAAAAAAAGAATGTAGTGCCACTTGGAATTTCACCAGCCCGTAACATACCGTCATAGCGAGTCTATTTTAAGTAGCGTTAAAATGAGCTACTCCTCCTGGTGTGGGAAATTACCATTGTCCTCGATAGACAGATTGACGTTTTTATGGCCAAAAATGACTTTTCGCGGTTTGTTTAAGTCAAAAATACCCATATTGCTTAATGTTGCAGAGATGTGGGTTTTACAGGCATTGGTTCTGATTTGTATAAAGATTAAATAAGCCTTAAATCAATGACATGTGTTCACCTACTATGTTCTCAATGGTAGATCATGAGACAATTGCCCGCAAATGATCCTAGGTTGCACGAAGCGTTGGGATTACCCCTCATTGACGGCATTCTCAGCCTGCTTGCGCTCACTAATCTCCCCTGTCAGTTCCGCGTTAAGCCAGTGAAGCTTGTCTTCGGTCTGTTTACGAAGAGCCAGCGCCCTTCCCAGTCCCAGCATTTCCCCCCCAGCTTTGTCGCAACAATCCGGCCAAATTCACTTTAAGTACTCCTCTTCGCTCTCAATTATATTCAAGTGAGCAGGTATTCTCTGCCGCGCTTCCCATGCTTTCATGATCGCGCAGATCTTCTCCCAAAGCTCCGCCGGCTTGACCATATATGCATCCGCTCCGAGAGCGAGGGCAAGTCTTTCATCCTGCTCGCCGGTGTAGGTGGCAGAGTAGAAAAGGAAGGGGATCGATTTGAGAAACGGGTCGGCCTTTAGCGCCCGAAGCAATTGAAAGCCGTCCATACGCGGCATGAGTACGTCGGAAACGATGACATCCGGTTGATGGTGAATCGCGAGGTCGAGCCCTTCCTCCCCATCCCGCGCCTCGATGACTTTGCAGCCGTGGCGTTCCAGGGTATAGCGCAAGAGTCTCCGGTCATCGGCATTGTCTTCAACGATTAAAATGTTTATTGAAACTCCCCGCTATCCGTTGACTGATTCCCGCCGCGCAATTGTAGTTCTTCATGACATCTTTAAATGAATCCCGGCCATGTCATCACTCGTTTTTTTCAGCTCTCCGAATCGTTCAGCATTTGCCCTGTTTCACCTTCTCGTTTCATCGGAAAAAAGATGAGGAAACAGCAGTAACGGCACTTGGATAAAAAGCCCAGGTCTGATCATTAAATGTAAGCTGGGATCAGGCGCAATCTTCACGCCACAAGCAGGTATCCTGTCCGCATAGCGTTGCCCTGCCGCTATTAAAACACTGCTCATTCCCCTCGGCTTGCTGAATTGTCCTCACCAGATCGGATTTTTTTGCCTTAACCGTCTTGATGTTGTATTGCTTGGCGATTTCCTTAATCTCTTCGAGTTTCATGAACCCGTCCCTCCGATTTTGTGTTTTTCGCAAACATTTGTGAGTCTTTAGCCGGGGTAACCTCTTATCTTATTCCACCTTACCCTTCGTGAATCCTGCCTGTTAATAAAAATAACAAAATTAATATTATTTTCCTAATTTTTTTATGTCAATCGGGGATTACCCTAGAAGGAGGTGATAAATACCTGAGCGGTTGATGGAGCAAATGGATTGCGGCGCTAATCGAGTGAGGTCAAACCTTCGCGGATGGCGTATCTGGTCAACTCATGATCTTTGGTCATGGATGTCCCCTCTCTGTCGGAAAGCATTGGATGGAAACATTCTTTTATCAGATCACTGGCATTTTTTGAAACAGAACCCTGCTCCATCAACCGCTCAGGTATTTATCACCTCCTTCTAGGGTAATCCCCGATTGACATAAAATATTTTAAGATAACAATGAGCCTGTTGCAAAGTGTATGCAGTAAGTTGGATATATGTGCAAAGCCTTATAAAGAGCAAGCTTCATAGGCAGATCCAAGATAATGTTGAGTTGTCAAGTCACAACAAGTCGGGAGGATGCCTATGAAGCTCAAGGAAAGCATATCATGGTTGATGGGAACAATACAGCAAAGTTTGCTTCCGCATCTCGATGAAGGTTCTGCCCCTCGCCTGAACCCGCACCACAACTGCGCCTCGCACAAGCGATGAACGCGCCGATTGAATAGGACGGCAGAGGGTACGGTACAGTTTCTAAGCCGCGCAGGTAATGCCTTCGCAGTCGCCGTGATGCTGCAGCCACGACGATGGGAGCTTCGATAGTGTTTGGTGCAGGACCTTCCTCCATGAGGAAGTGAGCCTGACCCAGTCAGATTTGAAATAACGTCAGGACAAGGTTGCCGCTGAGCCGATTCATGCAAAAAAACGAAACAAAATCGTCTAGGCAGCATTTTGCCTATTGACAGACAGGGGCCATATAAGTATTTGCCTTGTCCGTTCACTGAGCCGGAGAAGCGCCTGGTCAAGATCTTTGAGCTTATAAAGATTGAGAAGCATGTTATAAACCGCGCCGTTTGGCAATGGCTGGGGCGGCCGATTCAAGAGCGCGAAGCCATTGCCCGATCGTTTGTTGTCAAAGCAGTTATGAAATATCAGCATACCAGGTCCTTGAGACACGAATTGCAGAGCACTCCGAACCTGCGGGCCATCTATGGTTTTGCGAGGAGAAAGGATGTTCCTTCCGAAGCAACTTTTTCTCGTGCTTTTACCGGTTTGCCAAGGCTGGTCTGGAAACATTGGTCCAGAATGCCTTGGTTAAAGAACACCTGAACACGGCGTTGATTGGGCACATAAGCCGGGATTCAACCGCCATCGTTGGGCGTGAGAAGCCGGCAAAAAAGGCCAGGAAGATAAAGACTCCCCGTAAAAAAGGGCGGCCTGCTAATGGAGAAGAGCGACCGCTTGTCGATCCGAAGCGACTGGTCGTTCAGCGAGCCCAATCAGCAAAAGATATAGCTGATTTGCCAATCGGTCTGTGACCGTGGCGCCAAAAAGAACACAGAGACATGGAATGGCTTCAAATTGCATATCGACGTGAACGACTGCGGACTCCCCTTGAGCGCCGTGCTGACCTCCGCTTCTGTGCATGACAGCCAGGTTGCCATCCCGCTAATGAAGCTGACTAGTGGAAAAGTGACCTACTGTTACGACCTCATGGATGCAGCATACGATGCCGCACAGATATGGGATCAGAGCAAAGAGCTTGAACATGTGCCAATCATCGACCGCAATCCGCGAGGTCACGATGTTGTCCCCATGGCCCCTCATGAGGCCATACGTTACAACGAGCGGACTGCCTCAGTGCGCTGCAATAGCCGTCTCAAGGAAGATTTCGGCGGTCGCTGCGTCATGGTTTGCAGAGCCGAAAAGGTAATGATGCACCTGATGTTTGGCATGCTTGCCCTGTTCGCGGATCAGTTGCTCAAAGTAACCGGCAACTGAATTTAGGTTAAAGATCTTAGCCATTTCTAATTAAACCAGGAAAGGTGCGCCCAAAATTGAAAAGCTGTCTTACCCAGAGGATTATTCTGTAAAGACAGGGCTTGTAAAACGATTTAATGAATAAAACAGCAAACGACAAATCCAATATAGTCCTAATCGGCATGCAGGTTCGGGGAAGAGCACGGTCGGTGTCATCCTGGCCAAGTTAATGTCCCGCGGTTTTATCGATACGGACATCCTTATTCAGGCTTTCGAGGGGAGATCACTCCAGGAGATAGTCGATACCGACGGATACATGGAGTTGCGGCGGATCGAGGAGCGAAACCTGCTGGGAATCGGGTGTAAGGACCACGTTATCACCACCTGGGGGAGCGCGCTTTACAGCCGACCCGTCATGGAGCGACTGGGCTCCGACGGGGTGATCATGTCCCTCGATGTGGACCTCACTACACTCCAATCAAAGGTATTCGATTTCGCCACCAGAGGTCTCGCCAAACGCCCCGAGCAGAGCTTCGCCGACCTGTAAGAGGAACGTGTCTTACTCTACAGTGAGTATGCGGAAATTAGGATCAACTGCTCCAGGCTCACCCATGAAGAGGCATGCGCGGCATCGCATGCCTGTAAGATTTAACAGTGATCTGAAGGGAAGAGGCGTAGAAATGATGCGGTCTATTTCGATTCTTTGTCTATGGCTGATTTTGTTGATTCTGTCGACGACCGTGCCAGCCTCTGCGACGGAGAAACTGAAGCTTGTCGTCGGCGGCGATCATGAAAACCCTCCCTACGAATTCCTGGAGAACGGCAAGCCGACCGGCTTCAACGTCGAGCTGATGCGGGCAGTGGCGGAGACCATCGGAGCAGAAGTGGAATTCCGCCTTGGCCCGTGGGGTGAGGTGAGGGAAGAACTGGAACTGGGGAAGATCGACGCCCTGGCAGGTATGTATTATTCCGCGCAGCGAAGCAGAATTGTTGATTTCTCCGCGCCGCACACCATGGTCTCCGCGGGTCTGCTTGTCCGCAGGGATTCACCGATTCGCTCCATTGATGACATAAAGGATAAAGAGATCATCGTCCAGAAAGGGGATGTCATAAACGATTATCTGCGTGAGAACAGAGTTACCACGCACATCATCGTGGTAACAGACCCCAAAGACGAGCTAAGCCTGCTGGCATCCGGGAGGCATGATTGCGCGTTGATGCCCTCCAGGTTCCAGGGGGAATATCTCAAACGGTCTCTCGGGCTGAGTAATATCAGAGTCATAGGCACCAATCTGCCGCAGTTCCGATACTGCTTTGCTGTGCGCAAGGGTAACAGCGCCCTCCGGTATCGGCTCGATGAGGGACTTGACATCCTCAAGGTCAATGGCAGATACAAGGAGATTTATGAGAAATGGTTCGGCATATATGAAAAGAGTGACCTGTGGCGGACCGTCAAATACTTCGTCGTTGCCCTGGTGCTCGCTGCGGTGCTTTGCCTTGCCTTTCTCATCTGGTCATGGATGCTGAAAAGGCGGTTTGAGCAGCGGACCGTGGAACTCCGCAGAAGCGAAGAGAACTTGCGCTTCACGCAGTATGCCATCGACAAAACGATAGACCAGGCATTCTGGATGACAAAAGATGCACACCTCTTCTACGTCAACGATGCCACCTGCTGCACTCTGGGGTATACACGCGAGGAGCTTGTCAGGCTTTCGATTCCTGATATCGACCCGACCCATCCCCCAGAGGTGTTTGCAGAACATTGGCGTTATTTGCAGGAGAACGGATCTGCCATATTCGAGTCTTATCATCGCGCGAAAGACGGCCGCGTCTATCCGGTTGAGATCCGTGCCAACTACGTGGTTTTTGACGGCAAGGAGTACAATTGCGCCTTTGCGACTGACATCAGTGAACGTAAGCGCATGGAAGAAGATCTGCGACATGCATACGACGACCTGGAGAAACGGGTCGAGGAGCGGACGGCTGAGCTTGAGAAGACTGTGGGCGCTCTGCAGAAAGAGATATTGGAGCGGGAAAAAGCGGAAAAAGCGTTGCACCATCTCAACCGCACCCTGAGGATGCTGATAAAATGCAGGGAAGCCATGGCGCACGCCGATGACGAAGCCGGTCTCATGGGTCAGATATGCCACATTATCACGGAGGATGGCGGATACAGTTTTGCCTGGGTCGGGTTCGCGGAAAAAGACGAAGCAAAAACAGTACGCCCGGTGGCCCATGCAGGCTATGAGGACGGATATCTGGAATCACTCGGCATCACCTGGGCCGATACTGAAAGGGGCAGGGGACCAGTGGGCACCGCCATACGAGAGAGCGCGCCCTGCTTGGTGAAAGATATCCGGGATGACCCCCGATTTGCCCCTTGGCGGGAAGAAGCAGGTAAACACGGTTACATCTCGGTTCTATCTATCCCCTTTTTTGCCGCTTCTCATGTCATAGGGGCGCTGAGCATCTACGCTTCAGAGCCGGATGCCTTTGATGATGAGGAAGTGAAACTCATTGAGCAGCTTGCCCGTGATCTCTCTTTCGGCATCAGATCGCTACGAACCGCCGCCGGCCGCAGACGCATCGAGGAAGCGCTGCTCAAGAGCGAGAAGAACCTTGCCGAAGCCCAGGCCATTGCCCATCTCGGGAGCTGGGCATATGATCTTGAAAAGAATGAGGTATATTGGTCCGACGAGTTTGCCCGGATACACGGACTTGATTGCCAGCCAACCGGCCTTGTCTTCGATTCTCTTCTCAATTACATTAACCCCGAAGACAGAAAATACATCTGGGAAAAGGTCCAGGCGACTTTGCAGGAGGGGAGTCCCTATGACGTTGAATACCGTATCGTCAGGTCCGATGGGGAGGAAAGGATTGTCCATGCCCGGGGGAAGACGATTGATGGCGAAGATGGGAGGATTATCAGGTTCATCGGCTCCACCCTGGACATAACCGAGCGCAAGAGAATGGAAGAAGAATTGCTCTTGTCCCATTTCTGTATAAACAAAGCAGGAATAGGCATTCACCAGATAACATTGGAAGATGGAAAAATCCTGTGCGTCAACGATTCCGCATGTCGGAGCCTCGGCTACTCTTCAGAAGAATTGTGCGCAATGAGCGTCTTTGATATCGATCCTTCCTTAACCTGGGAGAAATTTTCTGAAATCAAGAGAACGGTGGAGATTTCCGGCTCAATGACGTTCGAAACAGTCTACCGGCGCAAGGATGGAACAACATTCCCGGTGGAGAAAACCGCCAATATTGTGGAATTCCATGGTGTGCTGACCGGTTTCACATTCGTCAGGGACATCACCGAGCGGAAGCGTGCGGAGGAAGCGATCCTCGAAAGCAGGGCAAAATATCAGGCAATAGTGGATGCCTTTGATGGATTGATCTATATCAGTTCACAGGATTATCGCGTCGAATTCATGAACAGGAGTTTAATCGAGCGGACAGGATATGATGCGGTAGGTGAATTATGTTACAAAGTCATTCATGACAGGGATTCCATATGTCCGTGGTGCGTTAATGATCGGGTATTCGAGGGCGAGACGGTCCACTGTGAAATGTTAAGCCCAAAGGACAAACGCTGGTATTACGTGGTAAACGTTCCCATCCGTCATGCAGACGGGTCGATGTCAAAGCATTCCATGATAATAGACATAAACGACCGTAAACTCTTCGAGGAACAACTTCAGAGACAAAAACAGCTACTGGAAAAACTGAACAGCACCCTGGAAGAGAGGGTCCGGGAAGAGGTGATGAAAAACCGGGAAAAGGACATCATGCTGATCCAGCAGAACCGCCAGGCTGCGCTCGGGGAAATTCTGGACCACATCGCTCATCAGTGGAAACAGCCGCTCCACATTATTTCCCTGGTCACCTATCAGCTGAAGGAAAACAGAGGCCAGGGAAGCGGGGAAGTCAGGGAAGCAGCCGACAAGATCCTCGGCCTGGTGGACCATATGTCCCAGACCCTCAACGTCTTCAGGGATTTCTACAGGCCGGACAAGGGGAAATCGGTATTTCTGATAAAGGAGAGTATTGACAGGGCCATTTCCTTTATCATGCCGGCGCTACAGTTTGAATCCGTTAAAGTCGAGGTTGATGTGGATCCAAAACTGTCGGCGCTTGGTTATCCAAAGGAGTTTGCTCAGGTGATCCTCAATCTGGTGAGCAATGCCCGGGACGCGTTCAAGGAGAGGAAGGCGGAGAAGTCGGGGCTGATTATAAAGGGATTCGCCGAGGACAACATGGCTGTAGTCACGGTGATGGACAATGCCGGAGGGATATGCGAAGCAACCATCGCCAATATTTTTGACCTTAACTTCACTACAAAAGAGTTGAGCGGCGGCACGGGAGTTGGGCTTTACATGTCGAAAAACATCATCGAAAGGGACATGGGTGGCATCCTGACGGCCAGAAACGTTGATGACGGGACGCAGTTCAGCATAAGGCTCGGGATTGCCGATTCAAGAGGAAATGCAGGAGAATGGGGAAAGCTAAGGGATATAGAAAAGTCAATTAAACTATTATAGGTGGAATTGTTATATCCCACCATTGAAGTTTAGGGGGAACGTAGCAGGCGGTTTTCTAGAGCATCTTTCTCCTTGCCGCCGAGCTTGATACCCTTTTCGTAGACGGGTTCCAACAGCATTGCGGTCCTCCGTATCCCTCTCCAGGCAAAGCTGCCGTCACGATTCAATACTGTTGTGACACTGTCCAGTAGATAACCATTCCATGACTTCTCTAACCCGGCCCAGTAGCGTTCAATGCTATTATACGTCATTATATTTTATGTAATTGACTACTAAGGCAAAAAAGTCTGATCTGGTGCGGGCTATTCAACAGGCCAAGTGGGATGAGCAGTGCTTTGACAGCGGCAGGGAAACGCTATGCGGACAGGATACCTGTTTGTGGCGCGAAGATTGCGCCTGATCTCAGCGCTCATGACATGAACAAGGCGGATCTTTTTTTCCATAAAGGAAATAAAGAGGTCACCCTCGACATAGGACGTTTAACGGAGCGGGACAACGAGCGGCGGAACGTATTTGAAAAGAATCGGTTGATAATAAACGGTTGATGCAAGAGGTCGAGAGGATAAGAGAAATTGTCTTACGCCGAGGGTGACTCTTTAGATTCCCGTCGGCCAGTCTGCACATTCCAGTCAAATAGGGGTAATCCCAACGTTCGTGCTACCAAGGGCTATTTGCAATAAAAATGAGTGAACTCAACATACGTGTTATCAAACATCAAATTTCAAAATTCGACACAAGTACTGAATTTTCCAGCTATTTTATAACTTAGACATTGATCGGACGGCTACCGCTTGCCACCTTATTAGTGGCAAATTGTTGTAATTATTGCAGTCGCATTGATGACGTGCAACCTATTGTTTAAACATTGAACTTTCTACAAATGGCCCCGGGTAGCACGAACGTTGGATTACCCCTTGTGACGGATGCCGCGATACTCTTCAGGAAAGCGGTGGAAGGGACTGTGGCGATCATGACCGTCGTTGCCAGGCAACGTGAGGAGCTCTGCGAGACCGTGGAAGAGGCGAACTATCTGCTTGATGCGCTGATTGGCCCGTTAAATGAGGCAAGCATGCGTGTGGAAAGAATCAGCAGGGAAAGGATAGTATTGGAAAAGTGCGCCGGTGAATCGATGCGGGGCATAAACATCATCAAACATAACCTGAACAATTGCATCAACATCCTCGCTGCCGGCGCCAAGGTACTTTCCTGGGTGGCGATGGATAGGAGGTTGCCGACCCGAGAGGATGCCCCCAACTACTAATGAAGAGTCCTTAAAGATTTTGAAGGGAATGGTCGTCGGCTTCGATGCGGGCATTCCCCTCCCCTTTCTTGATGAAGTCTATCTCAAGGGGTGATTTCTTAGTGAACCAAAGTTCTATTTAAGCAGCAATCATGAGCTTCTCAATCACCTATCCATTACCTCAGTGTATGGTAAGTGTATTTCGAAAGGAACCTACTATGCCGTGCCCCTACTATTACAATAAAGAGAAACTGATTTGCCGGGCATTCCCAAGAGATTTTTCTCCCGACTCAATTATTAATAACGAATATTGTTCTGATAAGCATAAAGAGTGTCCATTTTACTCTAGAGCATCTGATAAGAACAATATGAGGAGCTTTACCATTAAAAGAAAATAATATCATTATAAGTATGGATCTTCTGAGTAATCCCCATCAGTACCTGTCCCCGCAGGAAGATGTACAGCACCTGACAGATCACTTCCCTGGTAACTCCCAGTTCTCCTTTTTCGCACAGGACAAGATTGGAGAGCGGAACAATCCGGACTACGGCAACGATTCGTGCGTTGTACTATGCTAGGAATGGAATTAGCATCGGCTGAAGATACGGACAAGCAATGTCTTGGAGCGTGTCAACAAGGAAATCAAGCGACGAACTCGTGTCGCAAGTATTTTCCCAAATGCCGCCTCCTGTCTGAGACTTGTCAGCGCAGTGCTGAAGGAAATTTCAGAAGATTGAGAAACAGGAAGAGCGTACCTCACAATGTGAATGCGCATTATGGGAAAAAGGTAACCGTTACACCAAACCCTAGCTACCTTCCACGGCTGTACACAGAGGGGTGTGGTTTGCCGGGGTGAGTCGCTTCCCCAAAGAGCAAGCGAACCCCGTCAACCCCTCTGTGGGCAGGCAAGGAAAAACTCGCTGGTAACGGGTTTTTAAGGCACTCACCTCATTCCCGGTGCTTGGGATCATTTTAAATCGGTAGTTACAATATAGGCCAAAGAGGGAATGAAGAATTTACATAAAAGAACTTGCTTAATCTTCACTACGCACCGCATAAACTTTAATTCATTTATGTACAGCAATAGTTCAGCCATCACCAAGTATAAACTTGGCTGGCAGGGCAGGCTAATGAAATTTAAACTGCAAACGCCGGTTACCCAGCCATGGGATGCAAGGGTTAACATCGGCGCGTTCTAGTTTCGCACTGGCGTTGGTTAAAATAGCTTCCACTGC
>Ga0326727_10003599_pt1 | contig 49078 bp, 43 predicted proteins | sample MB2enrmetagenome_FD_207643 | JGI IMG/M metagenome (GOLD analysis project Ga0326727, IMG submission 207643) | Lab enriched peat soil microbial communities from McLean, Ithaca, NY, United States - MB29MY | ecosystem: Environmental > Terrestrial > Soil > Wetlands > Peat | place: USA: New York... | reverse complement strand
GGCCACCCATCGCCGCGTCTACCTCTCTCCTTGTCGCGGCGGCCGACAAATCGAGCCGGATATCGAGCGCGTAGACCCTGAAGAAGTAGTGGTGAGGGTTGCCGCGCGGCGGGCAGGGACCGCCGTATCCGAGCCGGCCGAAGTTATTCCTTCCTTCGGCGGAGCCTCTAGGCATGGAGCCCTCGGTCGATGCACCCTCGGCGAGTTGCTGCGATCCCGGCGGGATGTTCCAGACAAGCCAGTGCGTGAAGTCGATGGGCGCGTCGGGATCGTCCATGACCATGGCGAAGCTTTTTGTGCCCGCGGGCGCAGCCTGCCATTGCAATTGCGGCGAAATGTTGGCGCCGTCGCAGGTGTATCGGCGAGGAATGGCTCCTCCATCGGAGAAGCTCTCGCTTCGCACCCAGGACATCGCATGCGTCTGGCCTTCGACCGGCTCGGATTGTTGCCAAAGCAGCATCGAGGCCAGAAGGCAGCCGAGAAAGACGGCGGCCCGGACAGCGATCCGCTTCAGGCTTGGTACGGCTGCATTCTCTTCTTGATTCGGATTCATTTTCCCCTCCGAACGTGCATCCAGAGCGCAGATTGGCCCGGATCGATTGGACAGAAACCATGCGCAGAAGATCTTCCCGGCATTGCGCCGCGCTCGAAATCCCTCGCGAGTTACCCCACGACAGCATGAAACTGCAATCAGCATTTAACCACAACTCGCTCAAGGCGGTACATGAGGCAAGACCGATTGCCACGAATACCGGTTAGCAGCTAAACTAAGAGAGGCAGCCGGTGTGCCCCAGCCTCGCGAAAAGGCGACGTTGAATAAGCGGAGAGGTGGCAGAGCCCGGTTGAATGCACCTGACTCGAAATGTGGATCGGCCCCCTCCGCACCGCCGCGCATTTTCCCGCACTGATCCGTATATCCAGTTCAAATAAATTGAGTTATAATCAATGCGAGCGAGGCACAGCACCGCATGACTCCGCACTTTTTCACAGACAGAACGGACACCACAGCGGACACCGGCGATTTTCTCCGCCAAAATACCCAAATTCACCCAAACATTTCCGTGAGGAATTCTCTGCCACTTTTCCCAAACACAATTTTCCGGAATTGCAAATCGCCTTTATCCACGCAGTTCCGAGCAGGTGGCGGAGAGGTGGCGGAACAGCCTTCTGAGCCGACGAAGAATTGCGCGCCGGGCGCCGAAAATCCGGACCTGCGCCGGGAGGTTGCCATGAGAATTGTCTCCAGGAAGAGTCTCATGGAACGTGTTACCGTGGCTCGTTGCGGATGCTGGATTTGGGATGGCGCACGCAGCAAAGAGGGCTACGGCGTGCTCCGTCTGGGAGACTCACAGCGGCCGGCACACCGCTTCTTTTGGGAGACCTTCGTTGGGCCGATCCCCGAGGGATACACTGTTCGGTCCCGCAAGCTTCCGGTCTGCGTCGGCAAGACGTGCTGCAATCCAGCACATCACCGGCTTCAGGGCCCGGTTGTGCAGACGACTCTTAGCCTATGCAAGGAGGGCCATTTGCTCACTCCCGACAACGTGGTGATCGAGAACCGCAAGGGTCGACAGTTCAAACGCTGCCGCACCTGCCGCCGAGAAGCGTGGCGAAACTGGCAGAAGCAGCATACCCCTCAAGGCAAAACTGCGTCGTGTAGACATCTCTAACCCGCGACCTCTGCCATGACAGCCGATTGGGAACCCGTAACTTATTGAAATCAGGTGGAATGGATGGCCACCTTCGGAGCCCTGAGACACGCTGAGGAACCCTTATTGGACCCTTAACGGACCCGCGACCTCTGCCCTGCAAACCTCTGCCCAAGAGGACATCTGACAATTGCTGAGTCATAAGGCCTATGTTCTCTGGTATTTGCTGTAGCACGGATCGCGTACAATTGCGCATCACGCATGAGCAGTCAATCCTCACAAGTTCCGAAGCAATACTACGGGTACTCCCTCCAGTGCACGGAGTGCGTATCCGTGCTTCTCGACGCGGAACCGGGCGGAGTGGTTAGCCTCGAAGTTTTTGAAGATGTTGGGCTTCAGAGCGTCGACGGCAAGACGCTCGCCTTGCAGACAAAGGCCGGGACGGGCGGAAACCCAGTCAGTGATTCATCTATCGAGCTCTGGAAAACGATTCGAAACTGGATCGACCAGGTGCGGTCGGGGAAGATTCCCGCGAAGAATACTCGATTCGAGCTTTATGTCGCTTCCAAAAAGAAGGGCAAACTGTGCTCGGAAATGAGCGCTGCACAATCCCCCGAGGCAGTAGGAAGGGCCCTGGACAGCGTTAAGGGCTCATTTATGAACAAGCGCACCGGGAAAATCAAGCCCTCAATCGGCACCGAGCTACGCACAATTCTTGAGGTCGTGCTCGCAACTGAGAATGAGAAGACCCTCCGAGCCGTAATTACTGCCTTCAGGTTCCGTAGCGGGCAGGGGAGTTCATATAAGGAGCTAAAGTCCAAACTGGAAAAGGGATTTATTGATTCGGACATAATCGATGACGTCCTCCTATACGGTCTTGGCTGGGTTAAGAAAGTTCTTGACGAGCGCATCGAGAAGGATCTTCCCGCCGTTGTCTGTGTCGATAAATTCCGCTCGCAGATTGCGACGTTTCGAAGCAGGCTGAAATCCCGAGAGTATCTCCCGAGCTTCGCAGGAGTCCCTTCCGGCGTTGAGATCGAAAGCAATAAGCTGAGCCGGTACGTCAGGCAACTGCAATTTATAGAAGCAGATGAAGATGATATCTATGAAGCTATAACAGATTTTCTAACTGCGAAAGCCAACGCAATCGAGTATGCCCGACGCAATTTGATCAACAGCGAAAGCCTTGTTGAGTTGGACGAGGAACTCAAAGCAACTTGGAAAAACCTCCGAAAGAAGATCCAACTGGAGAGGAACAGCAAGAATGATTCACACTTTGGACAACTGCTAGCCAATGCGTGCTTGGCGCACCGCGCGAAATTGCAGGGACTTGAGGTTCCACACCGGTTTACGCCGGGTTGCTTCCACAACCTTGCCGACATCCCGGAGATCGGTTGGCATCCGAAGTATAAGCAGCTGTTAGCGGAGCCTGGGAAATGAGCCTGTTTCAGCAGGAAATCAACAGAGTTCAAAATCCGGCATACGGAGCAGTGCTGGCACACTCCCTAGCGAGCGGATTTCACAGCGCGAACGCAACGCGCGCTTCGATACCACTGCCATACGTCTTCGTGGCGATGCCGTGCCTTTTTAATGGTGACTTTATCGAAACGATTCAACATACAACAAGCGGCCTTCGCGCCGTAGTTGAGAAATTAAGCTCGTCCGAGAAGACCGGCGCTGATTTGATCCTCTCCTTGTCGACGAGAGCGAAGCAGATGAGGCCCTTGACCCTCGAAAGCATCAGCGTGCTAGTTGCGGCCCGGCTAGCTGCGATCGACCTGAGCAACGCAACTTTAATCCCATTGCGGGAAGCACTGCTGAGCGGGAGACCAGAACTTCCTCCCGAAACGACGGCTGCGACAAGACTAGGCGGCTGGCTTGCCTCGCTCTCGCCATTTGAGCTTAGCAGCTTGTTGAAGGTGACATTCTAGTGAAATTTTCCATTCGCCAAGTAGTTCTGTGGCCGAAAAAGCTTGGGCTAAAGCCTAGAACAGTGGAGTTTCGACCGGGAGTCGTCAACGTAATAACTGGAGCATCCCAAACCGGCAAGTCGGCCTTGATCCCGATTGTCGATTACTGCCTGGGCTCGGGCCGCTGTGCGATACCGGTCAGCACGATTCGGGACGCGACAGCTTGGTTCGGCGTCGTAATTGATACCGCAAAGGGGCAGCTTTTGTTTGCAAGGCGAGAGCCCGGCTCGCAACAGAGCACAGACGAAATGTACATCGCCGAGGCCAAAGCAGACTCCCTAACGATCCCGTCAAACATCTCAACAGGCAATGTCAACCGGACCTTCGTAAAGCACTACTTGGACGAACTCGCAGGACTCACATCGCTGGATTTCTCGACCGATGGTGCAGGAACCTTCAGGGCGAGACCAAGCTTTCGCGACCTTGCGGCATTTACATTCCAACCACAAAACGTAATCGCGAATCCCGACGTCTTGTTCTTCAAGGCCGACACAGTTGAGCACCGGGAAAAGTTGAAGAACGTTTTTCCATATGTGCTTGGCGTTACGACGCCTGAAGTGATAGCCAAGAGGCTCGAGTTAGAGGAGCTACGCAGGGAGCAGAGGCGCCTGCAACGGGAAATAGCAAACCTGCGGGAAGGCGCAAACAAATGGCTCACCGATTTACGAATCAACATTTCCCGCGCCAGGGAGTTTGGCCTGGTACCACCGAACACTCCTGACGATGTGTCCCAGCAACAAGGGATTGCATTGCTCAGGGAAGCGGTTTCGAATCCCCCAGAGAAAGCGACGGAAGGAACTGAACCACGGACCCCAGCTGTACAGAAGATTGGCGAGGAAATCATCAAATTGCGAGATCAGGAACAAGAGCAGGCACTCGCTCTCAGCCAGCTGAGACAACGCTGGTTAGAAATGTCGAAACTCAGGGAGGCGGCGATGGCTTACTCAAAAGCTTTACATACAGAAGAAGAGAGGCTCGCGATTTCCCGCTGGCTCCTGCAAGAAGCGACACATTCCAAAAGCGACTGCCCAGTATGCGGAAACGAACTCCAGTCTCCAAAAGATCAGCTCGCAAGCCTAGTCGCAGGTCTTGACGAGGTCGAGAGGAACTCCACAACTTTTAGGACCCTGCCGCCGACCTTCGACCGAGATTACGCGCGCGTCCGCTCGAATATCGCCGAAACTACGGAACGGCTGAAGGATGCACAACGCCGGATATCAGCCTTGCAAGAAGCATCCGAAGTTGAACGAAAGCGTCGATACACAGAATTGAATACATCCAGATTTGTCGGACGGCTAGAAGCAGACTTGGCCCAATACGATCGGTATGTCACTGATCTGAGCCTCCATGCGCGGCTGGAAGAAATCTCAGGGGATATTCAGCGGCTCACTCAGGAGGTCGACGAGGCAGCCCTGCGGGCAAAGCTGGACCGGGCAGTGCTACGGATAACGACCCTCATGTCCGAGTTGCTGCCGGTTCTGGGCGTGGAGAATCCAACAGATCCCGCGGCTCTCTCCATCTCAGAATTAACCCTAAAAATCAAACGCGCAGAGAGAGAAGACTTTCTATGGGAAGTCGGAAGCGGATCCAATTGGCTCGGATACCATCTCGCCGTCATGATCGCTTTACACAGCTTCTTCCTTCGGATTCACGCTAATCCGGTTCCCGCATTCCTTATGATCGACCAACCGAGCCAAGTTTACTTCCCTAGGAAACTCGCAGGGAGGCAGACCAAGGAGAACCTCGACCCGAAACTTGGCGATGACGATGTCGTCAGAGTGAGACTGCTCTTTGACACCATGGCAAGAACCGTCAGCAAGTTAAGCGGCACGATGCAGATCATCGTTCTGGACCACGCAAGCGAGGCTGTCTGGGGAGGAATAAAGAGCATTCATAAAGTTGAAGAGTGGCGGGGCGGCAAGAAGCTGATTCCCGAGAACTGGCTGACATAGGGTTTGCCATACATTGGGGACCATGCCGGTCATACATCGGTCCCGCTAAATGTTGTTGTGGCCCGGCAAACAGACCGAAGGTGCCGAAAGTGGCGCCCAATCTCCGTGAATCAAGCAATTCTAGCCAGGACGTTGACGAAGGCACGAAATCTGGTTTCAATTTCTTCCGCCGAAGTTGCCGGATAGCCAAGCTCTCTGGCCATGCCCTCCAGTTCGGGCCTCCATTCTGCCGGAATCTGGATAGTCGGCGGAAAGCCGTGGGTGGCCCGTTGGGAGAAGACCTCGATGGAAGCCGCGCGCACGGCGGTCATGTCCAGCTTGCCCAACAACTTGATCAACAGGATGTCGAGCACGTCGCGGGCACGACCTTTCGAGTGCGGCCCCGTACAGGCGTGCAGTTTTTGCGCCACCTGCTCGCTCAGATTCAGGCAGCGGACCGGCGACGGCACGCGCAGGCCCATTGCCGTGAGGCCACGAACGGCCGGCTCCACAAGATCGACTGAGCCATGTCCTGCAGGGCCGAGATCGATGTCGATCGTTTGCCAGGCGCGGGTCCGGTAACGGACTGCGAGTTCCAGGCGAACCGCGTCCACATTGTCCATGTTCAGCGGCTTGCCCTTCAACTGAAAGGTGAACTCATCGAAGCCCAGCGCCAGCGCGTTTCCAAAAACCCGGAGCCGCTCGGCCCGCTCTCCCGTAACGCCGATGTCCATATCCTTTGTGGCGCGGGCGCCCTCGGCAAAGCGCAATTCCATGGCAACGCCGCCCTTCAGGTAGTAGTTGTCCAGGACGCCTTCGTTTACCGCGCGTTCCAGAACTCCGCACAGCGCCAGAAAGGAAACCCACCGGCGCAGACGCTCCTGCGCTACGCCCTGTTCTTTGGCGACTCGCGCCAGCGTCTTTTCAAGTCGCTCAACGGGGGGAAGATTCATCGGCAGTCGCCTGGCTTTCTTTGGTCGTGGCAGCAGTGAGAGCATGAACCGTGCGGTTGACCTGCTTCCGCAGAGCGCCCGCCTGGGCCGCGTTGATCAACCCTTCGCGGAGAGCCTCGACGATGGCCTGTCGGGCGATCTCCGCACGATGCGTTGTTGCAAGAACATCCATGATCGAACGCTCGACGGCGGTAACGGGCAGTCCCTCGTGGAAGTGGATTTCATCCTCGGCAAGGTCGGCCCGATGAATCGCAATCCACTTTGGGCGCTCCCTTCGCAGGCGCGCCGATAGCGGAACGGTGAGGTGCACATGCGACGGGTTCGCGTCCGAGATCCCATAGAGCACGAGCGCCGTCTCATGCGAGAGGGCGGCGTGTTCCGGTCCCTGGCTGGCGCGCGCCCACAGAATCGCCTCGCGATACTGGGCGAGCCGGTCCGCCGGATAGTGCGCGATCCGGTACACCCCGCGGCTCATCCGCTCCAGCCGGCCCCGCTGCGCCAGCCGAACAAGTACGGAATCCTTGATTCCCAGGGCGCGGGCCTCCTTGGACAGGAGCAAACCGTCGTGCTCCTCGGCGAGTGCGTACAGCTCGTCCATGCGGGTTCGTGGCATAAGCTGAGTATGCGGCAAATCGTCCTCGTTGTCAATATAGTTCCATAGTGGAACTATATTGACATTATCGGCTCTGAATGCAAGGCTAATTTTGCTCATTATTCGGGCAATCCTGTTGTGCGTCCTTTCGCGGATGAGGCAGCGTTGAGCTGCCTGCCCCACTGCGCCAGCGTTTCAATCAGATCCAGAGCAGGAAGGCCGAGCGAGGCCGACAATGAATATTCAACATGACGCACTTTGGTACTCCGGTCCGAGCGCACGACAAGACCGTCTCCTTCCATTTCGCGCAGATGTTGCGTCAGCATCTTCTTGGATGCGCCGGAAAGCATCCTGCACAGTTGGCTCAAACGAAGCGGTCCGTCCTTCAGGCGAGTGAGAATACCGATCTTCCATTTCCCATGTATGAGTGCGATTGCGGCTTGGACCGGTTCGTCCTCAATCTCCTGATTGCGTTGCCAACCTTCCAATGAGCTGCGCTGGCCCGAGTCCGCCGCAATGCGAAGGATCTCAGTTTCCACGTCAGCGGAATATGCAATGTCATGACCGTTTTGACCCGGATCGACCGGAGTACCTGCCTCCGGGCAACTAACCATCTCTCACCTCTTCAAAGTCGAATATGTCAGGCCCCCTCCCCAGCTCTGCAAAGGCGCTTACATTCACTAAAGGCATCTCAAAAACCGTTTTGGGGCAGGCGAGCAAGAAAATCTTTTGACTGATTCACGAAACTGTCATCTATACTTGGTGCATCTGGTGACAATCCCCCCTCGGGCAGGCGCTCGCGTATGCCACCAACTGATCGTGTCGGGCAGGAGCTAAGGTGGAGTTCCGTCTATCCGACCGGGAATGCCGCTTCCGGTGAGAAGTTGGACGCCGCTGGACAAGCATCCTGGCCGTATGCTTCCCTTTGCGCCTGGACCTACTTGAACGACAGCGACGCGGCGCACGACCTGATGGACCACGCAATCGAAAACGCATCCCGCTATATTGCGCGCCACCCGGAACGGTCGGCGGATAAGCTGACGACGCGAATCAAGAGCGTCATTCGCCGCCGGGCAAAACAGCTTGCAGCGAGGAACAGACGCGAACTCTCATCCGGGCTTCTTATTGATTTGGAACATTTTCTTATCGCACAGCCGGATGCAGAACAGCGGGCGTATGCGAACGAGGTGCTTGAGCGCCTCTCTCCGTTCGCATCATCGGTTCTCAAATGGCGCTGGCTTGGGTACTCGTGGCGGGAAATTGCAAAACATTTAGAGATGGACCACACCGCCGTCCGCCGTGCATACTTCCGGGAGATCGAGTCGTTGCTCCACTGCCCGTCCCGGTCCGGAGATCTGCCCAAATGCGATTGAACTGGCGACAATCTTCACGTGCCCAGGATCGCCTTGAAATGAAAATTGCACAGCAGCACGAGAAACGAGTGCTGGCTGGCGACGTGGTCCCGGCAGGCTCATGTCAAGACGAAACTTTTCTTCGTATGCTGGCGCGGCGGTCTTCCCGGATCGCCCTGACGGACTCAAGGGTCGATCACGCAGCAAGCTGTCCGAAGTGTATGGAGCGCCTGCTTGCACTGCGCCAAGAATATCGCAGGCAACGCCGGATATGGATGATTACCGGCTTGATCGCTGCACTCTTGCTGGTGTGCGTTGCGGTCGTCATCATTTCACAACATCGAATTCCCTGAAATTTGCCGCCTCGTCCTTGGTGATCACCTAAAACCGGCCTCTTGTGGTCACCGCTATGACCGGTTTTACTGCTTGTTCGCCAACCCGGTCGGTGGGCACCAAAGTGGCTGGTTTCCCAAACGACTTACCCCAACTCCCCACCTGGCGGATCGTACTCCTTCAATTGCCGATGACCTAAGCGTCAGTGTTGCAGATTCCTAGACCCGAAAATCAACAGTCACGGCGGCATCTGGCCATTGTCGAATCCTGGATTCTCGTCGTTTCATGGATCAAGCTCGGCCTGTCGGAGCGTAGGCAATCAGTGACCAGACCAGCTAGAGCTGAGGGTTCCGAGCTTGCCTCATCGCGAAGGCTACTTAAGATTGTCATCCAGACCCAGCTCGCGAAGAGCGCTCTTGATCTCTTCAAGCCTTTGCGGCGAGAGACCACCCTGAGGTTTACATTTGACGCTGACGTTGAGGCTAAGGTCGCTTCCAACGCCCAACTTCGTCAGGAACTTGGTATAAAAGTTCATCCATTTCTGCGATGGAACCTCTCCAGACCAGGTGAGTCCCAACGTCATCTGAGCGGGTTTGGGCTCATCTTTCGTGCCTGATGTCGTCGGCGCCGGTTTCGGCTGTCCGGGCCTCGGGTTTAAAACTGCAAATCCATCGATCCCCGGAAGTGTGGGTTGCGGCGGTACCGAGCTGTCCGGTCGCGCTGCTTGTTGTCGGTAGGCCTCGGCGCTGTCCTTGGTGATGATGAACATCTCGTCGGACACTTCAACGTCGAATGCAGTGAGAGTTCGCTCGAAGTTGAATGGCAAATACTTTCCGCTGGCCGCCTTCCCAACGTAGGCGATCTGTCCGTTTGAAACGCCGCGGGCAATCGTCTCCTTCACCGCTTCCGGATTCAGCAGACGCGGGAAAAGAGGCGAAGCGTAAAAAGCGTCTCGAACCGCCTTCGTGCTCCATTCCGGCAGCGCCGGAGGCCAGTTGCGTACCAGTAAACTGGGCGTTATGCCTTTCTGAACCTCGTCGACATTCATCAGCTCGTTGAGGATGTACTGAATGATGGACGAAGCCGCGCTTGAGTGAGCCTTCCCCAGGTCAATGAAGCGCACCGTATTGTCTTTTCCCAGCAGCGCGACGTTGTTGTAGCTTCTCCAGACGGACTCCTTCAAGTCGCGTCTCGCCTTCTTGATGTTCTCGCCGAGCTGCGAGACCTGCGTGTTGTCCACGCTGATCGTTGGCAACTCCTGCTCAATCTCCTCCCATGCAAGCAATCGTCTCGCGTCTTCAAACATCGAGCCAGAAGCGCTGCAAATGACGAAAACAAGCCCACTTTTGTAGGTTCTTCCCGTTGCTCCATGCTCGCGAATCGCGCTTTCGATGAACGCCTTTGTGCGCTTCTCGTCCTCGGTGCTCTGCTCGGGCGAGAGGATGATGAAGCCCAATACCGGCTTGTCTGGGATCTTGCCGCTGTTTTCTGGAAAGTAAATTGGCGTGATGCCGAGGTTTGATGCAAATACGGTTTCAATCTCAGTGCGAACCCGCTCGTTGATCGCGCTGTCCTTGATGTTTGCCCGGCGATCCGCGTAGCGCTTGTTCAGGTTTTCCTTGAAGCTGAAGTGATACCGGTTCCGCTCGACGGTCAGATAGTAGCAAGCATCCGTCAGGGCTTCTAGGACCGTTTCCACATGGCCGATGTCGAGTTCAGGGTCAGCGACGGCTAGCCGGATTTCAGGAGCCGTTGCTTCAGTACGTGACATGCCGCCATTTGACTCGAAGAAGATCGTGGTCGCCACTTTGCGATGAAGCCGAGTTCTTTGGATTGCTTCGACAGCCTCGTTGTCCAGGCGGACTGCATGTGAGTCCTTCTTCCCGCAGATGTCGGTTGTGACCGCGGCTTCCAGGCGGTGTTCGCCAAGCTGCTCAAACATAGCAGCCCGGAACTGGGGATCGTCCAACGGCGCAGTGCCCAAACCAATCAGAGCGTCGCGGTGGTCGCCTTTGAAACCGTCTTGGAATGCGTGCGAAACCCACAATGCCAGCAGCCGAAGCACACCGCGCGTCTGTTGAAACCTTGGCAACGCCTGCCATTTTCGCTCGAATACCGAAAACACTGTTGGGTGGAACGGGTAGGTTGCAGCAAACGCCTCACGCGCTGAATCGAACGGAAACTGCTCCGGGACCTGCTGCCGATGGTCCTTCACCCAGTCACCAAACTCGTTGCAGGTACTCGTTGCATCGCGGTTCAGAAGAACCCGGCCATCGCTGGCCACTGCGTTCTCATCCCATTCGAAGAGACGTCGACGAATGATCTCCGAAGTCTCCGACTCCGCCGACATGATCACGGCTTTGCCCAGCCGATTGAGGAGATGCTTGAAGCGCTCGTATTCTAACTGGTCGTCGGCGCTCATCTCCATTTCCGACGCTGGGATCGAGACAGCTAAAACCATGTTGTCGCGCCCGCGCGCCTCTTCGCTCAGGTTGTGGAGAAAGCTGTAGAGCTGTGCAGCCATTCCGGTCTTGCGGCTCCGGCTTACAAAGTTCATCAGCTCGTCCATCAGGATCAGCACTGGCCGGTCCTTCGGCAGAAACGCGCGGATCACGTCCCCGCCCGGAGCTACACCCTGACGCTCGTGTTCGGCAAGGACGGCGAGCGCGCTCTCCCCGCCAAGCTGATATGCGATTTCGCCCCAAGGAGTTTTTCGGTTGGTGGTGCCGTCGGCGCCGCCTCGACCGGCAATCGGATCGAATTCCGTCCCCACAAACACCGCTACCTTTGCGGCTGGTACAGCGTTCAGCCCCGCCACTTGCAGTAACCGCGAGACGCCCTGCCAATCCTTCGCTTTCGGACCGTTGCTGGCCAGATGATAGAGCAGCGTGAGTGAGTGGGTCTTGCCTCCGCCGAACTGGGTTGTCATGTTGAAGACTGCCGATGTCTCGGTGGTAGTTCCCGACAACCGGCGCAGCACCTCAGCGGCCACTCCTGTCAGCCCTTTGGTGAGAAAAGTACGCTCAAAAAAACGCTCCGGATTCTGATAAACGGCGGGCGCGCGGCCATCTCGCACCTGATCCAAGTGCACGGCGAACTCTGAGGCGTCGAGGGGCTTCCCATCGCGCAAGTCTTCTCTCGGCGTGACGACTTTGTACCACGGTTTGAGGGCCATTATCTGCTTACTCCTTGCCGGCTGATTGCTCCATTAGAATCCGAACTGCTTCTTGCGGGCCAATAAGCCCTCTACCCAGCGCCTCTCATCCGAACCGGCAGGATAAAGCGCATTCAGCGCATCGGCCAGCCGCCAGAACTTCCCATCCTGTCCCACGCCGTCTTCAACCACAAAGCGCTTCAAGGCTTCTCCGCGCGCGGCGGCAAAGAGAATCATCGCCTGATGCACACGATCGAGAGTGGTCTCGCCGATGCGCTTTACTGTCTTTTCCTGCCAGGCCATTTCGGCGTCGCCGCTGCCGGTTAGCTCGGCAAACATATTCATCTGCGCCGAGACTTTCTTGCGCGCCGCGCGCGCCGGCTCTTCTTCCTCTTTGCCGAAGAGATGCCGCGTTCGCTCGGCCACCGGCAACAGGCGAGCCTCATCTCCCCTCACCTCAACAAGGTGCGTCAGGTTTTCCAGAACTGCCCCAAGTCCCTGCGCAATCTTGCGCGCCGCATCGTACTCCAGCTTGAAGCCGCTTGCCGCGGGCTTCTTCGTTTCCTGTGCCTCGTCCTCGTCGTCTTCCTCATCGCCGTCGTCCTTCTTGCCGTTGGCTGCCGGCGCATTCAGCGTCCAAAGCCACATGGCGGTCAGGCGGGCATCTGGCTCAAAGCCTGTGGCGTCGGCTCCTTTGAAGACCTGGGCAAGTGCCTCCTTGGCGACTGCTGCCCAGACGTACTCAAGATACTCGCGCAGGGAGACTGCTTCGCCGTTTGCCTTCTCCACGCCGGAGTACCGGGAAAAGACCTCTAGTGCAGGGCCAAGACACGCAAATATTGCATCCGCTCCGACCACGCCCTCGCTCGCTAGGCGCGGCATCCATTCGTGGATGCGACGGGGAAGCTCTTGCAAAACGTCGCGCCAATCGCCGATATCATCGGCTTTGTCAGAGCCATCAGGATGCTTGCGTGGACGACAGACGAGGTGAACAGAGGAGGCAAGCCTGGCCTGACCCGCTGCAGCTATACGTGCCTCCATTTCAGTGTCGATCGGCCATGAACCTGTGATGATCCACCCTGCATCGACTACCGCGTTTAGAATGGCTTCCCAACTTGATGTTGACTTACTTGCAAAAACGATCGCTCCAATGCCATCTGGCCGAATAACCCTGCGAGCCTCAGAGAACGCTTTACCAAGCTCCCGCTCATAAAACGCAATATCCTTAGTTGAGTTGCTAAGTTCATGAGGACGGTCAACCACAATTTCCGCAGCTTTTGGAACCTCATTCCCTCGCAGCAACTCAGGGTAAATCTGATAAAGCATTCGTCGCAGCCAGACATAGAAGAAATCTGACAAGTAAGCATATGGAACTGAGTCGTAATAGGGTGGATCTGTAACTAATGCATTCGCTGAATCTTCTGGCAAAGGATGTGCCGTGGCTGATGCCTGTTGGATGTGTCCTTCGTGAAGACTGATTCTTGATTGCTCCTCGCATACAAAGATCACCCAGTCAAGAGCCCCTCCAAAGTCACCGCTCTTTTGTGAGAGCGGATACACTTCGGTAAAGTCCCAGAACATCGGGATCGCTTGGCGCCCAAAAGTATGGTTCACTTTTTCTCCGGTCGTGTGCCAAGAGCAAAGTGATGTTGTGTAATCGGACTGACGACTCACAGCTAGAGCCAGGCAAGTCTGGACTGCGGCAGAAAACTGCGGGTCTGTGCTGTTCTTTCGCAACTCTGCCCCAATACTCAAAACCAGATCTGTTAATGTTGACAACGCTAGCGCCTGCCGGGAGGAAAAGAGGTCTCCCCAACGAGTCATTCCATAGAGTGGAACGCTAATACGACGAATTTCGTTGAGCGAGATTTCCTCATCCGGGACGCGGCTGAGTTGTTCGGAGTTGGATTTGACGTTCCTGCTTAGCTCGGCCTTGACCTTGTCAATGGCTCGAAAGTCATTATCGGTTGGTAAACGGTAGAAGCGGCCCTGTTCCCCTTCTTTGCTTGAGACCACGCACATTAGCCTTGCATCATCAGCACCGCCGTGCCTTGCTTTTAGCTGTTCGCGAACCCTCGTGACTGGCGTGGTATACCCGCAGCAAGGGCACGTTACAGAACCTCTCTTGACTGTTCCATCTAGATTTGACGGAACAACCGTAACCGTAGGGTCGCTCTCGTCAACCCATCCGCCGGGCTTCTTGGCAACGATCTTGAATTCAACAAGCTTCTCCGCAGGCTTCGGCCTTAGTTGTAGCACGATGGACCGGCTGCCTTTTTTTGCGAGCCACAGTGAGCGAATCAAGGGGACTTCTGCGCCGCAGCCCGGACCTTCGCATTGAATAGTCCGGGCCCATAGATAAGCCATTGGTGTCGCGCCGTCTTCCCCTTTGGGATAGAAGTCCGCCAATTTTGTAGCGGCCTCATGCTTCATCCACTCGCCCCATTTGCGGACTTCATCTGCGAGCCGTTGCCCGTACTTGGGAATGTATTCGAGAACAACCTTATTCAGTAGCACCGGAATCGGGTTCAGATCACTGGCAAAGGCATCTGCGCCGACGCGCAAGGCCTCCAGTGGTATTGAACCCCCTCCGGCGAACGGGTCAACGACCAGCGGGCGAGTTCCGGCCTCGCCGCCAAGAGCCTCATACGCAGCCTGCGTGAGCGAACGGCTGGTGTCGAGATACTCCTTCACCGTAGAGTTGTCCCAATTTGCGAAGTCGGCGATGAAGTCGAGGAGCGCAAAGCGCAGAATGTTCCAATGCCCCTCATTCTTGCTGTCGAGTCCCCCGGTCTTTGCCAAAGCCTGCCACTTGATCCAGGTTTCCGGGTCGCAGCTCCCGCCGAGTACTTTGCTCGCTACGGCAGCCTTGGCAAAGTCGGAGATGATCTTCGATGCTTTGTCGCGAAAGCTCTGCGGACAGAGCGGATCGACGGGGTCTGGCCACAGAGACGCACAGATAACCGCGCGACAGGCGGCCAGCGGCCGGCGTGCCCACCAAATATGGAGGGTGGAAATATGGCCATGTCTGATGGACTTCTCGCGCCGGGCGTGCGCGGAGATTCGCTTGATAGGCAGGTCCACTTCAATCAGCCGCTTGGGATAGCTGGGCGTCATTGCCCCTCCCCTGGCTCGGAACTGGCATCCGGTGTCTCAGCAACGTCCAGAATCGCCTGCGGCTTGACCAAGTAATGCTCGATCGTGACGATTGGCTGCCAGTCCATCTGCGCCGGGTCACGCACAATATGGATGCTCGGCGTGGTGGCGCAGTCGAAGACGGTGTAGAGCCAGTAATCCTTCTTAAGCCGTTGCGCGGTGTGATACTCGTTGCCCGAGAGTGCTACCTCGCCCACACCGGCGCGGCCTTTGACTTCAATGAAGCGTACCTCCAGGGCTGTCTTTGGGTCCTCGGGGTGCGGACGCCGCGAGATGAGGTCGAATCCGCGGTTGTCCTTCTCGACGCTTTCGACCTCAAAGCCTCGCGCCTGTTCGAAGGCTATGACCGCGGCCACGGCGATGCGCTCAATCTCGTCGTCGCGCACCATGCCGGCAAATCCCGGCTTGGCCCGGTCAGGATGTGGCAGCACCCACGCCGTTCCGTGGCGCACAATCTCTCCGATCGTGCAGTTGCGCTCCTTTTCAAGGTCGCTATGCCGGGTTTCCAGCCTCCCATTCAGTTCGTCCAGCCGGTCCTCAGCCTGCTTGAGGTTGGCCGCCATCAGCGGGCTCGTGTCGCCCTTTTGTTGGGCCTCATATAACTCTGCAAACTTCAGGCTCTGACGGTGGATGAGTTCTCCCAGGCTGATGTCAAGATGGCGCGCAACTGTCTGCGTTTCCTTCTCCCGCCCCACAGTGACCTCAGAGAGAAACGGGATGAGCGCCTGCTCGACTAGAAAGTGCTCCAGGTCATTCCGGTTCGCGCCGGGGTCCGCGGGAACGGCGGTCCCCTTGGGCGCCGGTACCAGGTCCAGCAGTAGCGTTGGCTGGCGAACCGAAAGGGTTCCATCGCTTTCTTCCTGCACAATAAACAGCCTGCGGTGTAGAACGTGCCCCAACCCATCCCGAATGGCCGCAGAGTAGATGTTGAGCCTGGCCGGACTGCTCCGATTGACGTCGAAGAATACGGCGCCCTTTTCCAATTCTCCGCGAACCGTTTCCAACAAATCCTCGCGAACCGTTTCGAAAAGAGGATGACCGGGAGTCACCCAATCGCATGTGGTAATCCTTTTGAGGATTTCCTTGTCGAACACGAATTGCTTGTAGTCACGGCCGAGTTTGCCGAACCGAGGCTCAAGGCGTTCTCCGGTTCGCCACAGATGGCGTGGTACACGCGGCACGCTGTATGTGTGCAGCCCCTTGCCCTGTTCGCTCACAGCAAGACCAGTGACCGGAGCGGCCTGGAGGAAGAAGTCTTCAATGACCTCCGGAACGAGCCGGCGCTCTCTGGCCTCAGCCGACTTGCCAACGATGGCGGAAAGATTCAGCTCGCGCTTGGCCAGCCCCTCCAGAGTGGAATTCGTGATGTTGCGGAAGTGCTCAGTGTCGACCTGCTCGATGATGCGCTGCTTGATCAGGTCTTCTGTCATCTGGTTGCCTGCGTACATGTCGCGCAGCATTTTCTCCAATTGGTTGGCGGGGAAAATCTCGCCCAGAACGTTGAAGATCTTGCCGGTTCGTTGCGGATCGAGATCGTCTTCGATTTTCTCGATTCGCTCAAAAAGCTTCTCGAGAACGCGGCCCTCTCGCGTGTTGGTTGTGACGAAATTGAAGATGAGGCAGTTCTTCTCTTGGCCATAACGATGGATACGGCCCATACGCTGCTCAAGTCGGACCGGATTCCAGGGAATGTCGTAATTGATCATCAGCCAACAGAACTGAAGGTTGATGCCTTCTCCCGCGGCCTCTGTGGCGACGAGCACTTGGCAAGACTCGCGAAACTCGCGCTCCGCGTAGATTCTGGTGCCGGGCGTGTCGCGGTCCCCGATCTTCATGCCGCCGTGAATCTGAGTGATGGAGAGGCCCCAGTCCCGCAATCTGCCCAAAGGTCTACCGTCCCGGCCGTCCCCAGCCAGGAAATCTAGAGTGTCTTTGTGCTCCGTGAAAAGTAGAAGTTTCATCGATGGATCGGAGAAGAGCCCTCGATCAGTCAGCAATTGCCGCAGTTTGCGGACTTTGACTTCTGCTTCCTGGCCTTCCAGAACCTTGGCGTCGCGAATTAGTTTGTCGAGTTCAACGATTTCGGTACGAAGGTCGTTCGGATCGAAGGAAGCGACGGTCTCTTCGAGTTCGGCAAGAAGCTCCTGCTGCTCTTCGTCGGGCAGATCGTCAAAATCCTCTGGCAAGCGCCTGTTGATCTGCTCCTGCCGGTACTTGGCCGGGTCGGAAAGTATCTTTTCGCGCTTCTCCTTCATGCGTTCTAGAGTTCTGCGTACTGCATAGATACTGGATGCAAACCGGCGTTGAAGCATGGCCATTGTGAATCCAACAGCGCGAGCCCTCGCGGAGTCTTCCTGGGCCGCCTTGATTGACTGATCCTCTACGTATCGCGTGAGCTGATCGTAGAGGTCGAGTTCCGTGTCACTAATCTGGAACGGCGTCGTCTGGACGATTCGTTTGGTGAAGAGCGCCTTTACAACTCCGGTATCTGGATCGGGAAAAGTGACAAGGGCTTCCTTCAAGCGCCGGAGATAGAAAGGCGCCTCGTGCTCTTCCATCGCCTTTTCAAGGCTCTTGATGTTGCCATAGACGTCCTTGTCTAGCAGGGAGAGGAATAGGCAGAAGTTGTCGGGATCGCCTTTGTGCGGAGTGGCTGTCATCAGAAGGTAGTGATCCGTCATCTGCGACAGAGACTCACCAAGCTGATAAGCAAGGGTCTTTTTGTCGGCGCTATATGCGCTCATCTTATGGGCCTCATCCACGATGATGAGGTCCCACTGGCTTCTCAAAAGCGATTCCTTAGCGTCTTCGATGCGCGATACCCACGAGACGGAAGTGATGACCTGGTTCTTTTCTTGCCAAGGGTTCATGCCGTAGTTGGCGCGAAGCACGTCACTCCGAACGACCTCAAAGCTCTCACGGAATTTGTCTTTGAGTTCCCGCTGCCACTGAAATGAAAGATTCGCAGGTGTGACGATGAGCGTCCGTTTGATGAGGCCGCGAATCTTCAGTTCCTTGATCAGGAGACCGGCCATGATCGTTTTGCCGGCGCCAGGGTCGTCCGCAAGAAGGAATCGAATGCGGGGCAGCTTGATGAAGTAGTCGTAGACCGCTTCCAATTGATGTGGGAGCGGGTCCACACGCGCAATCGAGAGAGAGAAATACGGGTCGTATTCATAGGCCAGGCCTAGACGCATGGCCTCGACCCCAAGCCGGAATCTGGATGCATCCCCATCGAATGGTTCCTGAATGGGGGAGGCTTGGAGCTGATCTAGCTGTTCGGCACTCAGGATCGGTTCATAAACTGTGTTTGATCGAAGACCCTTTCCAATCAGCTTGATTGAGCCGCCCATCGGAATTGCAACAATGATTTGGACGGGCTCTGGAAAAAGCGGTCCGTAGACGGTGACGTTTTGTCGGAGGTCGTCAGGACGCATAAGCCCTCAAGTCTTTTTGTTTGAATCATTTATATTTCGAGTCACAGCGAATTGTATCAAATTACTATGCACTAGCGCTGTATCGGCTCAATCAGGGCTGAATGCACGGCAAAAGGCATCGGTTGGCATGGCGCTAACCAACCCCCAGTTTCCCAAGTTGACGCAAAAGCCTGCACCAAACTCAAGGAATGGGCCGAAGCCGAAGGCGTCAGCGTCAACGCCATCGTTGTCAGCGTCCTCGAAGAGTTCTTCAGACGCCTCAAGAGGAGCAAGGCGTTGCGAGAAGAACTGCGGGCGGAGATTCGCGCGCATCGTGGGTTCTTACCAAAGTAAACAGAGGCATTGATGGGGTCTGTTCGCTATCGTTCACCAATACGACCTCTAAACCAGCACTCAGGGCTTGCGCGTTCGACTAACTCGAATAGTACTTGCCGAAGTAACCGTAGGTGGAAGGACACCACGAAACGGAACAATGGCACCACTGGCACTTCTGCCTTTGTTTGAATCAGGGAATGGCGGGGGCGTAGTCGCCCGCAAATTCGCGGTCTTCGTTGTAGTTGCGCCACAAGGCTAGTCGCTCGCGGAAGGTATCGACACTCTCGGTGATGCGGGGTTCGGCCGAAAGGTGCGCGAGATCGAGCGTGAGGATCTCGTAATCTTTCCCGATCTCATACCGGACCGCCCGGTCGTCGACACCGCAGGGAAACCAGCGCGCGAGGAAGGTCATGTGGGTTTCCTCGGCGGCGCAACGAAGGCGGTGCATCTGGTATTCCTGCTTCTCCGAGCCCATCTTGAAGGCCGGGGTGCGAAAGCTGGCAACGATATTAAATGGCAGCCCGTCCAGGCGGAGACGTTGGAGGTTGGATGAAGTATTGATCCACAGGTTGAAGACGCCGGCGTTTTGATTGATCTCGTCTCCGTAGGACATGTTGAATCGTAGGATGGTCGGGTCCAGCAGCTCCAGCGATCCGGTGGCGCTGCGACCGATGTTGAGGGAGACTTCTTCGAGGGGGCCTGTGAGGTCGGCGCCCTCTCCGAGCGGGGCGCCGTTCATCAAGGCAGTGAGTATGCCGGCGGGGGCCGATGCGAAGCGCAGGTGAGGACGGTTCCACTCTTGAATGGCATCGCAAAGAATAAGGAGGAAGGCCAAGGGATCGCGTCGGAATTCCACAGTTTCCCCGTGCAGATTGTGCAGGGCCACGGCGCGGCAGGCCGCTTCATACATATGCCCGCCGCCGTTGCGTTGAGCGATAGCCTCCAGCAGACTGCGCAAGTGCTCGGCCCCGACAATGCCGTGGTCGAGATCCGGCGCGGCGCTGTCTGGCGAACAGGGGCCGCCGACGACCAACTGTCGGCTGAGGGACTGAATGGCCTCGTCGATGCTCTTGCCTAGCTGGGTGATTTTTTTCGAGCGTTTACAGAACGCCAACATCTTGCGAGTGCTCTTGAGTACCTCGACCGAGTAGCCGATGTCGTGGAGGAGCGCTGCGACGTACCATTCGCGGAGCACATGCTCCCTGCCAGTAAGGCCGAGCAGCCTTCCCACCAGGGAGTGGAGAGGCAGACCCTCCTTGACGTTGGTATCGAGCAGCAGGTGGCCGAGGAAGCAGACTTCGATGGCGTGAAAGAAGTGATCGCGGTAGAAGGGCTTGAGAACGTGGAGCGCCGGCTCATTCCGGGCGGCGTGGAGCAAGTGGGCGCGGAGGTCGATTCGGGGATCGATGCCGAGGCGATCATGGCCGTAGCGGGAGACAGCCCAGACCAGCGCCTCTATCGCTTGATCATCGGCCGGCATGTCGGTCAAAACGTAATGCGCGAGGCGGCTGCACGAGGAGAAGTGCCGCAGCTTTTCCGCCGGGCCAAGGCTGTTTGACTTGAGTTGCTGGATGCGGTACCCCGAGGCCGCCCACTCGTTCCAGAAGCGATCTCCGAACCAGGCGGCCAGCGATTTCCCGTTCAGGCGCTCCAAGTCCACGACGGGCTGGAACAGGCCAGTCACATCGCTCAAGGTTTGGTAATCCTTGTCGTCTGGCTCCCTGGGGGACGCAACCTCGCCGAGAACCTTTGTCGACCGCCATTCAATCAACCGCGCGAGATGGCCAAAGCGTTGGCGCAGCGCTTTCTCTCGCTCGCCCAGGCAGGGAACGGAGGGAGCGGGTGGGACAAGGGGGCAGCTTGTGTGTTCGACCTCGAAGTGGATTCGGCGCCGAACCTCCTTAGGCCAAGGAAGCTTGTTGCCGGAGGCACTGCCGGCCTCCACAATGCCCGAGGTACCGCCGGCCTCCACAATTTTGACGATGGACTTGAAGGGCATGGGCCAGACGATGCTGGCGAGGAGCTCTTTCCTGTCTCCGTCGGTTACTCTACGCTTACGACGGAGATCGTCGCACAGCTTCTGCAATCGCTCCCGGTGGTAACTCGCCCAGAAGAACCATGACGCGGCCAAGGCGGGGACTTCAAACGTGGAATCCACGTTATCGATCAGCGGACTACGCGACAGCACTCTGGGGGAGACCAGGACCAAGCGGGATGGTCTGAGCTGGTCCGGCTCGCCCTCGTGATGCCAGACCCCGACCGCCATTATGTTGACGACTTTTCCCTTGGGGCCGTACAGATACCAATTAACACGGTCCGGTTCCGGCTCGTCCCGAAGGAGCTTGGCAAATCCCACGTCATCCAGCAGTTTAGCGGCGGCCTGGCGCTTCGCTGGGGGCCCGCACTCGTACTTGATGAGTGGGCGAGCCCCCGACAAATCAATCAGCCCGACCCAATCGGCTTCCGCTTCCGTCAAGAGCGACGCTAAAAACTGATGAATGCACCATAGCTGCCCGCCGACGATATCGAGGAACGGCTGGATGTAAGAAACCGTAGGGAACTTATCGTCCTGATTAATCATGCTGGCTCATCTCCGACAGGGCATCTACCACCAATCCTGCTGCTGCCGGTTTCTGTATCCAGGCGAAACGACCTGGTTCAACCATCTCCTGGGCACGTTTACGCAGGTCTGGCAGCGCTCTTGCCGTCGAGAATACCGTGGGAATCGTAATTTTCTTGAACGGGTTGATTATTATCTCGTTCAAGAGAGTGATCCCGCCTTGTAGATCCTGAACTTCCTCAATTGCAGAATCTTTCCCGTCTATTTCCTGGTACAGGCGAGAAACCTGTTCTTCGGCGTTGCTTGTAGCCATCGATCTCAACCTCTTCACCTGGCGGAGTAATTCCCGCCGCTCTGTCTCCAGCGTCACGAGTTGCGCCAATTCCTTCTCGGTCCGGGGAAGCATGATGTCGATCATCAAGCCGGAGAAATTGTTGATTCCTCCATCTTGTAGCACGGTTCGTGCTTCGTCCATGTACCGCTTGACAATAACTTCACACCTCCGTGGAGCAAACTCCTTTGGAAGTAGTTGCTCAAGCAATGCCGTCAGCGCAGGATCATTCTCAACCAACAGGAGTCTAAAGGACGTTTCGTTCATCGTTGCTCCATCTCCTCAAAAACCGGTAGTGTGACCGTAACTTTGGTTACCCAGCGCAGCTCGGAAGTTCTGGGGTGCGTATCTGCCGGATAGCTGACAATCTCCAAGGACCCGCCGTGAGCCTCAATATCCTGGATCGCGACGCTGAGACCCACTCCGAATCCGGCTCGCTGGAATTTCGGATCGTGCACCTCCGCCCGGAAACCCAAATCGCGAATCAGTTTTAGACGCTCTGCGGGTATCCCGACTCCATAGTTATCGAAGACGATCACCACTGTCCCACCGGCAACTGTCATTCGGAGGCGGATTTCATGATCGGTGAAGCTGTATTTGATGGCATTGTCCAGGAGATTTCGAAGCGCGACGCGAATTTCCGGCTCCGCGATCTGGACAAGAACCGAATCGCGCGGCATCTCCGTGGAAATCGTGCAATTGCGCCGCGCCGCTAGTGGTCTCATCTCCTCCACCATCCGTCCCACCAGGTTCCGAATGTCGGAATTGTTTCTTGGGCGCGCTATCCGCGCGAGGATCTCGGAGATTTCCGTTTCCGAGTCGGAGATTTGTTCTTTGACCCGGCCGATCAACGCCTTATAGTCAGGCTGATTTCCCTCTTCTGCAATCGCCTCGGCCAGTTCGATGTCGGCGAGAGCGATTGAGAGGGGCATGCGGCTGGAGTGCGCGGCTCGGCGGGTGCGGTCGGAAAAGTTCTTGCGCTCACTCTCGATCTGTCGAAGCAGTTCCCGGAGATCGGCGCGAACGCCGACGTTGTGACAGAAGGCTGCAGCAAACCGGCGAATCTCGTCGGACTCGAAATGGTCATGCAACACCAGGATGGTCGAGATGCTGCGGACATCGAGGCCTTTGTAATCGCAACGGAAAACATATCCATCTCCCGCCATAGCAAACGCCTGCTGCAATTCGCCGCCGGTCCCGGACACGGCATCAATGCGCGTCAGTTCTTCGACTGGAATCGAAATACAGGCCCGCACGGGCACGCGGCGGGCGTTTTTCGAATCCACCTCCTTGCCGTCCCCGACCTTTTGCACATACCGCGAGCCGCTGCGCGAGTATACGTCAATCCGCTCGATCTCGACGATCTTTTGCAGCTCGAGGGTAATATGGGCCACAGCGCTCCACCATGTCTCCTTAGTTGTTTGGGTTGTCAGCTCGACCCCGATCTCGGAGAGGGTCCGTTCCCGCGCGGCGTTCATAGTGCGCTCGTAGAGCTGATTGAGCAGCGATTGCAGCATGTCTCCGAACTGCATGAATTTCGCCCACCGCGCCAGCAAGCCCTCTATCTTCGAATCCCTGTGCTTAGGATCTTCGCTGACAATCCTCGCGAGCTCCGCCCGGAGGGACTCCGGCATTTCGCGGCCGACTACTTGAGCAATAATGTCACGGGTCTGGGAAGGGCTCTGTTCATTGAAGGTATCCCAGCGGACAAAATCACCGGCTGAACATAGTGCTTCCTTCCAGGAAGCGGTCTCCTCATCGACGCTAATTTGGCCGGCAAAGACGACTCCCAGCAGCCGAGAACCGACCCGCAAAGGATAGGTCATGTCCCAGAGTTGCATGTAGCAGCGGTAAAGCGTCGGCCCGGTCAGTTCGCCGCTGTAGAACTGGGTAGCCACCTCCGCATCGAAGCGCTTACACTCCTCGTCGGACGCGCCATCTTCCCGGTAAGCGCGGCAGAACGGGGAAAAGAACTGGCGTTTCCCCTGATCCCCTTTCGCGTCCCTACGGTCCATATTCTCACCGTTAAAGGGCTGCCGGATGGGGAACACGACCGAAACGCCAGCCCCGATGGCATAACTGAATCCATTCAGGAGATGAAGGAGTGCATCCTCGGTGATGAGTCTGAGCAGGTTGAGGGGCTGCGCATCGGCCCAGTATCGCTGGAGGTCAATCGCCATGTGTCGTAATCCTCAAAGCAAAATATGATACCAGATTCAAGAGTCTATTCCTTACCAATCTACCGATTTGGTCAAAAAAGCTGGACGACGGCTGCGGAATATACCGATTGTGCGGTATAACGCATCAAGCTCTTCCCCTCGCGGTCAACCCCCGCAAGTCCGCTTTAAGTGGTCATTATTGATCATCTGCACTCATTCCACGTGTTGAGCTCTATCCTCAAACTGCAAGGCACCATGCCCGTCGGGTGGGCCAAACGAGTCTGGCGCGAAGCGGCAGCACATCACAGGGCGGGAAGACGGGCGCCCGCAAAAAACAGGGGCCCGCCTCAGCAGACCCCACATTCCAAGGTTTCCGATTCGACTCTATGCGGCCCTTGCCTTCTTTGTGGTTGTGGTGCGCGGCTGGCTCGGCTTTGCTTTGTCCGTCGCCTCTCGGGTGGCTTGCGCTTTTTCCTTGGCCGCGAACTCCTGCTTGACCTTGGCCGTGATTGCGGCCACGTCCACCTTGTAGAACTCGGCGGCATCGTGGAGGGTCTTGGCGGATTCGGTCGGCGAGTGGGCCGACTGGAGAACCGCGACTTCGACCAAAACGCGGCCAAGCGTTCCCTCGTCGGCCTTGCGGAGAAAGGACGCGAACATCTTGGCCGGAGCGTCGGCGACTCCTTTGGCCTTGCCGACGCTGTGAAGGCGTAGCAGGATTGCGATGCGGCGCTCGTCCAGTGCGGCGGCGAGACGTTCGGCGGTAAAGAGCAGGTCGCGCTTCATCAGGCGAATGGGAACCGCATCGCCAATGGCTTTGAGGACGCGAAGGCCGGTTGTCTGCGCGATGGCTTCCTCGCGGCGGCGCTTTTCCTGCTCGGCCTTGAATGCCGCATCGTTGGCGGGCCGCTGCTTGCGGGCGTGGTGAATCGGGCAATCGGGATTCGCGCAAACGCGCTTCTTCTCGCCCTTTTCGGTGCCCTCGGTAACGATGGCCTCGGTGGTGAACTTGCAGGTCTTGTATTCCGGCCAGTCGCGCTGCTTCTGGTTGGCGGGCTTGTCGGTGCGAATCTCGACATACTTGTTGCGCGGCACAACCGGACTATCGCTCTTCGCCGCGCCGTAGGCCGTGCTGATCTGAACTAACTTCGGTTTGGCGGCGATGATCTGCTTGACGTGCGCATCCACTTTCATCGCCCAACATTTCGGGTCCGAGCATTGGTCAGCGTGTTTTCCAAAGTCGTCGCCGAATAGAAGTTTGTTATGCCCTGTGCGCTTGGCGCAATCGACACAGGAACCGGCATCGGGCACAAGCGCGGCATCCTCTTTCGAGAATGGCGCGGCGGCAAGCTCCAACAAGATGTTGTGCTCAATCCACTGTTGCAGGTGGCGGACGGGGAGCAGGATGTGCTTCGGCTTGCCGTTTCCGGCGCTGTACTGTTCTTGATAGCACGCGGCGAGGGCTTCCTCTTGCTGCGCCGGTTGCAACTTGGCAAGCAAAAGCGCATGGCCGACGCCGATCTCGTCGCGGTAGAAGGCTTCCACGACGGGCGGTACAAGCTCGGTCAATCTCAAACGAGCGGCGATAAACGCGGGCGTCTTTCCCGTACGTGCCGAAATTTGCTCGATGGTGTACTTTGGCTCTTCCATAGCGAGCAACATTTTGAAGCCGCTCGCCTCCTCCATCGGGTGCACATCGGCGCGAATCAGGTTCTCCACGATAGAGGTTTCGATTGCCTGGGCGTCGGTCAACTCGACGATGCGCACCGGCGCGGTTTCAAGTCCTGCCCGCTGCGCGGCGCGATAGCGGCGGGCACCGGCCACGATCTCGAAGTGATGATCGACGGGCCGCACCACAAGCGGCGCAAGAATGCCCTGCGCCTTAATTGACTCGGCCAATTCGTTCAGACCGGCCTCGTCAAAATTCTTGCGGGGGTTGTTCGGCGACTCGGTGAGTGCGTCGAGCGGCAGGTTGCGATATTCAGACTGCATGGTGTTCGTCATTTCAGATTCTCCTTTTTGGGTTGCGCTGCGTGATGGCATGGGCGGGTTGCATGAACCCGCCCGGAGAGTTGCGGGTTAGCGTGTGCGCTCAAATGCCTCAAGGAATCCCTGCGCGCGCAAATTGCGGTCCCATGTGCGGGCAAAGCTCTCGTGCTGGTGGAAGAGGTCGGGATAGAAGATGTAGTTCTTCTCGTCGCGCGTGCGCGATACCTGCTCGACGCCGAGGAAATCGTTGCGGAAGTAGTACGGCGTCATCGTCCAACCCGCGCCAAGCGAGTTGGTCAACTCGAAACACATCTCCGGGTCGCGCATTAGGTCGCCATTCTGTTCGCCGTAATGCGCGATGGAGATTGCCGGAGCGCCGAGCGGACCCGGCTCCGGCACGGCCTCGATGACAAGCGCCATATACGGCGGGTTCTCGATCCGCAGATAGAGGTCACGGCGGAACCCGCCCGCCGCCGCGAGAATCTGGAGAATGGTTTTCATTACGCCACCTCCGCGAGTGCATTCGTCTCGCTGGCCGCGTCCTCGGAGAGAATGGCTCCGAGGATCACGGCGGAGGTGCGCTGAATGACTTCAAGGCTCTCGGCCAAGAGCGCCGCGTTGCCCGCGTACATCTGGATGTAATCGGAACTCGCGGTTCCCATCTCCAAACCGACAGCTTGGCCGACGATGAAAGCTACGGCCTCGGCTTCGGTCTCGCGCACGGTCGCGGTGGTCATGGTGCGCCGCTCGGTTTTGTGTAAAAGCTCGTGCGCTGTCTCGTGAACCAGCGTCGTGAACTCTTCGGCCTTCGACTGGCCGGGCAATAATGCAATGCGTCCGCCGTAGCTGACGCCAAGCGCCGGGGCAATCTTCTCGTTGAACTCCAGCTTGATGTTCTGCGAATTGAGGAACGTAACCAGCCGGTCGCGGTGTGCGCCGACTTCGCCGCTGACGTTGTGGTCGAACTCCGGCAGGTCTACGCCTTCGGTCTGCGAATGGTCGAAAACGTAGACGGCGCGAAAGCCAATCAACATCGGCGCGGGCTTCGCGTCCTGACTGGCGTTCGGTTCCTGCTCGGCTGCTTCTCTCCTGCGCCGGTGGCCGATGATCGGGGCAAGAATCTGGATGCCCTTCTCGCCGCGCTTCACAAACCGGCCCAACTCGTTCCATGTGCGAATGCCCGCAACGCGGGTTGCGGTCGGGCGCTGCCGCGCGATGGCAAGAATGTTGCCAAAGCTGTAATTGTGGAAGCGGGCCATTGCCGCGAGATACGCGGTCAAGGTTTCGCTCTTGCCTGCTTCAAGCTGCTGGAGCAGGAACTCCACGGCCTGCTTGATGAGTTGCTGCGCGGGGTTTTCACGCTGAGTGGTGCGCTGCTGGTAGGGGGATTCGCTGCGTAGCGCCGCATTGTTGCTGTGCGGCGCGGTGTTGGCGGTGCTGTTGCTGGCGCAAGTCATGATCTTCGGCTCCTTCGGAGTGTGATTTGCCGTTTTTCAGCCCTGGTAGGGCTAAAAAAAGACATTCGTTTCATTGCTGCGAAACGGGCGCAGAGAGGCGCTGTCAACCCCCGAAGCCCGAAGGGGCGCGGAAGCGAGCACGGCGTTTTTTGCCGCGCGGAGCTGCACAAGCGGGGTTGACAGAAGGAGCCGAACGAAGCCTAGAGTTCGCAGGGAAACGAATGTCGCAAGATTGGACCAGCCGAAGGCTGCGCTGCACGGAATTTTGGGGAGAGGCGTTGCGGGGAAGGAACGGCCCTGCATGGATGTGAAGCGAAGAACGCCAGTTTCACCGGCGGTCGCAGCGGGGGAAGGGCGCCAGCACCCTTCCCGCAAAAGAAGCGTTTATTGATCGCAGAGTTCTGACTGCGTGCACATCGAGAAATGGAGGTTCAAAGACTATTTGTCGAAGTAAGTTATTACCACCATTCTTTAAGCGTCTGCCACCAGCTTTTCTTTATTGTGGGCGCATCGATTATGTCCTGATTCGTTGCCGATGCAGCCTCAAGATCGCCAAGGTAGTTATCTTTTGCATTGCGATCACGCAGCCGTCCGCGTTCAATTTGACTTTGACTCCATTGCGCAGCCCAATAGACGCGGTTGTTCCTGATCCAGTAGTGCGATTGGCAGGGAAAGCTCCAATTACCGATCGACGGGTCTAGTGAAACGGTCTTACCGTTGGAAATCAGTGTCCAATCCGTTGGGCTGAATGGAGTCACAACCTTGTTGCCGCAACCGCAGCAACACAAATGCGACGCAGTGGCGAAGCGTATTGAGACATAGAGCGTCCCCTGCTCCAGATCCTCTGGAATGAATTCGACAAATTCGTGTTTGAGGACGATTCCTGATTTCACTGCGATAGGTCTTCATTCAACAGAAGGTTGGTGTCAATACTGAATTGACTGTGGTGTTCATGTTTGAGATCCCGGTAGAAGCCTGAAACTTTCTTCCATTTGATAACGGCGAGAGTGGCATTCAGCGCGTTGAGATCGGCGATCTGGATGTTGCGGTTATAGTCATTGTCTCCAGGCGTGTCTTCGAATGATACGCGACTTCTGAGGTGGTCGCGCTTCTGCGTTGTGCTGGTGGTTGCTCGCAAAATACCGCCTAAAGCGTTTTCCGTCAGTTCAACACCCATCCCAACGTCAGTAAACGGAATATTGAATTCTTCGAGTTTCTCGACAATCAGTTTTTTGGGATTCCCCTTGTCCAGGCACACGAAAACAAAATCCATCTCGCGTAACTCTTCGACGTTGCCTGCGTCGAGATAAACAGGGTGTTCGGTGATGCCGCGATGCATTTTGGAATAGAGGTTCTTGAAGTAGATTACCTTAGGCTGCTTTGTCTTCAACTCATCTCCTGACGGCGCTCCTGGTGACCGGAAGGCGTTGTGCTGATAGAACACGTCAGCATCATAGAGATGAATTTCCTTCACCGGCGTCTTCGCAACTAGGTCCAGCACATAGGATCCAGTCCCGCCGATGCCCAAGATGGCGATTTTCTTGTGCTTCAGTTTCTTCGTTACCTCAACAATTTCTGCACGACTGGAGGCGGTGTCGCAATAGTTGAACGGCTCGTCGTCATCGTCTTCAGGCGTGATCACGGGGAACGTTTTCGCTGTTAGCGCAGGATTGATCCTTTGCGCAGGACCGGACAGGATGGCGACATACGTCGTCACTTGCGCGTAATAGTCTGGATAGGAATTGGCCGGTTTTGGCCTGGCAGAGAAGGAGTGGTCAACTGCTACTCCTTCGGCGAGCGAATGTGTGTTGCTACCGTGCTTGATTTTGGCAATTTCTGAGCCGTCCTCGTTGCATGGATGCTCGCCGGCGAAATAGGCAACATGAGTATCAGGCTGGCCCGTCTCGTCGTCCGCCAGCACAAGCTTGATGACCAAGATTCCGCGTTTTACTTCCTTGTGCGAATCAACATACGGAACATCCTTGACCAGCAGACAGCCGGAGCGGATTTCCAAGTCGTATCCCTCACCGCGCAATCTTCTCAGGTCTGGGCTACGATTTATCGGTCGCTGTGACATTGAAGATCATCCAATTCTTGACTACGACGCTTTGTCCTTCCTTGAGCGAGCCCTGCGGATTAATGCGTGGGCCGTCCTCATAGGAGACGGTGTAGAGGATGTTTGCGCCATCAGGGGGGATGGGAAATGCCAGCTTAACGATCTCGTTGAACGACACAATTCGTGTCGTGACGACCTTCCTCTGGCCGTTCACAATGATTTTGTACTTACGGGGCTGCGCCGGGCCGCTGTGAAAATGTTCTTCTTCGCGAAGGTGGATCGGCTCGTCGTCATTTTCGACAATAGGATCTTCCTTGTCGCCCCTGACCTCGCGAAAAAGGTCATAACCAGGCTGGACATGGCCCAGTTTGTAAAGCGCCTCGCCAGTGGTCGGGTTCGGCGACTCGTAGGGTTTTTCGTCAATATGGACGCGGACATGGTGCATTTGTTCTTGATGTTCCATTGATGTCTCCTTTGGTTACAGGCTGCACTGATTCAGCGAGAGGAGGTTGTCATTCCAATCACCGTCAGCGTGGGTTCGAAGGTAAGGCGCGCGGCCCGTGGGGTAGACCACCCCGACGTCGGAACGCTTGCCGGTGTAGGGATCGATGACGAAGAACGTATTGGTCTTTGCCTCGATACTCTGGATGACTTGTTCGCGGGTCCATTTCCAGCCGGCCGCTGGATTGCCCAGGTGCGTGATGTGCTCATGGGTACTCTGCGGGTCAAGCTTGGTGATGCAGGTTACTTTCGCGTCTGCCATGCTTAGGCTCCTTCCGGCAAATGCCGGCAAAGTGAATTTCGATTCCAGTATACCAAAATCTGCGGATTCGGGTAGTGTTATCCAAAAAAAAGAGCCTCAGAACAATTCAGATGTGCGCTGGACTCCAGAGTCTGTCAAAATCCCCTTTTTCAACAGGCGGACACGTGCAGCGTCCCGCGAGGTCTCGAAACCGGCAGCGACAGCGGTAATCAGGTTTTGGCCTGACTCTGACTGAAGCGACAGGTTACTGTAAAGCAGGTTGTTCTCCGTGCGGAATTGCTGTACCGCGTCGAATAGAGCAGTCACCGGCATGAGGATTGCGCCGCAAGCGTATCCGGCCTGCCATTCCATCCAATCACGCTCCGGAGCGCCGATGATAGCGTCCCGGTGGCATCTATTGCCCTGAGCTGCGTGGGCCTGCGCAAAAAGGGAGCCAGTGGCGCCTTGGCCGTCCTCGAACATGAAGCGGTGAAAATGGACATGGCCATATTCGTGGGTCAGCGTCGTGCGGAGGCGGTTCTCTAAGTAGGAAACATTCAGCGTGTCGGCGATTTTGACCACAGGACGTTTGCCGTGGACGAATTCGGTGACACCTTCAACTCCTTCCCCCTCCCCTGACAGATCCGCATAACTATCGAGATCGGCATGTTCCTCAATGAATACGGTTAAATCGTCCGTTTTGATCGGGAATTCAGCTTTTCCGTAGCGTTTGTTGAGAAAAGCCAGAATGACACGCTCGCACTCGAAGTCCAATTCATCGGGCAAATAATGGGGGCGCTTCGCAAACCGTCCAGTTCTGTCTGTCACCCATTTCATGCCTAGCCGCCCTTTACCGTGCGTCGAAACGCCTTGAACGCCTTTTCGACCCTATCAGGCTGTGCTGCAGCCATCTTCATCAGGTCGCTAGGAATCGTGCCCGCAGCGAGGCAAAGCGTGTCCTTGTCGCATCCAAGCAACTCCGCCATCTGCCCGATGAGGAACTCGGAAGGCGGATTGCGGCGGTCGTGCTCTATATCATTCAGATATTGCGGCGAAATCGCCTGCCCATCCTCTTTCGTGACTCTCGCGGCAAGTTCCTTCTGGCTCATGCCCTTAGCCTTGCGCGCTTCCGAAAGCAATACTCCAAACGTTTTCATAGTGGTTCCGTTATTATTATCCGCTGATTTGAGAATTTGTGAATACCTCTCGATGATCGAGAGATAAGGAACCAAAGAATTAACTGGCTGCGCTGCTTGGAGGACGGGCGCTGATCCATTCCGGGACTCAAGTGCAGGTTGCGCCAGGTTTGATTCGTCCAACAACGGGATTGATTTTCAGAATTCCCCACAGTCAATCATGCGACAGCCATCTCCTGCTTGTCGGGTTCAATTTCCACCTTGGTGTGCAGCCGCACATTGAGCGCGTCCAGTATCCGGATCGTGCGCTCCAGCGTGATGCCGAAGTATTCGTTGCGCTCGTCGCGCGAGACCTGCGACTCGTGAACGTCGAGCCGCTTGGCCAGATCGCGCTGCGAGATTCCCTGGGCAATGCGCAGCGAAATCAACATCTGGCCGAGTCCGCGGAGGTTCTCCAACTCGTCGAATTCTCCCCGCTTCAGCCGCTCGTAGCTCTCGACTTCCTCTTTCAATTGCAGGTGAAAGGACTCAATTGGATCGATGACGCGTTTGATCTCGTCGTCGGACAGACCCGTGGCCTTGAGCCGGTCCCGATGCTCGGCAAGCCGGCCGCGCTCTTCCTCAAGACGAGCCGTTGCGTGTTGGTATTCAGCTTCGTTGCGAATCATGATGGTCCCCCATATTTGATCTTCACGATGCCTCGCGGCTTGCCGTCCCGGCGCGACTGGCGGAAGGCGGAAGGAAACTCAAGTTCGTGGCCGAACTTGTCGCGGATGCCGCTGCCGAGGCCAAGTCCGGGCACGTGCGGATACAGTTCGACCCGATAGCGATGCCACATGGGAAGCTGGCGTTTGGGATAGCTGCGATAGGGGCGGCGCGAGGCCGGGTCCCAGGTCCACACCTTGTACGGATCGAGGCGATTGAGCTGCTGCGTCAGCGCGCCTGATGCGAGCGATTTCAGGTCGCACACGAAGTATCCGTCGATGTCGTTGGGATGGTCTTTGTCCTCCACGAACGAGCCGTCGGCGAAGATTTCGCGGACGCCAACCTGCCAAAGCTGGCGTGTGAGAATCTCCAATCCGCCGACGAGTTGCTCGCGCCAGGCGGCATCCCAAGTCGAATCGTCTTTCTGCTTCCTGGCGCCGTGGACGAGCCTCGATTCGCGCAGTTCATCGAAGGAAAGCTCGTAGTCTCCTGGCGGCAAAAGGCCGTCGCTGTCGAAGGGAGGAATGGCTGGCATAAAAAAACCCTTCTCTAGGCAAAATAGCCTAGCATGACATAGATGTCAAGTATTACTACTGAGTAGAGGATGCGATTTACTATCCTGCTCAATAGATGGTGTTTAGCGGGCTCAGAATTCTTTCGACAGCGTTGAGAGAATTCGCCAGACACTGTCTGGCGAATTGGCCAAATCTCGATCCTTCAAATCAGGTCATGGCAAGCTCCTGGGCCAACGGCGCGCTTTGGCCAATCTCCAGAGCGGAAGTCTTGGAAATGTCTGCGTTGAGTTGCGGACTGAGCTTGGCAAGGTTGTCGGTGAAGATGGTCGCTTCGTGGCTGGCGCGGGAGACGGAGACGTAGCCGAAGCGGGAGTTGAGCAGGTCCGGGTGGACGCCGGTATCGGCGTTCACGAGGACACGCTCGGCGGTTAGACCCTGGGCGCTGTGGCTGGTGACAGCGTAGCCGTGGTCAAAGTGTCGGTGTTCGACAGGGTCGAAGCTGATCTCGCGCCCCGATTCCAAGCGGGCCGAAACGCGACCATCTGGCGCAATCGAAGCGATGACGGCAAGATCGCGATTGGCGACACCGAGCGTCTTGTCGGGCGCGGTGAATTGGATGCGGTCACCGGCGGAAAATTCGCGGTCAATCTCCCGGTAGACGCTGACACCGGTCAGACGGCGCGGGTCGTAGGTGGCAATTTCACCTGTGTTTTTTTCGACGGAAAGCAGGTTGGCGGCGGGGTTTACGCCGACGACTGCACCGTAGCTGCCGGCCTCGATGCCGTTGGCCTTGCTGCCGCGTGCGAAGCGGACGATGTCGCCTGTTTCATAGTGGCTTGCCCAGGTGCGCTCGGCGCCAGTCATGTCCTGGCGCTGAACCAGAACCCGGAGGTTGCGGTCAACAGCCGCAACGATCCCGGTGGCCTTCAGTTCCCCGCGCACGGCGACATTCAGCTCGCGGCGCGTGGCATTGTCCGGCGAAACGATCAGCGTTTTTTCGGGCGACTCGGCATAGGCTTTGGCAATGGTCCGAATGCGTTCCTCCGCACTCGGAATCTCCCGGACACGCCCCTGTTGCTGGAGCGATTCGAGCGCGGCGGAGACTTGGCCTTTGGCAAGCAGCTCGACAGCCGATTTCAACTCCGGATCGCGCTGGCGGACGATCTCGTCGAGCCGCGCCGTGCGCATTCCGGCCTCCTGCAACTGCTCGAAGGGGCGGCCCGCTTCGACACCCTGGTGCTGGCGCGTGTCGCCGATCAGGAGCACACGGTCCTGCGGTCCGAGGCGCGAAAGAAAATCGCGCATCTGGTTGGTGCTGGCCAGACTCGATTCATCGACGAAGTAGAAGTTCCGTTGTGCTGGTTCCGGTCGCTCGGCTGATCGCGCAAGGAATTTCTGCAAGGTTTCCGAGTCAACGCCAGCTTCATTCAGTTGACGGGCGGCGCGCGATGTCGGCGCGAAACCGCGCACGGCATAGCCCTCCGCTTCCGACGCGCTGCGGATCACCGAAAGCGCCGTCGTCTTGCCCGCGCCGGCGTAACCCTGAATACCCTGGATTCGGTCCGGCGAACTCAGCACATCCTCGACGACGCTCTTCTGCGCGCGGTTCAAGTGACTATATTGATCTGCTACAGCGATGGCTTGCTGGCGCGAGAGAACCGGCCCGACCTGGTTCCGCCCATTACCGACGCACTGGACAATCTCCTGCTCGGCGGCGATGGTTTTGGCGGTTGTGAACTGACGCGCCGGCGAGTGCTGCCTGCGGTCAACGATCTGGAACTCACCGGAGGCGAGACGGTTGTTGAGATTGCTTTTGATCTCGGAATACCTGACCTCACCCATGCCGCGCCGGAGGCCGTCGCGGATCAAGGCGCGCTCGTCCACGACGGCCTCGCGCTCGAAGTTTTTGTCGCGGGCGAAGGTCAGCAACTCGCGCACACGGTCGATGGTCTGCGCCGGTTGTTGTTGATGCTGAAGCCGCTCGCGCGCAGCCTGGACGACAGCCTCGGCCTGATTCCCGAAGTCAGCGGCGAGCTTGCGGTGCGCCGCCATGATCTCGCGCTCGGAGTGAATCGCCTTCTTGTCGCGGGTTGAATGCGCCGCGATCTCGGCGGCCTCGAACCCAGTGCGGCCGGTTCGTTCCAGATACTCACGGATCTGCTGGCTGCGCGGACTCGACGCATCAATATACTCCTGCGTGTAGCCTTTGATCTCCGGGGCGCCGCTGCGGCCCGCCGTGATTTCGTAGCCGAGCTGGCGCAAATGGTAGGTCAACTCCGACTGGTAAACGGCGGTGGCGAACTGCTGCGAAGCAAAAAGACTCTGCGGCTGAACGGCGCGATACTGGCCGTTCTCGCGCTCGGTGACATTGAAGATAACGGCGTGCGTGTGAAGCTGCGGAGCAACGTAGCCATCGACGGGCCGGGCCGTATCGTGCTCGAATTTTGCGGCAATAAATTTCGCTGTACTTTCCGGCGGCTGGTTTCCGCCGATGCGAGCCTGCGTGTACATCTCAAGCTGTTCGAGAGCGACTTTGACGGCGACACGGTGAGCGATGCGGACATTCTCATCGCCGCCGACAAGCGCGGTGAGAGAGACGGATTTTGGAGCTGCAAAAGTCGCATCCCAACCGGCGCGGTGCTCCATCGTCTTAACCGTCTTGCCGTTCTCATCAACATATTGATAGGATGCGCGCTGGCGGACGATCTGCTCGCCGGTCTGCGGATTCTGGCCCTGGCTCAGTTGCGCAAAATCCTCGGCGGAGACAGCTCCGGCAAGGCCAAAGCGCGAAGCAAGCTGGCCTTGCCATTCACCCTGAATTACGCCGCGCTGTGACCAATAGTTCTGTTCCTTCGACGTGAACTCCTTGGCGTGGTAGTTTTGCGCCTGGCCGGCTGAGAGCGGCTTGGAAATGGTAAGCATAGCCGTCTACTCCATCTGATTTCCGACTTGCTGCTGCGCGTACTCAGGGAATAAAAGATTGCCCTGAACGGACTCCGGGGCAATTGGCAGCGGAGTCCTCGGAACGATCAGGTCATCCATCTTTCGTTCGTCGTAGCCGGGGTTCTTCTCCTCAAGTTCGATGAAGGGGAAGGTGAAGCGCGCCACGTGGTTGCCGTACTTCAGGAAGCCGCGCAGGTCGTCAAGGCCGGAGATTTCCGAAGGCAATACAAGCGGCTCGGTCTGCCGGTCGAGCATGAAGTTATGGCCCTGGCGTGTGCCGTCGTAATGCGTTTCACGCAGCCGCTCGATCTCGACTTCGCCGATGGCCTCGCTAACCCATTTCGCGGCGCGCGGTTCGGTTGTGCGCAGAAAGATTTTCGTCGCCGGCTGCGAGAGCATGGCCTCGGCGTCGTCGCCGTAGCGTGCCTCCATCTGGCTGCGCCCTTGGAATCCGAGGATGACAGGATTCTGCGATTTCCGGTTCTCGGTGATGGCGGTGTGAAGCTGTGGCAGCCGTTGCAAACTTGCCAGCTCGTCGATCACAAACCAAACCGGCTTGTGGTCCGGCGTGGGTTCGTTGAGCAGGCGCAAAACCAGTGTGTCGATCCACAGACTGATGAGCGGGCGCAGTGCCTCGCGCATGGTCGGGCGCGATGTAATGAAGATCCATCCGCGCCGCGTCTCGGCCCATTTCGTTGCCGTCCAGATCGAAGTTGTCTCGTCTTCCTTGGGCAAGAGCCGGAAGCTGTCGGCGCTCATATTGAGCGATCCGAGAACGCCTGTGCGTTGTTGCGGAGCCTTGGGATCGATCAGCGCCCAATACTCGGTTCCCTTGACTCGGCGGTCGATTTCATCCGGGTCGGACATCCATTCGACGAGTTCCGCAGGCGTCGGCAGATAGCTCAACAGATGAGCAAATATCTTCTGCGGCGCTTCCACGAAGAAGCGGTTGGTGACGCCTTCCGGCTGGTAGAGCGAGACGGCCAGCGCCTTTGCTTCAGCCTTGCGGCGCAGTTCCTTCGACGGGTTCCAGTAGGGCATCCGGGCATCGAGCGGATTGAGCACGATGTCGCCGCGGCGCTGGTTGTAGAACTGCTTCACGAACTCGCAAGCCGGGTCGTAGACGATAGCCGCGTCGCCGCGCGCATCAACTTGGTAGAGCAATTGGCGGATGATGCTCGATTTGCCAGTTCCAGTGTCGCCGACAATCAGGAAGTGTTTGTTTTCGGCGTTGCGCGGGATGCGCAGCGGTTCCTTGAAATCGTTGGTCGTGACGCCGATTCCGTCGCCGGCGACGGCCTTGGTGAACTCTTTGGCGCTGACAAGAATCGGTCCCTTGAGGCGCCGCCCATAGCGCAGCATCCGGGTCCGCGTAATGTCCTTGCGAATCGAAAACGGGAGCTGCAGAAGGAACGCAATCAGTCCATAAAGGAACTGCATTTTGAAGAGATCGAGCAAGGAAAGGTCGCCGTAGATCCAGTGCGCGAGCCACGCATGAAGCGCCTTGTTCTGGTAACTGCGCATCGGCTCACGGGCAAGGTAGTAGGTGCCGTGTTGGGCAGCTTCGGGAGTCAGTGACATTGACAGCGGCTTTCCTTCGGCTTGCGGCGTAGAGCCTGGCTGAACGTCGGCATCAAGGGCAGTCCGGCTCTGCGATTCGCCGTCGGTGACGATGAGCATCTGGTATTGGCTGGCCGGGCGGGTAAGGCCGGCCGTCTCGCTACGCAGATAGTACGGCAGGTAGTAGCGTTGAAGCGGCGTGAGACCAAACTGAAAGCGAACCCAAACGAAGAAGCCCGCCGCAACCAGCGCCATAAAGAACGCGCCGAGCGTATAGATATGACCGCGTGGCGGCCATATCAGAGATTCTTTTCGCCCCCACTGTTGAACGGCTGGCATGGCTATTTCTCCTGTTTCTGACTGCGCCGGGAGAGAAGTTCCTGCGCCTTCGCAGCCTTGGTTGTCTGGACCTGGCGGAAGAGAAGATCGACCTGCTCGGCGGGCAAATTCGAGCCGCGCAGCAGCGGCTCAAGCGTTCCCATCAGGAGCATCTGAATGCCGACCAGCTCGGTGAAGATGTGCAGATCCATCTCCGATTTCCGCCCCTCTGTTTCGGCACGGAGTAGTACATCCCGCGCCCACTCGCGGAGGTTCTGGCCATTGGCTTCCGCACGCTTCAGCAACGCCAGTTCTTCTGCCCGAGTGAAACGAGTCGCGATGCTCTGTGTGCGAGATTCCCGGCCTTTGGCCGGCATCAGACGGCTGTCGATCTGCAATGTTTGTGCTGGCATTTGTTCGTCTCCTTTCCGCGCTCGCACCCACGGTTGCAAATGGAACCGCTGAAAATGCGCTTTGCGCGTAAGTTGTGGTTTCTCTGCACGTTTCCAAATGGAACCGGAACGGTTCCAAACGCAACCCTTTCAGGGGTGGATTGTCGAGATAAACCCGGTGCGGAGCACCGAACGGGTATTACACCGCTCCATCCCTGCTGCGCGGGCGCGAATCATGGCCGGCCTCGGCAGGCTTGACAGGCTTCGCAGCACCATTGGCAGGCTGGGCACCGTCGCCATCACGCCCGAAACGGCGGATACGAAGGCTGCGCGGAGCGCGGGCGGCTTCAGGGGTACGCAAGAAGTCCTGAAAGTCGCGGTCTTTCGCAAAGACGTAGGCAAGCGCCTTGTCCACCACATCGTCGGCGGGTGCGTGGAGGAAGGCGGCGTACTGATCGATCTGCCCGGCTGTCGTATCTTCGAGGCGGATCATGGCGGTGACATGGTTGGTCTGAACGAACTCAAGCAGCGGCATAACGAGTCTCCTTTGCGGGTGGAATTAAGTGGGTTGAATCGCCGTCCATCTCGTGCAGAGCAGAGCTGAGAATCTCGACGGCATAAGCGCGTGCATTGGCAAGTGAAAGCTCGAAGCGATGGCGGACTTCGAGCATGGTGAGAACATCCGCGATGGGAGCGCCATCGTCGAGCCAAAGGCGAGCCGATGCGGTGTCCACAAGGCGACGCGCGAAGCCGGCGCCGCCGGGGTGTTGAGCCGCGAGTTCGCGGGTCAATTTGGCCGGGTCAATGCCGGCCCGTAGGGCGGCGAGAACCTGGGCAGATTCATCGCTCGACAAGGCGGCTTTGCGCATGGTCTTCAGCATGGCTTTGCCTCCGCCGATGACCGCTCGTCGGCCCGGTAGACGTACTCCATCTGGAACTGCTGGGAGCGGCGATCGTAGTCGTCCAGCCGCAGCACCTCGCGGACGAAGCGGCGGCCGGGCTGCCGCTCGATATGGACGACATAATCGACCGCCTCGCCGATCTCGGCTTCTACATCCTCGTAGGTTGCCTGCGCGTGGGCGCGGAGAACGAGGTTGGCGAAGCGGCGCACCGCCTTCGCCGCCGAGTTGGCGTGGATGGTTGCAAGCGAACCGGAGTGGCCGGTGTTGAAGGAGTCGAGCAGTGTTCGCGCCTCGGTGCCGCGAACCTCGCCAAGAATGATCCGGTCGGGGCGGCAGCGGAGGGATGTCTTGAGCAGGTCATCGAAGGTCACCGGCTGCTTGTAGGTGTCGGTCTGGCACTCGAAGGGAACAAGGTTCGGCTTGCGGATGAGAAGCTCCGCCGTGTCCTCGATGGTGACGATGCGCTCCTCGTCGGGAATCGCCTGGGCAAGCACATTGAGCAAGGTCGTCTTTCCGGTGCCAGTCCCGCCGCTGATGAGCAGCGTCTTGCCGCTGCGAACCAAGTCCTGCAGGAAGCCGGCAAGCTGCGCAGTCAGCGAGCCGTGAGCGATCAAGTCATCGACCGTGAAGTGGCGGCTGGTGAACTTGCGGATCGTCAACCCCGGAGCCGGCTTCACAGCCGGGGGAATGTAAGCGCAGAGACGGCTTCCATCGGGAAGTTGCGCATTGAGCAGCGGGTTGTCGTCGTCGAGCCGCTTGCCCAGGTTATTGGCGATGACTTCGAGGCCAGTGCGCAGGCTGCCGGAGTCGAAGACAACACCGGGCTGGGGTTCCATCCGGCCCGCGCGTTCGGCGTACCAGGTCGAGTTGGGATTGCCCATGATCTCGCTGACGTTCTCATCGAGCAGCAGCGGTTCGATAGGGCGCATAAATGGGAGGATCAATTCAAAGTTCATAACGGGCCTCGCAGCAATGGAAGCCCGGCGTCGCCGGGCTTCCGCAGGTGGAAAAGAAGAGGCCTTACGCGGCCTCTTCCTCGGTGTTGATCTCATCGTCCGCGGTCTCTTCCGGGGCGGCCTTCTCAGCGCGGTCGAGCTTCAGGATCGAAGCCACGCGAACTTCCCAAACCCGCTGTTTGGCGCCGGTCTTCTTGTCCACGCGCTCGCGGCTGCGCAATTCGCCGTCGATGGCCAGATGCGCGCCCTTGGTTAGCGTCTTCGCGTACTCGGCCAACTTGCCCCACACGATGCAGCGATGCCACTCGGTATGGCCCTTGTACTCGCCGCTCTTCTTGTCCTTGTACGAACTCTTGGTGGCAAGCGAGAGAACGGTGAAGCTGGCGTTGTTGGCGGTGTGGGTGCTGGCGTCTTGGCCGAGGAATCCGATGAGCGAGATGCGATTCTGATACATGGTGAGTCTCCTTGAGTTGAATTCCCGGCTTGGCCGGGTCACTCTCTGGCGAAGCCCAAGCGAGGAGCCCGACTCCCAAGCGCCAAGCCGCGCATTCTGGAGCAGGGGCCCAAACTCGCTTTGGGAGAGGAGTCCGGAAAGCAGAGCGGCGCAGTGCCGCCGGGCGTCGGATGAGGCCCGAAGCGTGTGACCGGACAAGCAAGGGGAGAAACGATGGAGCGAACGTTTCATGGGCAGCATCGACCATTGGTTTCCCGGCAAGCCTGCGGCCCGCCGCAGCCGGCGAAAGATTCTCGATGCCACCCGGACAAGGACACGGCCGGGCGTTGGGACATACCGCTTCATCGCTAGTGAGGAAGCATTGTGCCGTCCGCGAAGAAACGAAGGGCGTATCTGCCGCGATTTGTGGCCGCGTGTGGACATGGAAAGCCTCGTGTTTGGGGGGGTGGCTTCGGTTAGTCGAACGCCTGATCGGCCCGGAAACGGACGATGGTCAATCCGAGAGGATTGACGGCCAGTTCGTTGTTCTTTACCTGTTCACGGAAGACGTAGGTGACGCTGGCGGTCCATTGCTCCCGCTTGAGTTCGGAATGATCCGCCGGATTCGAGTAGACTTTCTCGAACTCAATGCGCGCCGAATAGGGCGACTGGCGAAGGTCATCGAGGATGACGTTCTTCACCTCGACATCGACGAATGGAAGCGAGCTGTCGCCCTGGTATTTGGCGATGATCCCGTCCTTGCGCTCCTGGTCGATCACGGCCCGCTGCACGTCGCCATTGAGAAAGTAGAGGGAGTTGGTCTGATCGCGCTCGATGGTGAACCTGTTGCGGCTGAAGTAAAGCTCCGCCCAGCGCGTCAGATAATACTTGTTCTCGGCCTCCTGCGGCCGGTACTGGAAGTTGCGGTAGTCGATCGCATCGGCGCGGCCAACGTCGTTGATGCGAACGATGAGCGGATGTACGCTGGCCAGCGCCATCTGACTGCGATAGACAAGCGCGCCGAGCAGGACCGCGATGCCGGCAAGCACAAGGATCGTAACCTTAAGATAGGTGTTCATGACGAGCGGATCGCCGTATTGTTCGAGATACCGCTCGGCGGCGCGGGCAATGTCGGGTGAAGTCATTGTCTGAGTTGTCATTGGATCGCCTCCACTGGGTCTATATGGCGTGGATGATTGCCGCGGTAATCAGTCCGCCCATGCTCATGCCATGGCCGCCTGTGTGGCCAGAGAAGAGCGTTGCGGTCATGGTCGGTATCTTCAGCAGAACGAAGCCGGCAACAATGCAGAGAATCAGAAGGCCGGGCATAACGTAAATGAGGTTGGAAGGACTGCCTACATTCATCGCGCCACTGGTCAGGTAGGAGATAAGCAGATGGCTCATGACGCTCATGGTTGCGGCGGCTACAACTTTGTAGAACTCGAAACCAATAAAGGCCCGGAGCCAGCCCCAGAAAAGAAAGTCTGTCTTGTCGAAGACCATCCATGGGATAAAGACCGGACCGAGCAGGCCTATGACCGTCGCGCCGATGGCGCCGTAGGCAATGATGACGCCGATCAACGCCGTCAAAATGCTGAGAACAATCTGAACCGTAAAGGTGCAAAGCAGCGTGTACGGCTCTGTAAAGGATGGCGACAACCCTCCGACCTGGCTCAACGCCGTGTGAATCGTCGTCTGAACCTCCTGGGTCGAGTCGCTACCGATCATGTCAACGAGGCTACTGGTGCCCCCGCTGACAAATCCCTTCAGCGAGTAGCCGATGCCTGGAATTGAGCTGTCATAATACTTCACGAAGCAATAGGCGAAGCTGATAAGCATAAAGAAGCTCATGAACCTGCCAACGTTGAAGCCTGGGCCGCCTTGCGCGGAAGCCAATGCCTCCTGCACTCCGAACCAAACAAGCATGATCGTGGCAAGCGCAATGACCATCCGCAGGCCGAGCGCGTCTATGGATGGAGCGGCGGTCGCCGTCAGGTTGTCGCAGCCGTTCTTGATGAGGATGAGAAAGTCCATTGCCGCCGCTCCCTTCCGTCAGTAGTGGAATGCCCACTGCGTACCTGAACTGGTCTGCTGTGGGGTAACTGTATTGAAGCTTTGCTGGTAGTTGTTGCCAGCCTGGAAGAGTGCCTTGAGGTTGTCCTGTTGCGTCTTCTGACCGATGAGCTGTTGTAGCGCCTGAGCCTGCAAGAGTTGGTTGGTCTCTTGCTGTGTTCGCAGCTCAATCAACAGCGCTTGATTGATCCGTTGAAGAGTTGCCATTTCGGTTTGTTGCGAGGAGTCGGTCGAGTGGCTGTCAGCTTCGAGTTGGGCGATGTCCGCCTCCCGTTGTGCAGCGTTCGCACGGATCGTTCCAATGGTCTGCAAGTTGCTGGCGTTGACAGCATCCGATAGATCGACCGTCGCACCTCGCGCGGCGATGGCTTGCTGGCCGTCAGAACTGAGTGAACTGTACCCACTGATCTGACTGGTTCGCGGGATGCTGGCCGTCTGGTTGGCGGTCCCGGCACTGTAGCCCGTCGATGCCGAATTCATCCAGAGCAACGAGTTGCCGTAGGTGTTCGTCGGAGTGGTCAACGTGACCCACTGCTGGCGCCCCAGATTGGTGTAGGAGGTGTAGAGTGTTTGCGGCAGCGATGCCATATGCTGCGCAAGGTTATAGGCCTCGATTACGTTCCTGGTTGTAGAGACCGCCGTTGTGTAAAGCTCTTCGGCCTGGGCGATCTGTTGAACCGCGTGAATTGCTTGCGTGGGATCGAAGACGATCCCGGAACCCAATTGGGCGTGCGCGGACGACACGAATCCTGCCGCCGCAACGAGTGCGAGCGTGAGGGAAATCTTCATTTGTTCCTCCGTGGGTTACTGCTTCATTCGTTCTGCTTGCAGCCGGTCCCAGGCGTCCTTCATCTTCCTGTTCTCGTCAACGCATTTCAGACTGAGCGTGGGCCGCATATTGAGATATTCAGCAGAACAGTCCTTAGCAAATTGCTGGTTGATCCGGTCGTACTCCTTCCGGAGAGCATCGACCTTTGCCTGATGGCTTTGGCATCCAGAAAGAGCCAGGATGAGAACGGCCGAAAGAGCGGAGAATCGGATCGTGCAGTACATAAATGACTCCTTCAAAACGTCTGTGGAATGGCGTGGTTCTCGTAGGCAGGCAGCAGCATATCCTGCGTGAAGTAAACCTTGACGCGATGTCCCTCGCGGATGGTGATCGTGGGCGGGATTTGCAGGAACTTATCGAGCACTGTCGTGGCGGACTGTGACAGACTCGACGAAGCTCCAGTGGCGAAGGCTTGGGAACCGCCGGTCGAGATCGCCCCGCCGCCCTGTTCGATCTCGCCCGCGCCCGAGATTACCCCCAGGGCAATCGAGGTTCCGAAGATCTGCAAGTAGTGGTTGTTGACCTTATCCTTAAAGCCTTCCTCGCCGATCTGGTCAAGGCCGTGGAACTGGTCCAAGTCCACGCTATAGCCATCGGGCATAATCAGCCTGTGAAAGACGACCGCCATGCGGCGCTGCTGGCCGAATCCAGTCGAGCCGATCTTTTTGGCTTCGCCCAGCACGATCGTTCCGTCAGGGATGAGCACGTGCTGGCGATCGTGCGAGTAGAGAGGATTCGAGACGAGCACTTTCACCGGCCCCGCGGCGTCTCCGTCAAGACGATTCATCAGAACGGTATCCAAGGTCGTTCCCTCGTAGATCACGTAAGGCTGTCCCGTGGCCGCATCGATGTTGACTTCCGCCCTATGCTGGGCGGTCGATTGTGTCTCTGAAGTTGTTGGGGGATCGCTTGCCGCGCGAGGCGCCATCAGGTTGCTCGCCGTGCGATCCTGCGCCGACTGATAGGAACTAGCGTTCGCTTGTGCGCCGGGTGCGCTCTCGCTCTCCGCCAAGGCAGCAGAGGTTGGTTGGCGAGGCGTCTCGTCCTGCGCGTTACTGTAAACAATGTTAGACGCAAACCGCGCCGCATAGGCAAGTTCTTTATCCTTTGCCGCGAGCTGCTGTTCTTCCTGTTGCGATGGGGTAAGCTGCGGCTGCATGTAGCTTGTCTGCTGCGCGCATGGCTGGCCCGGTACGCACGGGACTGACTGACCGTTCGGCCCGTAGTTAGCCGCCGCGGTCTGTTGCGCCAGTGTCGCATTGGCCAGGGCCGGATCCGCCGCCGTTTTCTGTTGCGCCGCCTGCTGCTGCGCGGCGGCAACCTGGTTTTTCAGGTCCTGCACATTGTTGTCGGTCGCATCCTGAATCGTGGGCTGCGGTGGCTCATGCGTTGACGCCGTCTTTTGCGCGGGCTTTTTGCCTGTACTGCTGAAGACGGCCGCCAGAATGACCAGCAATGCAGCGCCCAGGTAAAGCAGCGGTTTCAGGTTCTTCTGGAACACGCCCTTCGGCTCCTGCGCCGTGCGGCGCAATCCCGGCTCGACCGGCAATGCACTCGATGAATTTGCAATCGGTTCCGGCATCTCTCACCTCCTACCCCTTGCGCGAGAACTCCATCTTCTTCTTGCCCAGCTCGACGTACCCCGAGTCCATCACCTTGGGGATGATGTAGGTGCCGTTGTTGAGCTGATACGAGATCAGGTTCGGCTTGCCGTCGCGCATCTCGTACACGCTGAACTTCTCTGGCGCGTCGGTCTTGATGTAGGTGAATTTGTCGTCGTGGTAGATTGCCTGGATGTCGAAGGGTGCTTCGTTGGCATGGAACGAGTAATCGAACTTGAGCGAAAGCGGATAGGCGCTCTTGAACTCGTCGTTGATTTCTGTGATGTGCGATTGCACGGCTACGAGCGCCTGCTGCGACTGTTCGAGCTGCGCAGCCGGAACAAACTGCGGCGGCCCGCTTGAGCGCACGATGGAGGATTGATCCGCGGGCACAACAATCACTTTCAGGTCCGGCGTGTCTGTCGAACCGGAGACATCCGTAAGGGTGAACGAATAAATGTTGCCCTTGTCGGTAATCAGATTCAGGTTCGAGCTGATACCAGCCTTCGCCGGATGCACGAAACAGAAGTTGCCTACCACGTCCACAACCCAGAAGTCCTTGTCGCCCGTGGCGGCCTCCATGATCTTTTCGGTCGCCGGCAACTCGATCAGCGTCGTGTATTTCAACTTGGCGTGGATTGGAACGATGTCTTGTGAGTGATATTTCACAGTGCGCGCCGATGCTTCTTGCGCGGAAGCGCCAAGAGGAATGAGTGCCAGGGCCAGCCCGGCGATGAAGATCAATCTGCTGCTCATGCTGCTGCTCCTTTCAAACTGGTGGAGGTTGTAGTGATCGTGAGTGGCTGGAAGGGAAACTCCTCGGCGAGCCGGCTCAAGCCCTCGGCGATACCGTAGCGCGCGAAGTATTCGCGCTTTCGGAGGTTGTCCTTGGCATTGTTCGTCGCCATCCAGTGCGTGACTGAATCGACGTTCAGGTGAACCTTCTTGCTGGACTGCGCCTTGCGGACGAGCATCTGACCCGGCGGAACGAGACCGGCGATCAGGTCGAGTTCCGTATCGTTCAGGTGGAACGCCTCGGCGTAGACCGAGCGGTCCATCTCAGGGTTGGCGAGAAAGATCTTGGTCGGGCAGCTCTCGGAGACGATGTGCAGCATCCCCGATTCCTGCAACTCTTTGATCGATTGCGTGGCGAGGATCATCGCGGCGCGGTGCTTGCGCCAGGTCTTTTGCGCCTGCACGACGTAATTGCGGATGGTCTCATTCTTGATGAACAGCCACGCCTCGTCGAGCAGAAAGATTTTGAATGTCGCAAGTTTTACCGGATTGCAGATTTCGTTTGACGCCCGGTGGAGAACGTAAAAGAGCAGCGGCTCCAGCACTTCCGGCGCATCGCCCCAGCCGGCGAAGTTGAAGGTCTGGAACTCGCTGAATGAGAGCGTGTCCTCGCTATTGTCGAAGAGGAATCCATATTGGCCGGCGCGGGTCCAGCGATGCAGGCGGTCCTTCAACTCGCCGATGATGTTTGAGAAGTTCGAGACGGTGCGTTGCCCCGGCTCCAGCATGTAGATGCGCTCGATCGCATCCCACAGCTTGATCTCTTCCTTGAAGTCGATCCGGTACCGCTGTCCGTTGCCCTCGATCAGCACGCGGAAGAAACTGAAAAGAAATTGCATGTTCTCCTTGGTCTGCGCCAGCGAGAACGGATTGATCGTGAAGTCGCGCGCCTCCTGGCCGACATTCAGATAGCTGCCGCCAAAGATCGTTGTCAGCGACTCGAAGCTGCCGCCGATGTCGAAGATGAAGGTCAGCGGCTTGTACTTCTGCGCATTCTGCAGAAGGAAATTGCAAAAGTACGATTTGCCCGAGCCGGTCATGCCGAGAATCAACGTGTGCGCCACTTCGCCGCAGTGGAGATTCAGAAAGTAGGGCGTCGAGTTGTCGGTCTCCAGCACTGCGAGGTACTCGGCATTGAGGTAGGAATTGACCTTCTCGCCGGGCAGGATCGTGAACAGGAAGCTCAGATCGGCGTAATTCGTGTTGAGCAGGAGCATTCGCCGCAGGTTGAAGGCGTAGGCGCCGGGCACGGTGGCGAAGTAGGCGTTTAGCTGGTTATACGTCTCAACGAACAAGCTACCGTCGGCGTTGGTGAAAACGCTAGCGAACTCGGCAATGCGCTCATCGAGCGCAATGCGGTCTCCGCCGTAGAGCACGATGGTCAGCGAGAACTCGCCGAGAGACTGTCCCTCGCCCAGCTCGCGGAGACAGTCGCCCAGATTCTCGATGTCTGCCTGTTTCGATTCGTCCACGAGCACGTCGCGCGGATTCACCTGCTCGGTGCTGGTGCCCAACTGCGATACGAAGCCGGTCTTCGAGATATTGAAGTGGCGGCGGCGCTTGTTCACTTCCTTCCGCGCTTTCTCCACGCTCAATGGCGTCCACTCAGTGACGGCATAAAAGTTCGCCGGAACCTTGAGCAGTTCATCGAGCACAAGAGGCCGCGTTTCGCCGATGGCCTCTTTCATTGTCAGAATGCGGACGAAATGGTCCCCGACACGGAGATGATCGCGCTCGGCCTCGATGTCGGAGTTGACCACCTGGTAATCGAGAAACTGCGTGTGCTTCGGACTCCCAGCAATCCGCCACTCGTCGCAATTGAGCAAGCGCCGGAAGAACCGGAACTGTCCCTGCTGGTCTAGCACATCGATGCGCACGAAATCTCCGAGCTGCCGTATGAATCCCTGCACGTGGCTTTCGAGCCGTGCGAGATCGCGCTCGATTTGCGCGCGCAGAAGGGTCTTCATGCGGCTATTCGTGAATTGGGTCTTTAGCTCGTTCACGGCTCCGGCCGGGTCGCGGAAGAGCTGTCCAAGCGCAGCGCGAATGCCGGTCTTCGACCGCGAGCCTTCGATCAGGATGCAGTAGTAGATCTCGATCTGATAGAGGCTGTCGGCTTTTGCATCGAAGAATCGCCGCCGGTAGTCAACGGCCTCCTGGACGACGGGGCTGTCGTATTCCGCGAAGGGAATCTCCGGCCGGTTCGACTTGAAGAGATATTGATAGACGTGAAAGCCAGGCCCGAAGGCTTTTAGCGCAGCTTCGAGCCGCTTGACGGCATACTCCTGCCCGGCGTAGTCGAGGCTCTCGTAATCGACGCCGGTCACGCTCAAAACCATGCCCGGGTCGCCGCTCTTGGTCAGAAACGCCGTTTCGTTCCAGAAACCGTACAGGTTGATGTGGTCCGAGAGCGCGGCGGCCTCCTTCCACGGCTTGATGACCTTATCGAGTCGCAGCATCAGATGACCTCCACACGGGGCGTGCTCTGTTTCGCCGCGTCGTAGCGGCTCTTGTAGCGTTCCGACTTCGCCAGAATGCGCAAAAACGCGGGATCGCTTGCCGTCACCCAATGGCCGAAGGCGAAGCCGCCGACGAAGACGGCCGCGCCGGCCAGCAGGCTGTTGAAGAGGTTGAAGGCTCCCACGGCGCCGACGCAGACGAAGTAGAACAGCGTCCGCTCAACGCCTAGGTACGTGAGGGGCTTGTGCAGGCTCTTGTAGACCCGGTTCCTGCGCCGGCTATTGGTGTGTGTCTGCATCGTGCCCCTCACACTCAAGCGGTTGAATGACGGCCAAAGCAAGGAGGACGGTGGTCAGATGCCCCACAGCCAATTCAGGATGTTGACGGCCATCACGGCAATGCCGGTTCCGGCCGCCACGCCGGCCAGTGTCTTCTTCGCGCCGGGCTCGCCGTGCGCGAACTGGTAGCCGCCGATCACGATGGCGATCAGGCTTGCGACCTTAGCGATGGTCCCAGTGAAGAGGTTTTGCAGCGAGGCGAGGCCGCTATCGAAGGGTGAGCTGCTCTGGGCGGCGGCCAGAGCAGGGAAAACGATAAGCACGGTGGTGAGGCTAAGGCGTGTGCAAAGCCGGCGCAACGATTGCCGGCGGGCAATCACGCGCCGAACGGTGGGCAAAAGCAGGATATTCATTGGCACCTCCGACGGATCATTTCCGCCGTCATGTGCCGAAAGGTAGCCCACACTGTTTTGCCTGTCCAAGACTTTGTATCTATGCCGCCATAGTTTCTGTCTATGGCAGGCGTCGGCGCTAGGCGAGAAGCCGCAACTGAACCTGTTCGCACGGATGCGGTAAAGGATGCTTTCTAGCGACTGGTCGCGACTGCATCTGACGAGCAAACTGGACAACAAATGGCAGGGCCATGTGGTCGGCTCCAGTGTGATGAACAAAGGCGGAATCTATCGTCCAGTGAACGCCCGCGATCGGTCTTGTCGTTAGATCGGGATCGAGCGCAATGCCTTGATCGACCAGGGCCACTCCGTGCTCGGCGCGAACCATCCATTGAATATCCGCGGGAGTGGCCGCGACGCATTTGATCTCAGGATGAATTCGGACCTCTGCTAGGAACTCAAACAAGCGTCGATGAGCCGCTGGATGTAATTCTGGATCGCGAGAGATATTCAACCTAGCGGAGAGATCCTCTGTTGTGACCTCATGCTTGCGCGCCAGCGGATCGTCGGCACGCATGCAGGCCACAAGAGAACTGTGTTCAATATGTTGAACAATCCAGTCGCGTCCTTCAATCGGCAGTGTCAGTAGTGCTC
>Ga0326727_10003598_pt1 | contig 49085 bp, 39 predicted proteins | sample MB2enrmetagenome_FD_207643 | JGI IMG/M metagenome (GOLD analysis project Ga0326727, IMG submission 207643) | Lab enriched peat soil microbial communities from McLean, Ithaca, NY, United States - MB29MY | ecosystem: Environmental > Terrestrial > Soil > Wetlands > Peat | place: USA: New York... | reverse complement strand
GCGCACGTTGCCACGCGGCGTGGGCAGCGCGTGCCGGATGCGCTGGTATTGTTGCTCGCTGAGTTGCATGGACATATTGCCACTCTGCCGCAATTCGCCCCGGCTGCCAAGTATTAGTGTGAACACCCCCCTAGTGCAATTGCGATTGGGGCGAATGGCGCTGTTCGCGCATGTGGTGCAGGAAGATTTCGACCGGCGCCTGAAACTGGTACCGGAACAGATCGAGAAGTGCGTCTTCGGTCCCGGAATCGGTGGCGGAAGCCTGGAATGCAACCACGCTGTTGTCGGGCGAAGATGTGTCCAGTCCCTCGGGTTCGACCTGCAGTTCGGGAGATTGATCTCCGTTGGCGCGCAGAGTTTTGATCATGCGGAGCACCTGGTCGCGTTGCTCGGTAGTGGCCCGCAGGAACTCCACGCCCATGCCGAATTCCGGATGCGCGACCAATACGGCGCCGCCAGCGCGGATTTCGAGGTTGGCGGTCTTGATCGAAAGCGTGACTCGCGTGCCCCTCGGGAACGGAGAGTTGGTGGTGAGATAGCAGCCGCCGAGGCTGAGATCGGTGAGGCGGCAAATCACCGGTGGATCGTCCTGTTCGAGATCGGGAAGCTGGCTGGTCAGCCAGTGGCGAAGGATCTTGTGGTCCTCGTCGGTGGCGTCCTTGAAGCGGACACCCGCCTGATCGCCGTTGCCTCCCCATGCCAACTCCCCACTGACTTCGAGCGTCCCGTTCATGCCCGGCAAGTCGAGCGAGAAACGGAGCGGGCTTTCCTTGGCGACGCGACCGATAAACCGGATCGCCATGCCGCCTTCCGAGAGGTCGATGGTTTTAGCTGTGTAACGGGCCGATCCAAAACACTCGACCGGAATTTCGACTGCGACCCGCGCCTGTAGTCGTCGCTCCCGCTTCATCAGGGCGCGGACCGCCCGAAAACTAGACTTGGCGCGTTCGACCGCGAAAGGCTTATGGAGGACGAAATGCGCCCCCATTTCAAAACCGCCCTTGAGTCCGACGGAAGATTCCACCAGCATGATCGAGAGGGCTCGCTTGTTGACGAGAGAGGCTTTGGCGACCTGCATCACGCTGCCAGCTTCTGTATTCGACCCATCCACAATGATGGCTTCAAAACGCTGGCGGGTAATCAGCCGGATGGCATCCTCCGCGGCCAAGCAATGCTCCACGCCGATTTCAAGGTCGCTCAGGACCCGGCGTAGAATGCGCACCGTCTTCTCGTCGGAACTCAGTAGCAGAGAATTCAAGCTCATGGTTCGAACCGCGATTCAGGCCGGTTTTGTGCGCCGCCCCAGCCTTGCCGAGGTCGCGACGGTTTTTTGCCACGCCCACACGCGCAGAGGCTGGGAGCGATCACCCACTCCTCCGCTGGGGCGACCGCATTGCGTTCCCCGTTTGCACTCTAAGTCTATGAGATTCCGCGGTCAACGCAATGGCCCGCCCTTCTGGTTACTCCAGTCACAAATTGGCTTCCGGGGCACATTTCCCGGTTGGTGCCCCTGCCAGCCTTATCGGCTGGGTGTCGGCAATTCGTTAGCAGTTTGGGGCAAAAGTTTCGAATGTCCAGTCGTCAAAGGGGAGTCTAACTTACTGTAGAGGCGCAGCTTGATGCGTTTACGGAGACGGGGACAAGCCACGTTTCTACAGCGAGATACGAGTTTTTCGACAGGCTGATTGAGGATTTTTCCGTCGGACGGCAGGTGGACGCGCTATGTCGAGGGCAAGGGCAATGGCAAGTGGTTGTACTGAAAAGAGATACGCCATTGTGTGGGGCGGGGTCCATTTTTCTATTGACTTCCATAGAAAAACCTATTATTATCAGTAGTTTCCATGGACGCAAAGGGGCTTGAATCTGTGGGCTGGTTCGCCTTCTTGCGGGTGAATCCCCTAGGCGTTTTTTGGAATCAAACAATGAGGAGATTTAAGGCAGGAAGTCCTTATCCCGTTCAAAAGAGGGTATATTTTTCATGGCTAAACGACGCGGAAATCCCAACTGGGGCAAGCCCGAACCCATCGGACCGGTGACTCCCACCATCACCGAGTTCGAGCAGGTGGTGCATGAGTACAAACTCTCTCCCGACCAATATTTGCGATCCACGCGGCTGCGGGAGTGGGCGCGCCGGAACAAGAATTCCAAGTACATCCCCGAGCCATTGCTGGAAGCCTGGGGCTTTGAAATTGAATCCACCCTGTAACCGCAGGGAACGGATTCTACTGGGAGGGTCGCCACTGGCGGCCCTTTCTTATTTTATGCGGTATCTTTAAGGTTCAAGAGACCAGGGACCTAAAGACCGGATAGCAAGAATCGTACGTCTATGACTCCTATTGCACCCTTCACCGATGTTCCCGCCGCGATCGAAGAGATTCGCGCCGGGCGAATGATCATTGTGGTTGACGACGAGGACCGCGAGAACGAAGGCGACCTCACACTCGCCGCGGAAAAAGTCACTCCCGAGGCGATCAACTTCATGGCCAAGTATGGGCGCGGCCTGCATTGCCTGGCGATGACCGAGGAGCGGCTCGACCATCTGCGCATAGGCCTGATGACCACGGAGAACACGTCGAACTACGGTACGGCGTTCTGCGAGAGCATTGACGCGCGCGAAGGCGTGACGACCGGCATTTCGGCGTTCGATCGCGCCCGCACCGTGCAGGTGGCCATCGATCCCGAGACGCGGCCGTCGGACCTGGCGCGGCCCGGGCATGTATTTCCGTTGCGCGCGCGCAAGGGAGGAGTGCTGGTGCGCGCGGGCCAGACCGAAGCTTCCGTCGATTTGGCGCGGCTGGCGGGTATGGTTCCGGCGGGAATCATCTGCGAAATCATGAAAGACGACGGCACCATGGCGCGCGTGCCCGACCTGATCGAGTTCTGCCGCGTCCACGAGATGAAAATGCTGACGGTGGCGGAGTTGATCCGCTACCGTATGCAGCATGAGCGCTACGTGCATCGCGTTGGCGAGGCGCTGGTCGAAACCATGTACGGGCAATTCCGCGCCATCGCCTATGAGAGCGAAGTGGATGGCGGCGGATCGCACCTGGCGCTGATTCGCGGAGATATCGGCCGCGGCGACGTTGGCGATTCGCAGGCGCCGGTGCTGGTGCGCATGCACGCGCATTGTCTGCTCGGCGACGTCTTCGGCGCCACCGGCTGCGACTGCCATCAAACGCTCGAGGCGTCGTTACAAAGAATCGCCGAAGAAGGACGCGGCGCGCTGATTTACCTGCACCAAACGTCCAAAGGCTTCTCGGCGGAAAAAATCGGCGAGCAGTCATTCTTGACCTTTCATCGGGAACGAAGTTTGCCGTCGCTTCCTGAAAGCGAGCGCAAGACGCACCGCGATATTGGGCTGGGAGCGCAGATCCTTTCCGACTTAAATCTGAAGCGCATAAGATTGCTGACCAATCATCCGCGCCGCGTGGCCGCCCTTGAAGGCTTCGATATCGAGATTGTCGAGCAGGTACCGGTGAAGTTGGCTGCTGCGAAGAATTCCAGGTAGAGACGCGGCTTGCCGCGTCTCAAGCAGCGGAAAAACTCTTATTTACGCTGGTTCATTGAGAAGGGCACGACTTCAGAGCTTCTCTGGAGGGTTCAGGTTCCTCCAGTGCCGGAGTTTATTTACAAGTACTACGCTGAAAAATATTGTCCAGAGGATTCCACTGAGCAACACATCTTCATCCACCACCCAATCAAGCGTCAAAGCAATCAACAGTAACACAAATGCCAATATCGTCATGACGAGCAATATCCGAGTTATCGCTTTATGTGTCCTTACGGGATGTCGAACAGGTCCTTCGGGTAGGTAGCCCAATCGAGTGTCAATCCAGCGGCCCACGAGATACCACATAAAGGGAATGCCTACTGCGATGGTTATGTAGAAGAGAAGCAACTGAATCGCTTGACTAGCCCCTAATTGTTGCGCCAACAACACCAGTATGACTATGAACAGGAATACAGGTATTACCAGGATTCTCAGAGCGTGTGTGTCGAGAGACACGGGCATTTCGATTCCACTCCACGCTACGTATGAACTTGAGGTTGAAGAATTCTGTGCCCAGTGGATTACAGCAAGCGTCACGAAGAGGATGATGAAAAATACGGGCAAGAACCATCTCCACCCAAATTTCATTGCATTCTCCTTGCTTCGTCTAAAACGGCTTGCGCGGCGTGATTACTTCGTCCTTGATGAAAAATTGCGCTGAGCAAATAGAGGAGCCGCAGATTGTGGGCAGAAGTCCGGCCATCTGCTTGCGCGTTATCAAGCCCAGTGTGCCGCACGACGGGCAGGAGAGCACCGCCCAATAGGGATCTTCTCGTTCGCCTACTTCGCCCGCGTTCTCCAGTACGAACACGGTGCCGGGTTCCATCTGCTCGGGAATCCACTCGTTGATAATGCTCAATTCACCGATCATCATGTGCCTGCCCCCGCTTTCCGTTTACGTTCGTCTTACGCCCTCCGAGCCCGGCGTACTGGCCGGGCCCGTTCCGAAGCCGCAACCTTCTTTCGCGATTGAATCTCAGCTCGCACCCGGCGGATTTCGTCGCTCAGGCAGATATCGAACATGGGCTGCCGGGCGTTCTTTAGCAGGTCCACGACCTGCTTCGCCGAGGTGCGCAGATACAGATGAGTGCCGTCGGTGAGAAGGTGATACTCCTGCTCCGATGACGCGCCGACCGTGGCGGCCAGCGTGGTGCCGAATTCCCGCTGCAAGAAGCCAATCACCTTGCGCATACGCTGGAGCGAGAAGCCGCGCCGGCGGAGTTGGCAGATGACGGCCACGGTGACGAGTTCGTCCCAGTTGTAGATGCGGCGGTGCCCCTGGCGGCCGGGCGCTACGATGCCGCGTTCGTCCCACCATTGCAGTTGGCGGGCGGTGATTCCGGTCAGGGCGATCACTTCGTTGGATGTGAACTCTTGTTGCATTCCGCGTCCGTCCTGTTTCAAACAAAAATGCGTATGAATGTTTGAAACATTCTAGGCGGCGGAGGGGAATTCAACCATGATTTCGTTCTTCGAGGTGTTGACTAGGCGGATACGCCGTGTGGAAGCGGGGTGTGGAAACTGTGCATGGAAGCGGGGCTTCGCTCCGCTTGGACGGGCGAGGGTGCCCGTCCCCACACAAAATAATTTAGATGAACATCTCGTCTTGCGGAACGCCCCCGCCGTTTTTCGGACTCCGCCTTTTCTGGCCGAGGAAGACTTCGAATCCGGTGGCGATTGCGTTCATCAGGCCGTTGACCTGGCGCAGCGGAGAGATCACGGTTTGGTGGACGACTTCGCTGGTCTCTTCGACCTTGTCCATGGTGCGATTCAACAGCTCATCGGCGCGGATGACTTGCAGGCGAGTGCGGTCGAGGGCGTCGGTGAGCGTGGCGTCGATGCGGCCAAGTTGAGTGCGCACCAGGGAGCTCGATTCCGAGAGGTTGGTCGAGATGACGTCGATCTTGGGGCGCAGTTCGGCCAGCAGGTTCTGCACCGTTTCCATGGTGCTCCGCACAGTATCCATTGTGGGCAGAGCCTTATTCTGCACTTCGGCGGCCAGAGCTTCCATCTTCGCCGTGCTCTTGCGGACGGCGAGATAGAGGCCGATGAGTATTCCCGCCTGCACGAGGATCGCGGCCATCGTTACCGCAATAAAAATTGTTAGGAGGTTGTCATTCATGGCTGCTCCTGTTGCCGATGCCGCTAGATATTCTTGGGCGGTTCAGACCCGGTCGCGGTCGTTTCGTTATACGCCTGCTTGCCGGCCTCGTAGGCGTTGCGCAGATGCTCTTTTTGCTGGTTGATGGCATCGCGTCCGCGGTCCACCCATTCGCTCGCCTGTTCGCGCGCCCGGCGCGCTGTCTGACGCGCACGCTCGCCGCCTTCCTGCGCTTTGGAGCAAATTGCGTCGCGCATTTCATCGCCCGAGCGCGGCGCGTACAACACGCCGACAATAGCTCCGACACCGAGACCCGCCAGGAACCACAAGAAGCCATTGCCTTCACGATCCGCCATAACTACCTCCTGCATTTCTCTGTACACCGGATGGTAGCACCGGGATATGAGAAAGACAATTCACGGCATCACCGGGTCGTGTCCTCATTCGGCTGCGTCCCCCGGCCCCGAGCAACATCCACCACGGAGGCACGGAGACACGGAGGAGTGCTTTTTCACGGGCTCCTGCTCGAACTCCGCTCGCTTTATAAGGAATGAGACGATGAACTCGCTTTTCTCCGTGCCTCTGTGCCTCCGTGGCGAAATTCTGGCCCGTGAACGCCCCGGAGATCGCAGCAGGAAAGAACCTCTTGTGCGGGACGCGGGAAAGGCGGAGAATAGGGCGTTTTCAGGAGGCGTTTTTTGTCCGACCGCAAGTATAGGCAACACGGATACCAGGATTCCGGCGGTGGAGCGAAGAAAGAATTCGAGAAACCGGTGGCCGCAAAAAAGGAGAATACATTTGGGCCGCGCCCGATCAACATGCCGGGAACGCGAACGGTCTCGCGCTGCGCGGAATGTGGCGCGCTGCTGAAGAACCTGCCGGACGCGGCCGGGAAGTGCCCGAAGTGCGGGTTCGACCTGCACGCCTGCAAACAGTGTGAATACTTCGATCCGTCGAGCCGTTTCGAGTGCAATCAGCCAGTCCCGGTCAGGATCTCGCCCAAAGACAAGCGCAACGACTGCTCGCTGTATTCGATCCGGGTGATGATCGAAAAAGAAACGTCGAGCAAAAGCAGCCAGCATCCGAATGACGCGCGCGCGGCGTTCGACAATCTTTTCAAAGACTGACAAGAGTTTTCAGCGTTCAGCGTGGCTTGGCAGTCTTTCTCGGATAAAGATTCGTCCGGTAAAATGTAAAGTTTCATCGAATTCCATTGAAAGGAAACTCTCCATGACTTTGGCTCGACATGGTGCGTTCGCACTCTTGTTTCTCTTGCTCGACGCAGTGGCTTTGACGCTGCCTGCCTCCGGTCAATCTTCGGCGTCTCTTGTTTATCCGCAAGCGCGGCGCGGCGATCAGGTTGACGATTACCATGGGGTCAAGGTTGCCGATCCCTATCGCTGGCTGGAGGACACGGACTCGGCCGAAACGCAAGCTTGGGTGGAGGCCGAGAACAAACTGACCTTCGGCTATCTGGAGCGGATTCCGTATCGTCAAGCGATACGCGAGCGTTTAACCAAGTTATGGAACTACGAGCGTTTCTCGGTTCCCGAGCAGAAAGGCGGACGTTACTTTTTCGAGCACAACGACGGCCTTCAGAACCAGAGTGTGCTGCTGGTGGCCGAGTCGCTCAACGCCGAACCGCGCGTATTGCTCGACCCAAACACTCTCTCCTCCGACGGCACGATCGCGCTGGCTGGCACTTCGATTACCGATGACGGCAAGCTCATGGCCTACGCTCTGTCGGCTTCAGGCTCCGATTGGACGGAGTGGCGTGTGCGCGACGTGGGCACGGGAAAGGACCTTCCCGACCTCATCAAGTGGGTTAAGGAGTCCTACGTTGGGTGGACAAAAGACGTCAAAGGTTTCTACTATAGCCGATTTGCCGAGCCCAAGGGTTCGGCGTTGCGCGATACTAACTATTTACAGAAGCTCTACTACCACATTCTGGGTACTCCCCAGTCTGAAGACAAACTCATCTACGAGCGGCCCGACAATAAAGAGATGGAATTTTTCGGCGGCGTCAGCGATGACGGCCACTATCTGATCATCTCGGTTTCACAGGGCACGACGCCCAAGAACCGCCTCTACTACAAAGATCTCACCCAGCCCGATACGCCAATCGTCAAGCTGCTCGACGATTTCGACGCGCAATATGGTTTCATCGACAACGACGGTCCGGTCTTCTGGTTGCAGACCGATCTCGATGCTCCACGCGGCCGGCTGATCGCCATCGATACGCGCCATCCCGAGCGCGCCAACTGGAAGACAGTGGTCCCGCAAGGCCCCGACAAGCTGGAGTTCGCCAGTGTTGTGGACGACCGGTTTCTGCTCGGCTACCTGAAAGACGCTCGCGCCGAAGTTCGTGTCTACGATCTGAAGGGCAAGTTTCTGCGCAATGTCGACCTGCCCGGAATTGGCACTGCCGTAGGCTTTGGCGGCAGGCGCAAAGACAAGGAAACCTTCTACGCCTTTACCAGCTTCACCTTTCCAACCACCATTTATCGGTACGACCCGCAATCGGGCAAGAGCGCCATCTTCCGCCAGCCCAAGGTCGACTTCGATTCGACGCAGTACGAAACCAAGCAGGTCTTTTACAACAGCAAAGATGGCACGCGCATTCCTATGTTCCTGACTTACAAGAAAGGGCTCAAACTCGATGGCGAGAACCCCGTGCTGCTGTATGGCTACGGCGGTTTCGACATCTCGGAGACCCCCTTTTTCTCCGTTCCCAATGTCGTCTGGCTGGAAATGGGAGGTGTGTACGCTGAGCCTAACTTGCGCGGCGGCGGCGAATACGGCGAGGAATGGCATCTGGCCGGCACGAAGCTGCACAAGCAGAATGTTTTCGACGACTTCATTGCGGCCGCCGAGTGGCTCATCGCGAACCATTACACCTCGACTCCCAAGTTGGCCATTAGCGGCGCCAGTAATGGCGGCCTGCTGGTTGGCGCGTGTCTCACGCAGCGTCCCGAGCTTTACGGCGCGACACTGCCGGAAGTTGGCGTGATGGACATGCTGCGCTTCCAGAAGTTCACGATTGGGTGGGGCTGGACTTCGGATTTTGGTTCTTCCGACAATCCGGAGGAGTTCAAGGCCCTCTACGCCTACTCGCCGCTCCATAACCTGAAACCTGGTACTAAGTATCCGCCCACGCTCGTCACCACCTCCGACCACGATGACCGCGTGGTTCCCGGTCACAGCTTCAAGTTCGCCGCCACGCTCCAGGCGGACCAGGCCGGACCGGCGCCGGTGTTGATTCGCGTCGAGACCAAGGCGGGCCACGGTGCGGGGAAGTCGATGATGAAGCGGATCGAAGAGACGGCGGACAGTTGGGCGTTTCTCGCGAACAGTCTCAACATGAAGGTGGCGCTGCCGTAAAACTTGTCGCACGGCCACGACACTAGCTAACCAAATTCAATTTTGGACGGGATGGATGGCGGAGCCAAGGCAGGGCGGAGGGGCATCCGAAGTGGGCGGCGCTTCCCGCATCGAAACTGGCAATAGGGAGGAATCGTGCAAGCCGCTTGCCTTGATGCGGCTTCATCCTTATAATCCGCTCACCGGAATAATGTTAAGCTGCGCCATTTCGGCAGGCGTCGCATGATTCTCGGGATCGGTCATTTTGAGTGTTAGTGAAGGATTGGTTGATGGTGCAGGCCCGGTGCTAGGATGGAATCGGGCAAGATGTTTACTCCAGCTTCCCTGAAGAGTTAAGGAGCCACAGGAATGAAGAAGATTATTTTCGCGATGTTGCTGGTTGCCGCAGTTGCCGCCGTCGCTCAAACCGCTGCCACGCCAGCGCAAACCGCTGCTACGGCAGCGCAACCCGCGGCGCAGCAGAGCCCGGCGCCGCCTCCGGCAGCGCCCCAGAAAAAAGAAATCAAGGACCCCGCCGAATATAACGCCTATATGGGAGCGGCGCAGCAGTCGGAGGCCGGGGCCAAGGTGAGCGGCTTGGAAGCGTTCGTCAAACAGTATCCCAACAGCGTGATGAAGGAAGACGCGCTGGAACTCTTGATGGGCGCCTACCAGCAGGTACTCAGTCAGGCGAAGACGCCCGACTTGCAGACGCTCAATCAAACGAAGATGCTGGAAACGGCGCAGAAGGTCTTGCAGGTGAATCCGTGTAACATTCGGGCGTCGGCGCTGCTAGCATTCACCAAGAACGCGCTAGGGAATTATGCGGAGGCGGGACAGATCGGCGAAAAGGGCTTACAGTGTTTGCAAACCGCAGTCAAGCCGGAGGGTATGACGGACGCGGATTTTCAGAAGCTGAAGGTTGGGGCGGCGGCGATCTTCAACGGCGCGGCTGGTGTCAGCGCTTTCCAAGCGACGATCCAGGCCAAGGGTACCGACTACGCCAAGGCCGAGCAGTATCTGCGGGCCGCGGTGGAAGCGGACCCGACCAATCTGCTCGACGTCTACGACCTGGCGCGCGCTTACCTTGCCGTGGATACGGACGAAAAATACGTGGATGGACTTTTCTTCATCGCGCGCGCTTCCAACTTGGCGCAGGGTACGGGCAAGGACCAGATCGCGAAGTTCGGCAAGAGCAAATACACCAAGTACCACGGCAGCGACGAGGGATGGAGCGACCTACTGGCAAAGGCGGCTACCATGCCGCTGCCAACCGGCATCACCATCAAGAAGTACGTGCCGCCGACTCCCGCCGAGCAAGCCGCGGACCTGGTGAAGAGCAAGAAAGTGCAAGACATGACGTTCGCGGAATGGCAATTGGTGCTTACCGAAGGTACGCCTGCGGACGCCGAGACAGTGTGGAGCGCGCTCAAAGGAAAGCCGCTACAGATGGCGGCGCACATCATCAGCATCGACTCGTCGAGCAAGACCACAACCAAGCTGAAATTGGCTGGGAGCGAGGACGATGTCGAGGCCAAGACCGCGGACATCGATCTGACCATGACGGCGGCAATCCCGGCGAAGCAGATGCCGAAGGAGGATACAGACTTCACCTTCGAAGGAACGCCGGTTTCCTATGTGGCGAAGCCGTTTGTGATGACGATGAACGAAGGGGCGCTGTTGGTCAAGGCGCCGCCGAAACCGCCGGTGCACAAGAAGCCAGTCGCGCACTGAGGTTGAGGTCGCAGGTGCCAGGTCTCGGGTCTCAGGAAAAGCCTGGCTGAGAAAAATTCGTCAGACGAAGAAAGAGGGCGGTCCCGATCGGGAGCGCCCTCTTTTTGTCCATACGTGGCTTTTAGGCGTTTCCTGACACCTGCCACCTGAGGCCTGACACCTGAACTAGCGGGCCAGTTTTCTCTCGATCATGATGGGACGCGCGCTGCGCGGCGGACGCTTGGCGCCGGCGCGCAGCGGACGAACATCGATCTTGAGTTCTTGCATGGTGCGGCTCAGCGTGTTCCGGTGCATGCCCAATTGCCGCGCCGCCTTGCACTGATTGCCCCGGTTTTCTTCGAGCACGGTCACGATGAATCGTTTCTTGAATTCGCGGACCGCTTCCGAATAGAGGATGTTGCTTTTGTACATCTGAAGAATGAGTGCTTCCAGTTGATCTTTCACTTGCTGCCTCGCTTCCGCATGTTCACAACCTATGAATCGTTCACTGACAAATTACAGACAAAAACTATTTCGCTGGCGCGGACAACTGCGGCTTGATCTTATCCGTTGCCGAATGTGCCTGCCGCATATAGTCCAAGCCCTGATAGAAACGGTGTCGTAATTCCGGCGGCGCCAGCCAGATTGCGGCCCTTCCGCCAACCAGGAAGTACGGAGCCAACTCCGATTCCTCGAGCCACTTCGCGGCGGGCGCAAAAGCGGTCATGGCGGTGAGAACGACAGCGACCACCAAGACACCCTTCAACAACCCCAGCACCGCGCCCAGAAGCCGGTCGATCATGCTCAGGCCGGCTTTCTTCATGGCCCAGCGCGCGATCCGTCCAGCAATGCCGGCAACCAACAGGACCGCGAAAAAAACGATAAGAAAACCCGCGATCTCGGCCAGCCACGGCGATTTCAAAAATGGTGCGAACCAGTCCGCCACGCGGCGATACTGCCAGGCGGCCAGCAGGTATCCCACGACCAGGCCCGCCAGCTTGAAGGCTTCATGGAAGAAGCCTTCAATGGCCGCCGCAGCCACGGAAAACACCAGAAAGCCGAGGATGATCCAGTCCGCAATGCTCATGGCACAAATGGTTCGATAGTTCGGTGGTCCGAATTTCCGTGGCCGAATGCAATGACACCAGCGCGCGGGCTAAATTCCCAACTCGCGTCCCGTCAACTGACGGTATGCATCGAGGTACTTTTCGCTTGTCCGCAGCGCAACTTCTTGGGGGAGGGCTGGCGCGGGCGGTTGTTTGTTCCAGCAAATTTCTTCGAGGTAATCCCGTACATACTGCTTATCGTAGGAATCCTGTGCCTTGCCCGGTTGATAGGTGTCGGCCGGCCAGAAGCGCGAGGAATCCGGTGTGAGCACTTCATCCGCCAGGGTGATGCCATGGGCGGTCATGCCAAATTCAAACTTGGTGTCGGCAATGACAATGCCGCGCTGCCGCGCATAATCCGCGGCTTTCTTGTAAATACGCAAGGTAATGTCGCGGAGCTGGCGGCCCACTTCGGGATCGATCAGCTTGCACATCTCCTGGAATGAAATGTTGATGTCGTGCCCGGTAGTGGCTTTGGTGGCGGGCGTAAACAGAGGCTCCGGCAGTTGATCGGATTCCCTTAGTCCCGGCGGAAGCTGGATGCCGCAGACCGCGCCCGTCGCTTTGTACTCTTTCCATGCGGAGCCGGAAAGGTAGCCGCGCGCCACGCACTCGACGGGAAACATTTCTGCGCGCATCACCATCATCGAGCGCCCGCGCAGTTCATCGCCATACTTGCGAATCGACGCCGGGTAACGCTCCACATCGGCGGTGACCAGATGATTGGGAACGATGTCTTTGAGGAAGTCGAACCAGAACAGCGAGATTTGTGTCAGCACCCGGCCCTTGTGCGGAATGCCAGTCCCGAGCACGTAGTCGAAGGCCGAGATGCGGTCGGTGGCGACGAAAAGCAGGTGGCCGCTGTCGAGGCCGTAGACGTCGCGGACCTTGCCGCTCGTGTGCAACTCCAATTCGGGGTAGTCCGTCCGCAGCAGGACGGAATCTGGAATATGGGGGCTCATGTAGTTAATTCACCGGGGAAAAACCTTGCTGATTCTAATCGTCGTGGAGAATTTGTCAACGATTTCGATCACACTCGCCGATTGGCGGCCGGCGCCATGGTGCGGAAAATAGTTGACAGTTCCAGTGTAAGCCAGAAAGCTTGTCCGGAGCGGGTTTTCGAGGGGCCGGAATGTGGAAAAGCTGAGGAAGGCTCTGGAAAAAAGGGCAGCGACTTCTTGAGTCGAGAAAGCAAAAAGCTGACGATCTGTCAACGCAATTTCAGCGTGGGCGGTGGACCGCTATGACTCAATCAGCCTTTGACACGTACACGTGGAGCCAGACATTCTTCCTTATCTCTTTGGTCCTGAGCGCGCACCACCCGCGATCACTGTCGATTAGCGTAACGGTATGGCCTGTCTTGAGGTCAGGAAAGTGGCGAGAAAGGATTTTGGAAGCCCGGCCCTTGGTCAACCTTTTTCCACAATCATCCGAGACGATTTCTTCTCTAACCACCTTGAGGGTTCTGTGGCTCTCCTCGATGAATGTGATCTTCGCTTTCATACTGTTGTTTCAACTTCCGTTGCGTCATTAATCAGCCATTGCCACTAGGTCGCCGAGGCAACCAGCGCCTCAGCACCTGCTCCACTTCCTCGTCGCTCGCAATCTCACCACGGTTAGCCTCGGCGATGCCCTTCTTGATTTCTTCGATCTGCCATCGATCCACGTCTTCAAGTTCGCGAGCCTCGTCGCCTTCAGTGGACATTGCCTATGCCGCCCCGAAGCGCACTGACACGAGCTTCGAGACGCCGGGCTCCTGCATGGTTACGCCGTAGAGCACTGGGGCTATGCTCATGGTGCGCTTGCTGTGCGTGATCAGGATGAACTGGGTCTGCACACTCATCTCGCGCACGAGGTCGGTGAAGCGCGCGATGTTGGCTTCGTCGAGCGGAGCGTCGACTTCGTCGAGAATGCAGAACGGGCTGGGTGTGTACTGGAAGATCGCGACCAGCAGCGCGAGCGCGGTGAGCGCTTTTTCGCCGCCGGAGAGCAGAAGCACGTTCTGCAACTTTTTGCCCGGAGGCGATGCCACCACGTCAATGCCGCTCTCCGCGCTGTTTTCGATGTCGGTCAGCCGCATGAAGCCATGTCCGCCGCCGAACAGCTTGCGGAACGTGGACTGGAAGTTCTCGTTGATCTTGTGGAACGCTTCCTCGAATTTCTGCCGCGAAACTTGATCGATTTCGCGGATCGTGGCCGCTGTGTTTTCGATGGCCTCGATCAGGTCTTTCCGCTGCGTTGCGAGAAACTGGTGCCGCTCCGCCGTTTCCTTGTACTCTTCGAGGGCCATCATGTTGACCGGGCCCATGGCGTCGAGGCGGGCGCGCATCTCGCGGTGGGCCTGATCTTCCGCCGCGAGTTCATCGCCCGCGAGCATCGGAATCGGCTTGTCGGACACAGCCTCGGCCATCAGAACGGCGCGTTCCACGCCCAGTTCGTTCAGGCAAGTGTCGGCGAGGTGTTGCAGATCGGATTGCAGCTTGGCGGCTGTGGCCGATAGCTCACCGCGGCGGTCGCGCGCCAGATCGAGCTGCTGGCGCATGGTGTGAAGCAACTCGTCGATTTCCGCCAGTCGCGTCCGCACTTGCTCGGATTCGAGTTGCAGCAAGCCTTCGCGCGCTTCTCCGGCATTGCGCTCGGCCTCGAACTGCACGAGCCGATCGGCGAGTTGAATGTTTTCGTTTTGCCGTTGCGCGGCCTCGGCGCTTGCCGATTCCATTTGCGATTGTAAAGCGGCGGCCCGCTCCCGCATTTCGGCGACCAGCGTCTCGATGCGCTGAAGCAGCGCGGTGGCTGAGCGATGGCGCTCTTCGAGCGTGGCCACGCGAGCGGCGCGCTGCGAAGTAGTTTCAGCGGCGGCGTCGCGCTGGCCGCGCAGAGCGGCAAGGCGGTCTTGACCGGCGGCAAGCTGCGTTTCGAATTGCGCGCGCGTTACTTCGATTGCGGCCAGTTCCGCTTGGCGCGCTGCGATCAAGCTTTCCTGCTCTTGCCGCTCCGCCGAGAGCCTTTGCAATTCGCGTTCGTTAATGGCGATGCGTTCGCGCACGCGCGACATTTCGCCGTCCAATTGCTTGAGCAAATGTCCGGATGTCATCGCCTGCTTTTCGGCTTCGCGCCGTTCTTCTTCCAGGCGATCGAGCAGGGAAGCGGCCTCTTTGATCTCGCGGTCCAAAGTGAGCGCCAGCATTTCCTTCTCGCGCAGAGCGCGTTCCAGCTCTTCGAGCAGGCGGAGCGCGTCGCGCAACTCGCGCTTCATGGAAAGAGGGCCCTCGCTGCGCTGCTTGCCTCCGGTGACGGTCACGTTGTGGAAGCATTCGCCAGACTGCGAAAGGAAGAATGCGTCGGGGCTGGAGAGCGCCAGCTCGCGCGCCACCGCGGGATCGGGCACGATGTAGCCGTTGCCCAGCTTGGGCAGGATCATTTCGAGCGACTTGCCGAACCCGTTGAGCACGCGGATCGAGTTTTTCAGCGGAACGACGGTGTCGTTGAGCGGAGCGTAGTGATGGCTTTCGTCCGCGACAAACGAGAACTTCGCTTGCGAGTCTTCGGGATGGACGAGGAAGGTCGCGCGCCCGTCGACGCCGGAGCGCAGCAGGCGCAAACCTTCGTCGGCTGCTCCCCACGACTTGACGACGACGAAGTTGAGTTCGTCGCGCAGAAAGTCTTCGACCACGCGCTCGAAGCGCGGTTCGACTTCGAGGAAATCGGCGAGCACGCCGGCGGGAGTGTTGCCCCCCTGCAACGCGCCCGATTGAAACAGGCGCCGCACCGATTCGGTGGAATAACCGTGCTCGGCGATGACGGCTTCGAGCGATCCTTTTTTCCCGAGCGCCGTGGCGTATTCGGAACGGATCGAGTCGAGGTGCTTCTTGTTTTCGCTTTCGGCAGCGCGTTTGCTTTCGATGGTCTCGCGCAGGCCCGCGATTTCGGCGGCAAGAGCGCTGACGCGTTGCGAAACGCTTTCAAATTCAATCGCCATCTGGCCGCGTTGTCCGCCGAAGGTTTCCGATTGCGCCGCTGCGGTTGCGATGTCGGTTTGCAGGCGCTGCTCCTCGCGGCCAATGCCCGCCAGCCGTTCCTCGGATTGCGTAAGCTGATTGCGGAGATTTGAAGCTCCGCCGACTGCTTCCAGAATGGCTGCGCGATGCGATTCCTGCTCGTCTTCCAGCAGCGCGAGATGGATCGCGGCGTGTGCCGTTTCCTGCTGGCTGAGCGCGTGTTCCTGCTGGGCGGCCGCGAGATCCGCCGCGGCGGAGTCGAGCACTTGCTGGTGACCGTTTCGTTCTTCCTCAAGCGCCGTTAGCCGATGTTGGGCCTGCACCAGTTCCGCTTCGGCGGATGCGGTGCGCACGATCAGTTCCGCGCAGCGCTCTTCGTTGGTGCGGATGCGCGCCTTGCCGCGATCGCCTTCGATTGCGATCTGATTGAACCGGTCGCGATTTTGCCGGGTCTCGGTCTGGATCGCGTATCCGCGCTCGGTGCGCTCGGAGTGCTCGGCTTCGGACTGGCGCACGGTCTCGGTCTGCTGCTGGATTTCTTCGCCCAGTTCGCGGATCTGGGTATCGAGCGTCACGCTCTCCTGGTCCATCTGGGTGAACTTGCTGGCGAGCACAATGCGCAGCTTGGCGCGCATCTCGTCGCGCAGCTTGGCGTAGCGCTCGGCTTTGCTGGCCTGGCGCTTGAGCGAGTTCATCTGCCGCGTGACTTCCTCGAAAATGTCGTTGACGCGATTCAGGTTCGTCTTTGCGTCTTCCAGCCGAGCCTCGGCGAGACGCTTCCGCGTTTTGAATTTCGTGATGCCGGCGGCTTCTTCAATGATGTTGCGCCGATCGGTGGGACGGCTGCTGAGAATCTGGCCGATGCGCCCTTGCTCGATAAGCGCGTAGGATTCCGGCCCGAGTCCCGTGCCCATGAACATTTCCTGAATGTCGCGCAGGCGGCAGAGTTTGCCATTCAGCAAATATTCGCTGTCGCCGCTGCGGAACAAGCGGCGCGTCACCGAAATCACTCCGGCATGGTGTTGTTGCTGATTGAATTTGCGGCGGCGGATTTTCAGCACCACCAGCGGCCCAGTCGTTGTCACTGCGGCTGCGGCGGCATGAGCGGAAGATTCGTTCGCCACTGCCTCGCTGGCCGTGGCTGGGGCCGCAACTTCGCCCTCGACCTCTTCGGTCTTTATTTGTCCAGGTTGCGCTTCCTCGACGGCGCGTTCTGTTTCCGCAGCGGCTTGGGCGCGGAGTTCGGCTTCATCCCAATTTTCTTCCGCTGCGGGAAGGTCGTCTTGAATCTCGATTTCTGTGGGCGTGTTGGTGTCGGGCCCAGCGTAAACTTCGGGATCGATTAAAGTCAGTGTCACTTCCGCCATGCCGGTGGCGTTGCGGCCGTTTGTGCCGGCGAAGATCACGTCTTCCATCCGCGCGCCGCGCAGCGTTTTCGCCGACTGCTCGCCCAGCACCCAGGCAATCGCGTCCGAGATGTTCGATTTTCCGCAGCCGTTCGGTCCAATGATGGCCGCGATGCCTTCGCCGTGAAATTTCAGTTCCGTGCGATCGCAGAAGGACTTGAATCCCAGGATTTGCAGCTTCTTGAGTTTGAGCACAGTGACTCCTTACGTATGCGGACACATCGGTCCGTGGACTCGTTTTGCGCTGGCTGGAGTGCGCTGCAAATTGCGGGGAGCCGGAGGTCAACGTTCTTCTGTCGACTTTATCCTGTTAACCACTCAGGTTCCTCGCTGGTCGCATCGTGCGTTGGCGTTCCGATGAAGCAAAAACGTCAACCACGCTTTAGACCAACTCTAACGGCGAATAGGGGGACGGGTCAAGGGATAAAACACCACATATTGTGGTACCAGTCCAACAACCGCCTTTAGTTGCACACACACTGCAGCAATTACGCGCAAGTTGCTGGTGAGAAATAAGAAAGGAGGGAGACCGCGAGAGCATCTTTACTGTAGCGCCGAAGGGGAAGAGATTCAAGGGCGACGGTGCGATTTCCCGGAGAGATGCGGCTTGCCGCGTCTCCCCTGCGCCTCCGTTGTTCCTCTGTTGCACTTCCAAAGACCGGACAAGCCCCGTCCCGAGCAGACTGGGAAAACTCGAGAACGAGCATTGTTCTGAAGGAGCGCGGCTTCGGACGCGCCGCCAGATCATCCCCCCGCGCCGCGTTCAACGCGCAGGGGCCTAACGGCCCAGCAATCCCGCCGCCCAGGCGAGGACCGCGATTCCGATCACAATGCGATACATGGCGAAGGGTGCAAAGCCGCGCCTGCGGACGTAGCCCATGAACCAGGCGACGGCGCCGTAGGCGACGATGAAGGAGACAACAAAGCCGATGGCGAGGACGATCCATTGGTGAGGCGTGATTTCGTGAACGCCGATGGGATTTTCATCTTTGCCGGTAAGCGACTTCAAGAGCGTGTAGAGCGTGGCCACGGTCATGGTGGGGATGGAAAGGAAGAAGGAGAATTCGAGGGCGGCGGCGCGCGACATTCCCACTAGCTGTCCGCCGGCAATTGTGGACATGGAGCGCGAGGTGCCGGGAAAAACAGCGGAGAGAATCTGGCAGGCGCCGATCCAGATGGCTTGGCCGCCGTGGATGTCGTCCATTCGCCAGGTGTGGATGGGAGAAGTTGGGATGGTCGAAGCTTGGATGGTGGAAACTTGGTTGGTCGAGACTTGGTTGTTCAAACCAGGCGTTCCCGGGCCAGCCTTTTCCCAGGGCGCTTTCATGGCGTCGATGATCCACATGACGATGCCGCCCGCCAGCAAGGCAACACCCATCACGTAGAGGCTCTCGAGGTTCTTGCCGATTACTTTCGTCAGCAAGAAAGACGGGATGGCGGTGACGACAAAGGCGATCATGACCAGGCTGAGCGGATGCGTCAGCACCGTGCAATCCTTCTTCTCGCCCGCGGGGAACGTCGAGATGAGCTTGGCAATATGTTTGCGGAAATAAATTGGCAGGACCAAGATCGCGCCGAGCTGAATGACGATGGAATACATCTTCCAGTAACCGCTATCCAGCGACAGGCCGCTTACGAACGGCTGAAGCAATTTTTCGCAAATGCGGAGATGGGCGGTGGAACTGACGGGCAGGAATTCTGTGAGACCTTCGACGATTCCGAGCAGTGTGGACAAAAGATATTCGTTCAAGTGTATCCTCCAACAAACGCAGAGACGTGGATTGCCGCGTCTTAAGCGGAGACGGTGCAATCCCCGTCTCTACGGAAACTCATTGTCTCATCTTGCAGGTTCCGCGCATCTCCAGAAAAACTTTCCGGCCTCCACACTGGACAATGGCCGTCATGGGCGGCCTTTTCATGAGGTGGAGGTTCCCAGAATAGCAAGAAGAACGGGCGGTCGTCCTTGCACGAATGGGCGTGGGCGTCCGTCGCTCCACGAGCGCAGGGTCAGCGCCCGGCTTCGAAGCGATAGCCGATTCCGCGCAGCGTTTTCAAATAGCGGGGATGCCGTGGATCGCGCTCGATTTTCTCGCGCAGACGCCGCACGAATACATCGATGGAGCGCGGGGTCACGAACGAGCCTTCCTTCCACACGGCGTCGAGCAACTGGTCGCGGGTAAAGACGCGTCCGTTGTGGCGCGCCAGATATTCGAGCAGCCGGAATTCGCGGACAGTGGTGAGCACGGTTTCGCCTTGCACGCGCACGGTCATCGAAGCGACGTCGATTTCCAATTCGCCCAACTCGATCAGCTCGTGAGAGGGAGCATCGGGCGGAACGCGAAGAACGTTGCGGATGCGCGCGATCAATTCGCGGGGGCTGAAAGGCTTGGTGATGTATCCGTCGCCGCCCACGTCGAAGGCTTGCAGGCGGTCGGGTTCTTGAGTTTTGGCGGAAAGAAAAATGACGGGCGTTTTGCCCAGCCGTTCGTGCTGGCGGATCTGGCGGCAGAGGTCGAAGCCGTTCATGCCGGGCAACATAATGTCGAGAAGAAACAACGATGGGCGCGCCATGGCTGCCGAGGGCACCACCGGCGCTCCGGAGAAAAACGTGGAGACTTCGTAACCGGCGATGCGCAGATTGTGTTCGATCAAGCGAGACACATCGGGATCGTCTTCCACGACGTAGATCAGGTCGGCGTAACGCGGTTTGTTTACCGCCTGCAAAGAATCCATGGCCAGAAGGAGAGCCTCGCGCGCGCTCGAAAGCTTCGCTTTGTAAGGGGTTTGCTTGGATGATCCCCTACTGACACTAGAGGGAGTGTGTTGCAGCAATGTTGCGCCAATGTTAAAGCAGGGTTAATTCAACGACGAAAACGGGAAAAGAGATTTCTAAAAAACTCAAGCAGAGACGGGGCTTGCTCCGTTTCCGCTTGGGTACGGTGAGCGACGCGGCCAACCGCGTCTCTACTGGCGTTGCGGAACGGCAGCGTTTGCCGGTTCCGTTTTCGCTAGCATTCGAAGCTCATGTTCCATCCATTCCAGATTCACGCTGTTTTGAAAAACGGCGTTGAACTCCGGCTCAGTCTTGTAGAAAACGAAAGCTGTGCCAGCCGGAACCGACGCCCGCAGCTTTTCTTTGGCGGCCTTGGGCGTGGTGGTCTCGAAGGTCGCATCCTGAAACCGGAACTTCTTTGCCTGGATCTTGGGCAGCCACTCGACCGGCTCCAGCGCGGCTGCCCTTTTCATGAATTCCGGTTTCATGGTATCCGCCCGTTCGTCCTCCGGCACAAAAGGAGAAGTTGCTATCCAGGTGGGCCAATCGCCCCATGGATCCAGCACATCCAGCACCTTGATGCGCGGATCGGCTGCCGAAGCGAGGATCGCGATGCTGGCTCCCGAGCCTTGCGCGAACATACCGACGCGGTCCATGTCGAGATCGCCGCGCGCGGTCAGATAGTTTACGACCATCTGCACATCGTGTGCCGAGGTTCCGAGGCACTCTTGGAGCTCACTGAGAAACCACTGCTTCAGGGGACGGTCGTGGTAGCGGTGTCCGGTGAGCGCGGAAACAAAACCCACGGCGGCAAAACCGTCCTTGGTCACGGCATTTTGGAAGACTTCGTTCTTGAATATGTCCGTATCCGTGGGATAACTGAAAAGATACAAGATGACCGGCGGCTTAGTAACTCCCTTGGGTTTCATGACATAAACGTCGAGTGGATCGCCCCAGCGCCACTGCAATTGCAGCAGTTCCACGGTGTAGCCGGGGTGGGCGGTATCGACAAATCCGGCGAGCGGACGGACCGGCTTGAGATTGCTGTTGTTCAGTGCGGGCGAACTCCAGTCCTCTTCCACACCCTGAAAGCGAGAGTCGGTGGCGGCAGGCGGAGTTGTCGACAAAATCTGAGCGGCGTCGTTCGATGCCAAGAATAGGAGCGCGCTTCCGAGAGTGAGCGCTGTTATGAATTTGCATTGTCGAAGATCGACCACTGTGCTTCCCCGAATTTGAAATTATCGTCTTACGAAAGAGACGATCTAAAGTAATGCCCGGCACGACAAGAAACTTATTTCCCGATGGCCGTCTTTTTTTCGATTGTAATATCTTCGCGGCTGGCGTTTACAACGCAGTCAAGAAAGGGCGGGCCGATATGCGGCCCGCCCTGGTGTTCAGTGAAACCGATTCGATCCGCTTACGGACGAACCTGGAAGCCCTGGTTGCCCTGGACTTCCTGAATGGGAGTAGTCGGGCAGGTCTTCCCGCCGACGAAGGGAAGGATCCAGCCGCCCATGTCGCCACCTGCCTCGGCTGTGCCACAGTTGACCGCGGCTCCGCCAAGCAAGTTGCTGGCTCCGTCTTTCTGTTGATAGTGCGAACGCACGATCAACAGACCAGGATCGGTGATCCCGCCCGCTACCGTCTTCGCGAACGGCACGTAGTCGGGGATGGAGGTGACCACGAACTGCTGCGATTTGGCGACCAGGGCTTTTGCGTTGGTCAACGCGGTCCCGTTGCTCACGAGGCGCAGAGTCGACCACGCCGGGTAAGAACCGTTGCGGAGGTTCGGGTAGGAGAGGCCGCCCGCCCAGATTTGGTTTTCCGCGCAGGGGAATGACGGAGTTCCACTGATGTCGCAAACCGCAGGCAGGTTCGCCGCGCCCGGCAAAGTGCCGGCGTAGGTGGGCTGACCGGGATCGTATCCGAGTCCGGTCGAAAGCTGCGGCCCGTAGCTGGCGAAGATGGGATCTACGCCGTTGACTGTGATGTAACCGTAGGCGGAGCTGTTGGCGATCTTAGACACGTTTCCGTAGCTGAAGAACGTGTAGCCAATGCCGTCTTGTGCCACAGTGAAGGTCTTGGCGGCATTGGAATTCTGGACAGACTTTACTTCTTCGCTAGTACCAATGGCGCGATAGCGAGCGCCGAGGCCGGCAACGCAGGTTCCAGTCTGGCCAGCCAGCGGGTTATTGGGGGCGTTGTTGGTGGTGTTGTACACATTGGTTTCCATGCTATAGCCCAAGACTCCCGGAAAGAGGAAACCGAAGGGGGTGATCGTTTGCGGCGTGGCGGTGTAAACGGTGGGATGACGCATTAAGGTGGCTTCCGTTGTGTTGTACGTGCCCGAGAGAGGTTCACGCAGGAAGATGTTGATGCCGCCGGCAGGCAGAGGATCGCCGTCGGGGCCGTCGAACTCGCTGGCGTCGCAGTTTATTCCCGAGAACGCTTTTGCAAGTTGTTGTGGGGTGGCGTTGGTCAGATTCTTGAGCGAATTGGAACGAGCGGTGATGAATACGACTGGAGTCGCACCCACTTCAATGACCGTATAGGCAGGAATGGGATCGGCGCTGTTGATGGGATCGTAGCCGCTGATGTTGAACGACAGAACGTTGGCGGCATCGGTCGTAGCGGCACCGGGGTAGCCACTGAGGATGGGGCTTCCCTCGTAGTTCGCTTGCGCCAAGCCGGCAGCTGGGCAAACGCCAGCGGCGTTGTTGGTGTTGTAGCCGAGGCCGTCCAGGCCGTCGCTGGCGGTGCCACCGGCGGCGGAGGCGCCGAAGGCTGAGTTTACGCGGCAAATGGCGAACGCGGCGTCTTCAGGACGGATGTCCGTGGCGGCCACAGTAACCGGAGTTCCGCCATTGAACAGGGCGGCGACAGTTGCCGGCAAAGCCGAATCTGAGCCCCAGAGAGTGGTGGAGATCTGGGTCGATCCGGTGCCCGTGTAAGTGCTAGAGCTAACGGGGTTGACGGTGCACGCCGGTTGAGCGAAGTAGCAGCGATTGCCGACGACGGAGTCGACCTTGTCGAAGGCCCACACCTTGGTGGCGGCCTTGTTCCAGACGATCCAGATGGTGCCTGCGTCGTTATTGGGGGGTGTCACACGAGTGTCAGTAAGGTTCACAGAATTGGAAGCGCTGGTCCAGTGTCCAGCTCCAGCGCCAGCCAGAGCGTAAGCGCCCAAGGCCAACGACTGCCACATGGCCGACGATCCGGCAATCGTTACCTCGACTGTAACTGTGGCCTGTGCCTGAGGCACAACGCCCATGATCGCGGCCAGCACTAGCACCGCGAAAATCGATTTTATGCGCGACATAAGTTATTCCTCTCTCAAGATGGTTTTCGAACGTCCTTCGTTTCGTTGCACATGGGGCGTAGCGCCACACGCAGGGAGAAAACTTTTAACGAACCCGCTATGCCTTTCTGGCGAGCGCTTTCGTCAATTAGCCGCGTGAGCCGCCAAACTGCAACCACCAGCTCAGCGCAGCAAAACTTGAATTTCTGCCCGAAGTCTATTCCGCCGACCGGCCCGGCGAGGTTAAGGTTGTGTGACAAGTTGGTGAAAATTCCTTAATGTGGGCAGCGCGGAAAGCCGCCACAGTTCAGGCGTCTCGCCGCCCGCGGTGCGATGAAAGTGAAATGCTTTTCAACTTTCATATCTCTGCATGGGTCTTAAGCGCCGGCCTCACCTGTGGAAAACGAGGTTGATCGCGTGCCGTGACCGCGAAACAGATTTGAAATCTCGCCGCTGAGGCGATTCCGGACTATGGTTAACTCGCGATGGATCCCGAACTAAGGACCAGCCATACGTTTGTTAAGGAATGGTTACAGCGAGTGCGTCTGGGAAGGAAATAGCCGGCGAAATTTAACATTCTATTAACCTGAGAGCGCCGGCCCGCCATATAAAATCCACGTTTGCCACTGCATTCATTAAAAACATGTTATTCCGGAGAGATAAGTGTGCGGTTCTTTGCGCCTTGTGTTGTTAGTCGTGTCATAGGCATCCTGACGCTCGTATTTCTCGGGTTGTCGTTAAGCGCCGGTCAGGAGCAGCCGAAGACGGCGGTCGGCGGCGGCGTTATCAACGGGACGGTGACCGATCAAACCGGGGCCGTCGTGACCGGCGCGAAAGCGCTGCTGACAAGCGTTGCGGGGGAGAAACTTGAAACCCAAGTCAATGACAAGGGCGTGTATTCCTTCAGCGGACTTAAGCCGGGGACTTACACCCTGTCGGTAACTTCAGCTAACTTCGCGTTGAAGACCTTCGACAACATTACGCTGACTGATGGACTGGAATTGACGCTGGACGCTACGCTCGATCCGGCCAGCACGAAGACCGAAGTGAACGTCGAGTCAGGCGATGTGGGAAAAGTGGAAACCGAAACCGCCAGCGTTTCCGGCACGATCACGCAAAAAGAAGTGGTGTCGATCGGATTGAACGGCCGCAATTTCACCCAGCTCATCGCGCTCGCGCCGGGCGTCAGCAATCAGACGGGGCAGGACGAAGCCAAGGTGGGCGTGGTGGGCAGCGTGAAGTACAGCGTGAATGGAGGGCGCGTCGAGTACAACACCTTCGAGGTCGATGGCAGCGACGTGCTCAACACCGGACTGAACGGCGCCTCGAGCACGCTCATGGTTTATCCCAGCCTGGATGCGATCCAGGAAGTGAAGGTGCTGACCTCGAACTACGGCGCGCAGTTTGGGCGCACCGCGTCGGGCACGGTGCAGGTCTCCACCAAATCCGGGACCGCCAAGTGGCACGGGAACCTCTACGACTTCATCCGCAATGAAGCGTTCAATTCGCGCAATTACTTCGATATCGTCTACACCGAGCCGCTCGCTCCCGGCCAACTCGTAGCGCAGACCGGTGGCCAGACGAAGGCGCCGCTTTATCGGCGGCAGGATTTCGGGGGCACGATCGGCGGCCCGCTCAGCATTCCCGGTGTTTTCAACACCAAGAAAGACAAGACATTTGTTTTCTTCTCCGAGGAGTTCCGCCTGGAGAAAACTCCCACCGAGTACAACCAAGCGGTGCCGGGGCTGAAAGAGCGCGGTTTGATCCTATCGAACGGGAAGGTCCAGAAGAACTTGCAGACGGATTCCACCACTGGAATCGTTTACCAGGACTTCGATTTTACCGACGTGTGCCCGCCGGGCGGTGGCTCCTTTTCCCGCGCGCAATACCCGGACTGCCCGTCTTTGACATCAGGCTCATCTGGACTCGACCCTCTGCTCCATTTGCAAACGGCGGCGCAGGGCCACCCAACCGAAACCTTCGTGGACAAGAACGCGCTGGCGATTTTGAACTCGAACCTGGTCCCGCTGCCCAATGCGCCGTACGGTTGCAATTTCAGTCTGCCGAACCTCAACGCCGGCCTCAGCAATCTCGACCCTTCCGATCCCAACCATTGTTATAACGCCGCCGTGTCGCCCTCCACCTACTGGCGCGAGGAGCTGTTTCGCATCGACCAAATCTTGACCGGCAATATGAAGATGTCGTTCCGCTATATCCACGATGCCTGGGACACGACCGTGCTGACGCCGCAGTGGGGCGTGGTGCGCGACACGTTCCCGACGGTGCAGAACCGGTTCCTAGGGCCGGGCACCAGCCTGGTGGCGCGGCTGACGAATACGATATCGCCAACGCTGCTCAATGATCTTGTCCTCAGTTATACCAATTCGACGATTACCTTGACCGACCGGAATGGGCCGGGTGGCGCCCAGTTCCAGCGTAATCCCACGCTGGATGAGCCGCTGGTTGGCACTTCCGGATCGTGCAATCCCGCACTCAGCATCGACCCCTCGACTGACAACGTGCAATGCGCCATGGGCCACATTTTCAATAACGGGTTTGGCGGTAAGATGCCGGGAGTCGCATTTCTAGGCACGAATGCCGCGTACGGGGGGCAAGGTTTTGCCGCCGATCCCTCCTACATGCCGTGGGGACACACCAATCCTACCTACTCCGTGCGCGACGATGTGGCCAAATCGCTGGGCAAACACACGCTGCAACTGGGGGCGCAATTCCTATACTCGCAGCGCAATCAGACCAACAACGCGATCGGCGCGGCTTCTGGCGACATGCAAGGCCTTTTGACTTTCAGCAATCTCGCCAACTCCACGGGCAATGCCTTCGCCGATTTCCTGGTCGAGTCGACGCAAAACGCGCAAGGCGTTCCGCAGGGATTCATTCAAAGCTTCACCCAGGATTCCGCGCAGGGCCGCTACTATCAGCGCTACCGGGTGGCCGAACCTTATTTCCAGGACGACTGGAAGGTTACACCTCGCCTCACCCTAAACCTGGGCTTGCGCGTCAGTTTGTTTGGCACCTATGGCGAGAAGAACCGCAACGCGTGGAACTGGGAGGCCGCAAAATACAAGCCCAATCTATTTACGGTCGACCCTAGCTACGGCGCGCTTCTGGAGAATGGGAGTTTCGTAACGGCCAGCGATCTGGTTTCCGGCAGCAGCGTTGTAAGCGGCTTGGGCTTGGTCCGGTGCGGCTATGACGGCACGCCCGCAAGCTGCATGAAGGGGCATCTGTTCAACTCCGCACCGCGGGTTGGGTTTGCCTGGGACCCGAAGGGCGATGGCAAAACGTCGATCCGCGGCGGCTATGGCATTTTCTTCGAGCACGGTACCGGCAACGAGGCCAATACCGGTTCTCTTGAGGCCAGCGCGCCTGTGGTGCTCAGCATGACGCAACCGCTTCCTTACAGTTACCCCTGCATCGGCAATATCGGATATGGGACAACCAACTCCGATTGTGCGCGCCAAGGCATAACCGGTGTCGTACCCCCGATCGGTTCCGCCTTTCCTCTGGACGTGACCTCGATTCCGACCCAGGCGGTTTGGCCCTATGCTCAACAATGGAGTTTCGGGATTCAGCGAGAATTGCCTCGTGCAGTTGTGGTCAACCTTGCCTATGTCGGCAGCAAGGGAACGCACCTCACGGTCGAGCGTCAGCTCAACCAGCTAAAGCCGTTGTCGGCAAGCGAGAATCCCTTCGGCCCCAACGAGCCTTTGACGATTACAGACTGCACCGTCGACCCGTCGGACACTAGCGAACAACCAGGAAACACTTCGGGCACGACTCCAGTTCCTTTTTACCTCCAGAATGGGACCGTTGTGACGGCGACCAACCCCGCCTACGTACATTTGCAGGCGGCGTGCGCGAACCTCTACACCCCGAATGTCAATTCTCTCTCCGGTCGTTCCTACCCTGGTCTGGGGAGAGTGCTTGCCTTGCAGAACGTGGCCAACTCGAACTATCACGCGCTTCAGGCCACGGTGCGACATACCGGCAGAGGACTTACCACTGGAGTCTCGTATTCCTTCAGCCATTCGATCGACGACGCTTCGGACCGCAGCGATCCCATCCTGCCCAATTCCTACGATCTGCGCGAGAACCGCGCCAGCTCGAATTTCGATCAGCGTCATCTGCTCAACGTCAGTTACGTGTATCAGTTGCCGCTCAAGAATTTTCCGCGCAATTTCGTCGACTTGGTCGAGGAGCGGGGACCGCAGGACAAGAGCGCGTCCAAGGCAAACTGTTGCTCTGAACTGACGACTAAAATTCTCGACGGCTGGGAGCTTTCGGGCGTGACCATTTTCCAGTCGGGTACGCCGTTCACGGTGATCAACAGCGCCGGCAACACCGGCATTTCGCTGACCGACAACGCCGGGGTTTCGAGCGGGCTCGGAGTCGCGGCCTCGTACCCCGACGTTTTGCGGGGACTGCCTTCGCCGGGCGGCAATTCTCAAAGTTTTGGCCCGCTCATCGGCAATCCTTCCCGGTTCGTTGCGCCGCGTGGACTTACCTTTGGCGACGCCGGCCGCAACGACTTGAATAATCCGAGCCGTATCAACTTCGACATGGCGTTGCTGAAACACATCAAGATCCGCGACTCCGGCCAACTTGAGTTTCGCGCCGAAGCTTTCAATGTTTTCAATCACACGCAGTTCCGCATCTACGATCCCGACAACCCCGGCAGCAGCGGAAATAACGTCATTAGTTGTTATGCCGGGCCGGTCTATTCCGCCGGGTTCAAGGGCGGCGGAGCGGATTGCGTGACCGGGGCTTCCTTCTTGCACCCGCTCGATGCGCATCGGCCCCGCACCATACAGTTTGGCCTGAAGCTGGGTTTTTAGGGCGAGGAACATCATGCGGAAACTGACTCAAGATGCAAAGCTGCGCCGGACGAATCCCATGCCGAATCGCGCGCCGGATCGACGCCCGCTCGCGCCCCGGTTTTGTCGAGTGTGCGCGAAGGGCCTGTGGGTTCTGTTGCTCGCCGGCACTATGATGCTGGCGGCGTGCGGGGGCGGCAGCACCGCGCAGACTCAGGCGACGCTATCGGGTGACTGGCAGTTCACCATGGCGAATCCGCCCGACGGTTCGTTCTCGGGCGGCCTGCAAGGCGGGTTTTTGTTGCAAAACAAAGGCTCGGTGAAGGGAGGCGCGGTCTACTCGATTTCGGCGCCGAACGCTGGCACCGGCGGTTGGACAGTGTGCAACAATGGATCGGCCACGATCGCCGGGACTGTCACCGGTGAGGCGGTGACCCTCATTGCAACCGCGGGCAGCGAGACTTTTACTCTTACCGGGACCCTCAGTTTCGATGGTTCGACGATGGGGGGAACCTATAACGCAACCGCCGCCACATCTGGCAGTACGACTTGTGGGACCGCGCAGACGGGGCTGCAATGGAGCGCATCCCTGGTGCCGCCGCTCACCGGAGCGCTCACCGGCAGCTTCCATAGCACAAGCAATACCTCGAACCTAGACAATCAAGATTTCCCGCTGACGGGCTCCCTCAGCCAGGCCGCGAACACCGGAGCCAGCAGCGCGGCCATCACCGGCACTTTGAGCTTCGCCAACGTGATAAGCAATTCAAGCGACTATCCTTGCCTTTCGACTGTTGCTGTGAATGGCCAAATCAGCGGCAATACCGTCGTTCTCGAACTCAATGCGTCTGGCGGATCGAATTTAGGCCAGATTGGCGCATCGGCTACCTTCCCAGATAACAGCCCCGTTACCTTTGACTCCGTGGGCAGCGCGTACATCCTCCACTCCGCCAGCTCACCAGCTTATGCGGTGAACACGATCACCTGCCCGACTCAGGGCGCAAACCCCGGAGATTCCGGGAATATCTGTCTGGCATTGGGAAACGCAACCGCTTGTCAGGAACCGATCACGCTGACTCCGGCCGTCCTTACCTTTCCCGCTCAAACCGTGGGCACGACTTCGACAGCGCAGACGATCGCGTTGCAAAACAATTCGAGCGCTACCCAGAGTTTCTATTTCACCTGGTCGTCCAGTTCCAGTGGCAGTAACGCCAATTTCACTGCGTCGGACAATTGCGCCCCTGGAGGGACGTCGTCGTTGCCGTCCAGCGGCAACGGTAATGGCGCATCTTTCCCTCTCAATTCAGCGCAGTCTTGTGTCATTACAGTGACCTTCAACCCGCAGGTGAGCGGATCGTTGACCGCGGCGCTAACCGTTAACGGCTCCGTGAGCTCGGACAACGATACTGCCTTCGAGGTGCCTATCACGGGCACTGCATCCGGCGCGGGTGCAGTGTCGGCTCCAGAATTGAATTTCGGCGCCGAGGGCCGCTCGCAAGAGGGCCTTCCCCAATGGTTGCCGTTGACTGACCGTGGCGGTCATTCGGTCGGGACCCTGCTCAGCTCAAGCAATAGCACCTTCCAGGACGAGGAACATCATGCCGAAATTAAGTAACGATCGAATACTGTGCCGGACGAATCCCATACCGGATCGACGCCCGCTCTCGCCCCGGTTTTGTGGAGTATCCGTGAAGAGCCTATGGATTTTGTTGTTTGTCGGCACGATGATGCTGGCGGCGTGCGGCGGCGCCGCATCCGGCGGCTCTCAGCATAGCGCAACCCTTTCGGGCAACTGGCAGTTCTCGCTCGCGAATCCAGCCTCTACCACAACTACACCCCCGGAATATCCTCCGAATCAGCCGTATGGCCTCCAGGGCGGGTTCCTGTTGCAGACCAACGGCTCGGTCACGGGACAGGCGGTTTACTCCGTCTCTAACTTTAGCCAAACTGGCTCCGTGCAAGTGTGCAACTCTGGATCGGCCACCATTACCGCCGCAACATTCAGTGGCAACACGGTAAACCTGACTTACGTAGCCGGCTCGCAAACCTTTACGCTAACGAATGGAATACTGAGTACGGATGGCTCGACCATGTCGGGCACCTATACGGCAACCCAGGGTACGGCGTTCGACGGTACGACGGTTTGCGGAATCGGAACCAGCGCATCGGGGGCGCTGCCGTGGACTGCATCCCTCGTGCCTTCGCTCACCGGCTCCATCACCGGCAGCTTCCACAGTATGGGCTCAGTCGCCACCAACGGACAGGATTTTCTGGTGTCGGGATACCTCAATCAAGGTGAGAATATCGGGGCCAGCAATGCGACCGTCACCGGATCGTTGAGCTTCATCGACCCAACCACCGGTCTTAGCGACTACCCTTGTTTTACTACCGCATCGATCGATGGCACAATCGGCGGCAATTACGTTATTCTGCAACTCTTCGGAACCAACGGATCGAATATTGGTCAGATTGGCGGAACCGGCAGTTCGAGCGGCAATAAACCCGTCACCTTCACTTCGACGCAGGGCGGCGTGTACATTCTGAGCAACGCCGTCACTCCGGGATACGCCGTGAACACAACACCCTGCCCGGGTAATGGCCTTGGCACTTACGGTGGGGACCAAGGGAACATTTGTCTGGCGTTGAATAACTCGACCGCTTGCCAGGAACCGATTACTCTGTCTCCTGCCGTCCTTACCTTTCCCGCTCAACTCCTGGGATCGCCTGCGTCGTCGCAGACGATCACGCTCACTAACAATTCCAGTTCTACCCTGGACGGCCTGACGTTGATATTTAACGATGACGACCCCGCTACCTTCTCCGGCCTGAGCGATTTCGACGGTCTCCCTAGTTTCACCGCAGCCGATACTTGTGCCGCTGGGGGTCCGTCGTTACCGAAGGTTGGCTATGGGACGGGAACCAGTTTCAATCTCGGGGCGGGAGTTTCTTGTACGATTTCAGTTTACTTTTCCCCTCAGGAAAGCTGCCTTTGGCTGCCGCTAGCAAATCCGTCGAGTGGGTATGGGGTCGCTCCGGAATACTGTCCGAATTCTCGGACCGCATCGTTACAGGTCGCCAGCCCCGTGAGCGCGGACAACGATAAGTCCTTTGTCGTGCCCATCGCGGGTATCGGGCAAAGCGCCCTCCAACCTTCGACTCCCGAACTCGATTTCAGCGCGGAAGCAGTCGGAGAAACAAGCCAATCGCAATTGCTGACCTTCACCAACTATAGCGCGTATCCGGTGCAGATCCTGCCTGGCTCATCATCCGCCGTTTGTACTAGCACCGCATCCTACACGCTCCCGCACCTGACAGATACGGGAAGTGGCGCTTCACCAAGCGGTCTATGGGTCGTGGGCAGTTATCCAGGCGTTACGAGTAGCATTGCTCTCGACAATTCCGGCACCAGCATTACTTATTACTGCGATGTCGATTCAAAATTCAATTTATCGAATTTTCAGATTTCCTCGGATAGCTGTATGGGAACCACGGGAACGACGCTCGCCCCTGGCGCCTCATGCAGCTTGGAGATCGCATACGTTCCGCAGCCCAATACGACTGTAAGTTCCACTCCGGGGAACCCCGGCCTGGATTATTTTCTGGAACTGAACACGCTGCCGTGTTCGGTTGCAAACGGGATACTCGAAGGCCCATCTCCTAATAACCCCTGCGAAATCGATAGCGGACGTTTTCCGGTGGAGTTAAAGGCGAATGCGCCAAGTCCGCTGCGTATGCTTCCTGCCGCCGGGCTGGATTTCGGCACCGTAAAGGCTGGCCAAACCAGCATCCAGCAGACGATTACGCTCCTCAACGACCCCGCCCAGAACCTGACGGTGAACTTCACCGGCAAGGTTGCCGTGGTCTCGGGCAAATACTCCGAAACCGACAATTGTCCTTATAGCCTGGCTTCGGGCGCCAGTTGTACTCTGGCCGTAACTTTCAATCCCACAGCCGTGGGATTCGCCCCTGGAACTCTCACTATGAATTACATGCAGGTATCGGGAACGTCCAACACGCTTGGCAATCCCCAAATTGTGTATCTGCGCGGCACTGGGCAATAACTTACATACCCGGTGTCTCCGGTTTTACGTGAGGGCCGGAAGTTAGGTTCGAAATTCGGTCCGGCAGCAATCATGACGACGAAACTCAACTCGAGGAGATTGGCAATGTCGACTCAACGGTGGATCCTCTTACTGCTGACGGCGGCGATGGTAGTGCTTGCCGGATGCAACAGCGGCAGCACCTACAATGTGCAGAATCCTTCATCGCCGCCAGCGCCGGACCTCTGCATCAGTTTCACGGCCACCTGCCCTGCCACCAGCTCTCCGACCTACTCGGTCTCTGCCGGCCTTCCAATGAACTTCACCGCGGTGGTTAAGAATGACTCGACCAACGCCGGAGTGGATTGGTCTTTGACGTGTCCCGCAAGCGGCAATAACAAAGGCATTGGCAACTGTGGCACACTTACTCCTCCACACACCGCCAGCGGCGTCGCCACAACCTATAAGCCACCCTTAAGCATTACCGGAGCCAGCCTTAGCGGTATCAATATTGTAGCCTTTGCAACTGCGAGTCATAACACGAACGTCGTCGCTCCGCTCACCGTCGCTACCTTCGACAGCAACCTTGCGGGTACTTATGTGTTCCAAGCCCAAGGAGTAGAGGGCGGGTATCCTTACCAGGTTGCGGGCGTGATCGTGCTCGATGGCCAGAGCAATATTACGAACGGCGAGCAAACCGTCAACTTCTACGATACAAATAGTATCAGCCTGCCAAATCCGGCAGTAGTCTCTAAGTCGGATCCCATCACCGGAGGCAGTTATTATCTAGGTGGCGATGGACGGGGAACCATTAGCATCATCACGAGCGACACCGATATTGGCGGCAACGGCCTGGAGAGTTTTACCTTCGTGTATCTTTCCAATTCCCAACTGCTAATTTCTCAAATGGATTTCGGACTCGTGAGTGGCAACGCCCCGGCCACCGGAGCCTCCGCCACCGGAACCATGGATTTGCAAGCCACTCCGACGCCGACCTTGCCCCTGGGAGGCTATGCCTTCGTGGCCAGCGGATTGGGCGACATTAAGATGAAGAGTGGCGCCCAAACTTCCGATCCAATGGCTTTCGGAGGCATTCTTAACATTGATTTGTCCAACAATATTACTGGCGTGACCGATGAGATCCTAGCCAACAAACTGAACGCAAGTGACGCGCCGTTTTCCCAGCCAAGCACGATCGGCAAGCCCGATTCATTCGGCGCCGTCCAGTTAAACCTAACGGCTCCCTTTGGTACAGTGAAGAACCCCAATGTCAACATCCAATTCACCGGCTACGTTGTGGACGACACCCACATCAAGCTCATCGAGAGCGACAACACCTCCGGTGCAGGCTTTGGTTCAACCGCCGGTATCGCCATCGGACAGGGAACTGCCGCCGGCACGTTTTCCGATGCGTCGTTGGATGGGTCGTATGTGTTCGGCGTCCTGGGCGTCGATCTCTCTCCCAACAACGATAATAGTGGCGTTTACGTTCCGGCCACCTTGACTTCAGTCGGCGTGTTCACTGCCGACGGTAACGGCAATCTTAATAGCGCTACTCCTAACCCAGGTTATATGGATACCTTTCTGCTGTATAACTCTGCCCAGGGAACATCCGGCGCCCAGATCAGTGCCCCATTCGCTGGAACCTATGCCGTCGACTCTAGCGGAACCGGACGCACCACAACGAGCATCGACAAGATCAGCCTCAAGCCAAATCCCGCGTATCAACCCGTATTCATTGCCTATCTCACGGGCAACGGTAACCCGGCGCTGGTTCTCGAACGCGGAGGTGGCAGCTATCCGTTGCTGGGCGCGGGGATCGCTTATCCGCAATCGGCCACCCCCACCTTCAGCGGCGACTACGGGTTTAGTTTCACCCAGTTGAATTCGTCCGTCGAGAACGACGGCACCGCTCAGACGATTGCGGCGTCGCCGTCCTTCTCTGGTCTTGCCGATAGCAGCGCCAATACTACTACCCCGCTTGACCCGACTCTGACCGACCACGATTTCACCGGCAGTTTCGCCTCGCCGCAGTCCAACGGTATTTTCACGGGCACTTTTTCCAATAACGACAGCGCCACTGACGCAGTTGGCAACGCATTCAACGTCGGCAACAACACCAACAACCAGTTCGCGGCAGATTTTTACATCGTTGATCCGAGTCAAGGCTTCTTCGTCGAAACCGACTTGGTAAACCCGAGCCTGCCATCGGGCCAGGTGTCTTTCGGATATTACGGCGCGCGCGCCCCGTTGTGCGCTACCTGCCCGTAGTCCATCGCGTGTGTATTGGGCCAGGAGTTCGACAAAATCTCCGTTGGCATGCTCTTTGCCCTGAACTCTGCCAGGCGTTACACTGCGGGATATGAATACGACGAACCAACCGAATGTGAAGTTCGTGCAAACTCCCGATTACCGCGAGGCCTACTCCAACAGCGTGCAGATCCGCGTGAGCGTGTGGGATTTCTTTCTCGTCTTCGGCACTATGCAGCAAGATTCCGAGACGCAAGTGGAGATGCGAAACTTTCAGGGAATTTATATTAGCCCGCAACAGGCCAAGGCGCTCATGGCGCTCTTGCAGCAGAACGTGGCGAACTACGAGGCCGCGTTCGGCGAGATCAGACTCGAACCGCGCACTCCGGGCGGGCAAGTCCACTGATGCGCCGTTTCTTGATGCGCCGAATAACGATGCCGGCGCGGCCGGTACGTTGCGGTCCGCCAGCGCAATCGCGACCGGCGCCGCCGGCATGGCCGCAGCAGTTTCTTTTGTTCGCGCTCTTTTTCGCCGCATTGATGCTGCTCCACGCGCCGCTTCTGCGCCTTCCTTATTTCTGGGACGAGGCCGGATATTACGTCCCGGTCGCGCGCGATTTGTTTCTGACCGGCTCGCCGATTCCACTTTCACAGACCACGCCATCGAACGCGCATCCTCCGCTGGTAATGGCGTATCTGGCCCTGGCTTGGCGCGTCTTCGGATACTCCACACTGGTGACGCGCACCGCCATGCTGGCCCTGAGCGCGTTCTCGCTGCTCGGGCTGTTTCGCCTTTCGCGCGTCGCCGCCAATCTGCCCGTGGCGTGGGCGACAACTGTGTTAGTTGCGATCTATCCCGTCTTCTTTACCCAGAGTTCGCTGGCACAGGTCGACCTGCCCGCCGCCGGATTTACCTTCTGGGCCCTGGCCGCGTATATAAAGCAGATTCAAGTGTATGTGTGGGGACGGGCGCCCTCGCCCGTCCAAGCCGAGCGCAGCTCGGCCTCTGCCTGTGGCCACAGCAATTCTGGGTTAGCAGTAGAACTCCGTCCGTGGAAACCAGCGCTCTGGTTCTCGCTCGCCGCGCTCGCGAAAGAAACGGCAATCCTGGCTCCGCTGGCGCTGTTTGGCTGGGAACTGCTCGCCTATTTCATCCGGCTGCTATCGAAAAAGAACGCGCAGAAAAGTCCCAAAGAAAGTTCTGAAGCAAGCTCGAAAGAATCCCGCTGGAAAGAATTTCTTCCACCAGAGGGCAGACGCGCGCGCTTGTTGTATCTGCTCTTTCCGGTCGTTCCGCTCGCCGCCTGGTACGCCTACCACTACATGAAAACGGGCTTCCTACTGGGCAACCCCGATTTCGTTCGTTACAACGTTTCCGCCACGCTCAATCCGCTGCGCATTCCGCTGGCCTTCGCGATGAGGCTCTGGCAGCTCTTCGGATATCTCGGCCTTTATCTACTAACTCTGGCGGCATTGCTGGCCATGCAGCGTCCGCTGAAAGGAGAGAACGCAGTCGCGCGCCCGCGAATTCTGCTCTGGATGCAGGCCGCGTTTCTTGCCGTCGTGCTCGCCTACCTTGTTTTTATGTCGGCCGTCGGCGGAGCCGTGCTGGCACGCTACATGTTGCCGGTCGTCCCGCTCGTGATTCTGGTGTTGGTCTCGACGCTCTGGCGTCGCGCGCGCTATTGGAATTGGATTGTAGGAGCGGTCGCCATCGCATTCGTCGCGGGCCTTTTCAGCAATCCGCCCTATGGATTCTCTCTCGAAGATAATCTCGCCTATCGTGACTATATCGTGCTGCACGCGGAGGCCAGCCACGTCCTAGCGATGCGCTATCCCGGCGAGCGTGTTCTAACCGCTTGGCCCGCGTCCGACGAAATCAGCCGCCCCTGGTTAGGCTATGCCAATGCCAGTACGTCTTTCCGCGTAGTGCGCATCGAGGATTTCTCCGCCTCCCAGATCGGCCTGGCAGCCCGCGCTCGCTTCGATGTGGCCCTGGTTTTCTCCACGAAATACCAGCCGCCGCATCCGCTGCTCGAAAATTGGCAGGCGTGGCAGCGCCTCAAAGATAAATTCTTCGGCTACCATCGCGACTTAATGCCCGAGGATATTGCCCAACGTCTAAGCGGAACCATCGCCTATCATAAAGAACAAAACGGCCAGTGGATCGCCGTGATAGCGTTGGAGCGGTGAGCGAAAACCCCAACCAAACGGAGCTTGGATGGCCATCCGGCGCTTCCCGGTGGTCTCCTATGCCCACTGTGGTAAACCAGGTTTCCAGCAGCGCGCGTCATATAATCGTCTTTCATTAGAGGAGGAATCTTGGCCTACGACGATCTGCGCGACTGGATCCAAGCGCTCGACCGGGCCGGCGAACTGCGGCGCATTCGCACCGAAGCCGATCCGATTCTGGAGATTACGGAAATCACCGATCGGGTTTCAAAGAGCAGGAACAAAGACCGGCAGGGAACTGTCGGCGGGAAAGCCCTGCTCTTCGAAAATCTCAAGGGCTACCCCAGTTCGCAACTTCTCATCAACCAGTTCGGCTCGGCCCGCCGTATGCGGCTCGCGCTCGAAGTCGATTCCCTCGATGAAATCGCCGAGCGCATCCGCGGCATCATGGACATTAAGTCTCCGCAAGGTTTCCTCGACAAAGTAAAGATGCTGCCCATGCTCGCCGAGATGAGCAAGTTCTTTCCGAAAACCGTCTCCAACGGCCCGTGCAAAGAAGTGATCAAGCGCGATAATTTTTCGCTGCTCGATTTTCCCATCCTCAAATGCTGGCCCAAAGACGGCGGACGCTTCATCACGCTGCCCTGCGTAATCACGCGTGATCCGAAGACCGGCAAGCGCAACGTCGGCATGTACCGCCTGCAAGTCTATGACGAGCGCACCGCCGGCATGCACTGGCAGCGCCAGAAAGTCGCCGCCGAACATTACCGCGAGCGCTTACGCATGGGAGCCGCAGGTCTGGAGGGTGCCCCACCCAAGCCTTCTTTTGGCTTGGGTGGGAACTCTGCGGCCGTAGACATTATGGCTCGCTCTTCGGGAGGCGCAATCCTTGCTCCCAGCGACCGTCCCACCGGTCGCATGGAAGTCGCCGTCGCCATCGGCACCGAGCCCGCGCTCACCTTCGCCGCCATCGTCCCCGCGCCGCCCGATATCGAAGAATTTATCGTCGCCGGATTCCTGCGCCAGAAGCCGGTCGAACTGGTGAAGTGCGAGACCGTCGACCTCGAAGTTCCCGCCGATGCCGAAATCGTCCTCGAAGGCTACGTCAATCTCGACGAACTCCGCACCGAAGGCCCCTTTGGCGATCACACCGGTTTCTACTCGCTGGAGGACCAGTATCCGGTGTTTCACGTTACCTGTATCACGCACCGCAAAGACCCGATCTACGCCGCGACCATCGTGGGCAAGCCGCCGCAAGAAGACGCTTGGATGGGCAAGGCCGTCGAGCGCATCTTCCTGCCGCTGATGAAGCTGACCATCCCCGAACTTGTGGACATCAACCTTCCCATCGAAGGCGTGTTCCACAACCTGATGCTCGTCTCCATCCGCAAGTCCTATCCGGGACAAGCGCGCAAAGTGATGAACGCCATTTGGTCGCTCGGCCAGGCCATGTTCACGAAGTGTATCGTCGTGGTCGATGAAGACGTGGACGTGCAAGATATCGCCGACGTCACCTTGAAGGTTCTCAATAACATCGACCCCGAGCGCGACATCCAGTTCACCCTCGGCCCAGTCGATTCGCTCGATCACGCCTCGCGACTGCCCGATTACGGCTCGAAGATGGGCATCGATGCCACCCGCAAGTGGTCCAGCGAGGGCTTCGCCCGTCCCTGGCCCGACGAAATTGTCATGGACGCAAAAACCCGCGCCCTGGTCGATAGTAAGTGGAAATCGCTGGCGAAAGAATTAGGGATCGAGTAAGCGGAAAGCTAGGCGAGACGCTCGTCTCTCCACCGGCAAGCTGGAATCGACAGCGGTAACTAATACGCGGTCGCGGAGCGAGAGGACATTTCTATTGTGATATGGCGCTGTTTGCACCGCGCTTGACACAACGGCGGAAGTAGGGTAAGAATGGCTCGCTCGCCGCGTTGCTTTCTTTCCGTGTGTGCGGCTGGCTTGATAGTGAATCTGAAAGTTGCTTTTACGGACCCCAGGGAAGGACAAGTCCATGAGCAACCCGCCCTCCTACGAGCAACTCGTTACGAATTTCGACTGGGCTATCGCCGAGCGTGAGCTCGGCTATCGGCCGGGCGACGCGATCAACATCGGTTGGATGTGCAGCGACCGCCAGTGCCAACTGGGACGGGCAGAGAAGCTGGCGCTGCTCTGGGAAGACCACCTGGGCAACCAGAAGCGCTTCACGTATAACGATCTTCGCGTCCGCTCCAACACCATTGCGCATTTTCTGGCCAGCCTCGGAATTCTCCCCGGCGAGCGCGTATGCCTATTTCTCGACCGCGTGCCCGAACTCTACATCGGATTTCTGGGCATTTTGAAAATGGGCGGCGTGGCGCAGCCGCTGTTCTCGGCGTTTGGCGACGAATCTCTTTGTGTGCGGCTCAAGAACGCCGAGACGACGGCGATTGTCACGCAGAAAAAACATCTCCACAAAGTCCGCAAGATCCGCGAGCAGCTCCCGAATTTGCGCCACTGCATCGTGGTGGATGCGCCCCAGTCGTCTTTGCAGCAAGACGAGACTGCCTTCTCGTTGGAACAAGCGCCGCCCGTCGAGAATTTCCCCATCTACCCGACGAAGGCCGAATCTCCGTCGGTATTGCACTACACTTCGGGAACCACGGGTCAGCCCAAGGGTGTGCAGCACGTCCACTATTCGATCGTTTCGCAGTATCTCACCGCGAAATGGGTTCTCGATCTTCGGCCCGACGATATTTATTGGTGCAATGCCGATCCGGGCTGGGTGACGGGTACGTCCTACGGCATAATCGGTCCCTGGGCAAACGGAGTCACACAAGCGGTCTTCGACTCCGGTTTCAACGCCGGGAAGTGGTACGAATTCATCGAAAAGTACCACGTGACCGTCTGGTACTCGGCGCCGACCGCCATCCGCCTGCTCATGAAGGACGGCGCGGAAATCGTTCGCCAGCACGATCTGTCCTGTCTGCGCCATCTGGCCAGCGTGGGCGAACCGCTGAACCCCGAGGCCGTGATCTGGTCGAAAGAAGTCTTCGGGAAACCGTTCCACGACACATTTTGGCAGACCGAAACTGGCGGCATCGTGATTACGAATTTTCCCGGCATGGAAATCAAGCCCGGCTCGATGGGCAAGCCGTTTCCGGGAATCACCGCAACCGTGCTGGATGCGAAGACCTACGAGCCGTTGAATCGGGTGGGCGTGGGCGGCCTGATTGCGCTGCGGCCGGGCTGGCCGTCGCAGGTCCGCGGCTATTGGAACAATCCCGTCGGATACGCCGCGAAATTCAAAAATGGATGGTACCTGTGCGGCGACCGCGCCTCCATTGATGCGGATGGCTATTTTTGGTTCATGGGGCGCGATGACGACGTCATCAACACCGGCGGCCACCTGGTTGGCCCCTTCGAAATCGAATCGGCCCTGCTGGGATGCCCGGCCGTCGCCGAATCTGCCGCCGTCGCCAAACCCGATCCCGTCAACATGGAAGTTGTGAAAGCGTACGTGACCGTAAAGCCGGGTTATCAACCATCCGACGACCTTGAACTGGAAATCATGAACCACATTCGCAAGCGGCTGTCGCCGCTGGCGATGCCCCAGGAAATCGAGTTCGTGGACTCGTTGCCCAAAACGCGCAGCGGTAAAATCGTGCGCCGCGTTCTGCGTTGCAAGGAATTCAACGAGCCCGTGGGCGATCTTTCCACCATCATGGAAGACTGAAGAGGCCAGACATGGACGATATCAACAAAATAGTTCGCGATTATATTGTGCGGGAATATTTGCAAGAGGACGACGAACGCACCATCACCGATACCACGCCACTCATTTCCGGCGGCATTGTGGATTCGTTTTCCATGGTGTCTCTGTTGCGATTTATCGAGAAAAAATACTCGGTCCACATTCCCGACAAAGACGCCACTCCCGAGGCCTTCGACACCGTCGAGAGCATCGTGGATCTGGTGCGGCGTTTTCAGAACGTTGCCGTCGTTAAAGGCTAGCTTCGTGCCCGCCGCCGGGCCCGCTCGGCGTGGGCACTGCGCCAAACTCAATCTCATTACGCGAGGTGCGTCATGGCATTTGCCGATACCGTTCGCTGCCGCTATCAAACCGATCTCGATGGCATCAAATCCGCCGGCCTGTTCAAAGGGGAGCGTTATATCCACTCGCCGCAATCGTCGGAAATTGAGGTGGAATTCCCGGTCGGCTCTGCAATCAGAAAATGCATCAACGTTTGCGCCAACAACTATCTCGGACTCTCCAGCCATCCCGACGTCGTCGCCGCCGCGCACGCCGGATTGGACGCGCGCGGTTACGGCATGTCTTCCGTGCGTTTTATTTGTGGCACGCAAGACATTCATCGCGAGCTGGAGACTCGCCTGACCGCGTTCCTCGGCACCGAAGACACTCTGCTGTTTCCCTCCTGCATGGACGCGAACGGCGGATTTTTCGAGGCCTGCCTGAATGAGCAGGACGTGATGATCGCCGACCGGCTCGTCCACGCCTCCATCGTGGACGGAATGCGCCTGTGCAAGGCGATGCAGGATACTTACAAGCATTCCGACATGGCGCATCTTGAGGAGAAGCTGCGGGAGCACCAGGACAAGCGCTCGCGCATGGTGATCACCGACGGCGTGTTTTCGATGGACGGCGACACTGCCAAACTGGCCGAAATCGTCGCGCTGGCCGAGAAGTACAACGCCATGGTCTTCGTGGACGACTCGCACTCCACCGGCTTCATGGGCAAGACCGGACGCGGAACGCACGAGCACTGCGGCGTATTCGGCAAGATCGATGTGATTACCACGACGCTGGGAAAGGCGCTGGGTGGTGCTTCCGGCGGATGCGTTAGCGGGCGCCGCGAACTGGTGGAACTATGCCGCCAGCGCGCGCGTCCTTATCTGTTTTCCAACGCCGTCGCGCCGGTGATCGTGGCGGGCGCGCTCAAGGTGCTGGACCTGATCGGCGCCTCCACCGATCGTCGCGACAAGCTGGAGTGGAACGCCAAATACTGGCGCGGCGCGCTCAAAGAGGCTGGGTTCGATCTGAAAGAAGGAGACACGCCGATCGTGCCGGTCATGCTCTACGACGCCAAACTCTCGCAAGACTTTGCCCGCGATCTTTTTAACGAGGGTGTTTACGCGGTGGGGTTTTTCTTCCCGGTCGTGCCCAAGGGGCAGGCGCGCATTCGCACACAACTTTCGGCGGCCCACGACAAACGTCATTTAGACGCCGCCATCGCAGCCTTTAAGAAAGTGGGAAAGAAACACGGCATCCTGGGTCTGGGAAGAAAAGAACTCATGGCAAGGGCCGTTGCGTAATCGGCGGATCGTCTCCTGACGCGAGTAGCCGTGCGCCGCTGGCGAGTCGATTTGGTAGGGCGTGTTTCATAAGTCGGTTTTGGGTAGGGCACGGCTTTAGAGCAGTTTCGCTTTGACGGTAGACTGATTTTGGGTAGGGCACGGCTTCAGCCGTGCCGTTAACGCCGCCAAAAATGCGGGCTTTAGCCCCTGAGGGACTGTCGATGGCGGCCTACATAAATTGCGAAACTGTTCTAGCTGTGCCGTTTAGGGCCTGGAAAAATGCGGGCTTTAGCCGCTGAGGGCAACTGTGGCTTGCAATGCGGGTTTTTGCGCAGCCTGTCCAGGTGGAAACGGAGGTCGCATGCTCTGTGCAGAACTTGAGAAGCTGGAAGCGGAATTCGACGACATTCTTACCGCACTCGAGAATCCGGACCTCAGCGAGCCGGAAAGACGTTCCCTGCAGTCCGTATATTCCCGCTTGAGCCGCATCATCAAAGACCACCAGGAGCATGGCCACGATGGTGGCCCCTGCTTCGAGGAATAGAACCCGCGGCGCGAGAATTCGGGCGATCACACCATGGCTTGATGGGCTGCGGAAAAATTCCGGTTTCGTATCAGGCTATCGCTTTAGCGATACCGCAAGTTTCGAAATTAATCGCACCTTTAGGGGCCGGGCGTCGAAGTTTGACTTTTTCCGCAGTCTCTTCGACCGGCCGTCCAGAATTCAGCTTGGGCATCCCCTGGCAGCGTAGGCTAGAATACCCGTATGGAAATCCGTCTTCGGCCCGAACTCGAGAAACTGATCAAGCAGGACGTCCAGCGTGGCCCCTACGAGACCGTCGACGAATTTGTGGAGCACGCCGTTTCCATGCTCCATGAACAAGAAGCATGGTTGGCCGCGAATCGCCCGGATATTCAAGCGAAGATCACCGAAGGCTACGCCTCCGCACAGCGCGGCGAATTGATCGGCTCCGGCGAAGTGCGAGCCAAGCTGGCCGAACTGAAACGAACGCAATCCAGTCATCGGCAGGGCTGATGGAGAAGTATCGATTAACGCCGGAAGCTATTGGCGATCTCTTCGAGATTTGGAACTTCATAAACCAAGACAATCCTAAAGCGGCGGATCGGGTTGAGGAAGCGGTGTTTCGGGCCTGCGATCTTCTTGCCGATTCGCCACTTGCCGGTCGCGTGCGGGAAGATCTGACTTCATTGCCTCTCCGCTTCTGGGTTGTGCAGCCCTATTCGAAGTACCTGATCGTTTACGATCCCGAGAAGAAACCGCTTCAAATCATCCGAATCCTTCACGGTGCCCGCGATCTTCCGGTCGTACTAATGTAGCGGTTTGCTGCCGGAAGGGGTATCTGCGCCACTCACTCTCGACTTGAGTCCCCTCCCAACTTGTGTTCTCATGTTCCTATCGCCGTGGCCCGTGGGGGGCCTACTTGTAAGCCTTAACCTCAACCCTCAGCCTCATCCTGTAACGAAGATGAGCGGAAATGAGCGCAATACCACGAGGAGAAAACTATGAAAAAAGTCAGCTACATCCCCAAGGGATACAACACCGTTACGCCGTATCTCGTCGTCAAGGGCGCGGCCCGCGCCATCGAGTACTACAAAAAAGTTTTCGGAGCGACGGAAATTTTGCGCATGGCCGGTCCCGACGGCCGCGTAGGCCACGCCGAGTTGCAAATCGGCGACTCGCGCATCATGTTGGCCGACGAAAATCCCAACATAGGCACGCGCAGCGCCGAGACTATCGGCGCGTCTCCGGTGAGCTTGCTCGTTTACATTCCCGACTGCGACAAAGTCGTTCACATGGCCGTCGCGGAGGGAGCGAAACTCCTCAAGCCGGTCCAGGACCAGTTCTACGGCGATCGCTCCGGCTTCATCCAGGATCCGTTCGGGCATCAATGGGGCATCGCGACCCACATTGAAGACGTATCGCCGCAAGAGATGAATGAGCGGGCGAAGAAGGCAATGCAAGCAGCTTGAGAGCGGCAATTTCGACGAGGCCATGCGGAGCCGCGGCAAGCCGCGTCTCTACAGTTTCGGATCAGGGACAACTTATTCCGCGAACGGGCCGGTGGCGAACTCCGGAGAGCCGCTCTTGCCGCGTCTGTCGTTCCAGGGCAAGCGCAGCGTTCCGGCCAGTCCCTCGGCCATCACCGCGGGCAGGATGCGGTAGAGGCGCGCGCGCAAATCGCGGTAGCCTTGAATCCCGGCAAACAGGTCGCTCATCAGCTCGCGGAAGCTCGAGCTTTGCGCGGTCAGGGAAACCATGCGCTCCAGTACGCTCTCGCCGAGCACCTCTCCGCGGTAGAAGCGCTCGCAAACGCGCGCGGCCAGCCTCAACTCGGGAAGCAACTCTTCTTCGAGATGAACGCGGTAGTCGTCGGGCCGATCGGCGAGCAGCGCGTTGGCGCACAACTCGGCCGAGCGCAGCGCGTAGTAAAGCCCCTCACCGGTAATCGGATCGACCAGTCCGGCGCTGTCGCCGATCATGGCCCAGCCTTCGCCGCGGACTTCGAGCGATGCGAAAGTCTGGGCGCGAAAACTGGGCAGAATGTGCGAGAAAAAGCGGGCGCCGTCTAAGTGGAAATTATTGTCTTCGAGCCAGCGTTCCAGCTCACGGCGCAAGTCGGCCGTCGAGGTCTCGCCCATCTTCCCCGCGATCCCGGCGGAAACGTGGTCCACGCGAGGGAAGACCCAGATGTAGCCGGTGATTCCTTTCAGAAACTGGATCTGCATCAAAGAATTGCGGCCGGGGATGAAGTAGCCCGCCGTGACCATGAGATCGTCCGGCGAAATCGGCGAGAGAAACTGCGCCCGGAAAGGATTGCGCGCGCCCGCCGCCAGCAGCAGGTGAGAAGCTTTGTATTCATGCTGTGGCGTGAACAGTTGCCAGCCGCCGCCGCTGCGCGCGATGCGCGTGATGCGCTCCTGGCGCACATCGGCTCCGGCGCGCCGGGCGCGCTCCAGCAACAATCCATTCAGCGCCAGCCGCGAGAAGATCGCGACCGGATACTGCATGTGGAAGCGCACGCGCTGCCCCGACGGGCCGATCAACTCGCAGTGTTCAACGAGATTACGCTCAACGAGATTACGATCTACCGCATTCGATTCGCACCCGGCATCCGTCAGGAACGGATACTGCCGCAAAGCTTTGTGCGTGAGGCCGCCGCCGCAGGGCTTTTCCCAGGCCAGCTTCTCGTCGAAGAGAACGACCTTCTTGCCTCCGGCCCCAAGCAGCGCACCCGCCAGCGCGCCTGCTGGCCCGCCGCCGACTATTGCAATGGGGTCGTGCGTAGTCATTTCCCGGTCGCGGATTCTAGCGCACAGGAGAAAGGCTGGCCAGCGGCCGGCACAGCTCCGCCCCGCCCCTTGCGAATTCTCTTCGACGCAGGGCGGGCAAGGGTCCCCGCGAGTCCGTGAGCTTGCCCGTCACTGCAGCGTGGTGGAACTGCTCAACCCCTGATAGATGAACAATCCCGCAATCACTAGGATCATTGCGCCCGACAACGCACCGAGCACCTTTAGAATCGGTGTGATCTTGTTCATCTTCACCAGGACTGCCGCATGGTCCTTATGCATCTGGGACTCGGTTTCATGCAGGTCAATGGAATCGTCTGCGTGCATGGTTAGGGTGCTGCGATAGATCAACAGGAGGATGAGTATTCCGGTCAGAATACCCCACGCGATAAGCAGCCCGACCAAAATAGGAGACATATGCCACCTCGGAGCTGAGATCGAGCCAATTCCCGAAGTTGCCATCTAAGTCCCAGCGGAAAACTCTTGTGTCCTCCGCTGGCGTTCGGGTACGGGCCCCTACTGCCGATGATTATAGACCCATTGGCAAGAGGGGAGTGCAACTTCTTGTTCCGGGAGCCTCTCCATCCCAAGTTCGGGATCAAATTCCAGCCCAGGATATCTCTCCGGCATTTCTTAGAACGCTGCAAGGTGCGCCTGATGGTGCCCCAGGTTCGCGCCCGTTTTTGGGCGCCAACCTGGGTGGGTGTAAAGCGTACCAGCCTTCCCCCGTACGACTTATCACACGGTCACGGTACTAGTTGACGACCAACCCATAGGGTGGGGTCAATGTGCTCATCTCGTTGTCGGCGTCCCCATCATAAGTGGCTGTAATCGATAGCGTTCCCACGGGCAAGTTCGATTTTGTGAGCGTAGCCGCGCCATTGACCAAATCCCCACTGCCCAGCCATGCGCTCCCATTCTTGAATACTACCTTCCCAGTTGGGAGCGGTCCCGCTGAACTCACCGCCGCAGTGAATGTTACAGGTTGACCGTGAGCGGCAGGGTTGGGACTTGCGCCCAGAGCAACGTTCGTCGCGTACTTGTTCACGACCTGCTCCACCGCAGTCGAGTTCTTTGCCCGATAGTTCTGGTCGCCAGAATAGCTGGCGACAATCGGAAAGCTCCCGGCTTTCGTGAATGTTGTCGTGAAGCCCGCTTGCCCGTCAACCAACGGCGCCGTTCCCAAGACCGTCACTCCCTGCTTAAACGTTACCGATCCCACTGGACTATACGGGCTGGCCACCACCGCCGCCGTAAAAGTCACCGGCTGGTTAACATAGGAAGGGTCCTGGCCAGAAGCGAGCGTGACCGAAACGCTGGGCGCGGCCACTGTCTGCCGCAGAATAAGAAACGTGTCCGACGAATTTGCCATGGCGAGGTCAAGGCGTCCATCCCCATAGAAATCTCCAACCGCGCCGCCTCCGAATTGGCCATTGTTCACGGTCGTGCTCAACCCTGTTTGGAACGTGCCATCCCCGTTGCCCAGAAACAGCGTGACGATGTTGGGCGCGGTCGAGAACGCCAAGTCGAGATTTCCATCGCCGTTGAAATCGCCCATGCCAACGAGGTTCGAGTTCACAGGTGCCGCCGGCTCCCCACTCACCTGCGCGAACGTTCCATCTCCATTTCCTCTGAGTATCGTGAGAGTAGTAGCGCCGGCGTCCGCAATCGCCAAATCAAGCTTTCCGTCGCCCGTAAAATCGCCCGTCATTACCGTGACCGGATTCACCAGCGTCACAGCGGGTTGCGACGCGGCTGGAGTAAACGTCCCATCGCCATTGCCTAGAAAAATGGAGATGGACCCAAACTCACCTCCCTCATATTCTCCTCCAGCGCCGACGGACGCGATATCGAGAATTCCATCGCCGTTGAAGTCGTCCACAGCCAGTACGCTGCTAGAGAGGAATCCATTGCTCAGCTCGCTGGACTCGTTGAAAGAACCATCGCCGTTACCCAAAAACACAACAACATTTGGACCGATGAAAGAAGGTTCGTAGGACACGACCAGATCCAGGTTGCCATCCCCGTTAAAGTCGGCCGCGGCAATAGCATAGAAATCGCCATCTAACCCCGAAAAGGGCTCAGGGAATGTTGGACCCTGCGTGAACGTCCCGTCTCCATTGCCGAGATAAATTGTAACGGCGGCGCATCCCTGGCAGAGCGGTGCGGAGATAATCGCCAAGTCCAACTTGCCATCGTGATTGAAATCGCCCACAACGCCCGAAGTGGGGCTGCTCCAGGGGGTGCAAATTGTGGACTTCGTTGTGAAGCCACCATGTCCGTTGCCCAGCAGGATCGCAATGGCCCCACTCTCTTCGCCACAACTCGGGGCAGTAGTGTTGAACGCAGAGAACACAGCGAGATCGGCGTTGCCATCTCCATTGAAGTCCGCCACAAGAAGGTTCGCGGCCGGGAACCCAGCGGCGTGCAGCACAGGGGCAAAGGTAACGGATTCCGTTGGGAACGCGACCGTGAACGGCACCGCATTCGACGTTCCTCCTCCGGGCGCTGGGCTGGACACGGTCACCAACGCGGTGCTGGCGGAAGCGAGATTGGAACTCGGGACCGCAGCCTGCAGTTGCCCTTGACTCACAAATATCGTGCTCAACGGCGCTCCGTTCCAGTTCACGACCGAACTCGAAACGAACCCCGACCCGTTCACCGTCAGCGTCAAATCCGGCGTGCCCGGCGCGGCGCTCGTGGGCACAAGCGGCTGGTCGATCAGCGGCACTGGATTCGCGGACTGCGCGCCAAGATTCGCTGTCAGCAGCATGAAAGCGGCGAAAACGCTGAATGCAGACCATCGGGCTGAGAAGCGAAGCGGCGCCATACTGGGTGTCTCCTGATTGGATTTGCTTGCTCGGGGCCCGGGAAACGAATCGGCGGCCTTGCCACTGGCCGGGGGGAGGGAACTTGCCGAATCGACCGCCAAAGTATAACACGCTGCAGCTCGATTTCCGTGGGCAATTGCCGCTGTGCAGGCGGGATCTCGCAAATCCCCGCGTTTGCCATCTTATCCTCAGCGCCAACTGTTGCGCGGTCAGCGTGGGAGCCCGTGGTGAATGTCTGATTCGTATCAGGGCACGCCTTTAGGCTTGCCGTAAGTGTCGTGTTATGAATGCGCCTTTAGGCGCTGGTTTTGGTTTTGGACACTGGAGTTTCACCATAGGATCGTGGACTGCGACTTCTTGCTTGACCGAAGCATCTAAATGAAAAGCTCGGGAAGAAATACGCTGCCCAAAAGCTTGGCCGAGCCAACTTCACGCTTTGTTATAATGAGCGATTACAAGGAGATTCAACCCATGGCAACCACCTCCTCACCCGACGTACAGACCAACGCCCAGCCCACCACCAAACCAGTTCTGACCCCGGCCGCGATTGCCAAGGTCAAAGAGATCATGGCTTCGCAGTCGCCGGTCCCGGCGGGATTGCGCTTGAGTGTAGTCGGCGGCGGTTGCTCCGGCTTTCAATACTCCATGGCCTTCGAAAACGGCGCTGGCATGATGGACAAGGTCTTCGACTTCGACGGCCTGAAAGTTTACGTCGATGCCACTTCCCTGATGTATCTGGGCGGTGCGAATGTCGATTACGTCGAGACCCTGGAAGGCGCCGGCTTCAAGTTCGACAACCCCAACGTGAAGAACACCTGCGGCTGCGGCTCCTCGTTCAATGTCTAAGGCCTAACGTTTAACGGCCAATGTTAAACGGCCAACGATTAGGGATTTCCGGTCCCACGTCAAGCCCCGCTTTCGATGCGGGGCTTTTCCGTGTGTGCCGAACATGTTCGACAGCTTGGGGGTGAAAGTCCCCTGCCCAACCTGGTGGAGGTGAAGGGCTAGCGAAGCGCAAGGGCGTCGTCGCGAGGCGGGGTTTGAAAGAAGCGTGGAT